>OGZL01002193.1_pt1 | contig 14698 bp, 9 predicted proteins | sample 1576761 | NCBI WGS metagenome assembly OGZL01 (sample SAMEA3541595, study PRJEB24748) | human gut metagenome | biome: human gut; feature: human-associated habitat; material: faeces | place: China | collected 2012
CATAGACTGCGTCTGCAGGCAGCAGCTTGATCAGACGGCTATACAGGTATTCAATACTGGCCCCGATCACAATGCATTCAGGAGAAATGGTCATTCCACGGGTGCGCTTTTATATTATATATATAATAAGGTGTAAACTTAATGACAGAATAAAATATGGAACAGACATCTGTAACACAGGAATCTAAGGGATTCTACAAACTGAATTGGCTACAACGCATCGGATTCGGATCTGGCGACTTGGCGCAAAACCTCATCTACCAGACCATCTGCATGTATCTGTTGTTCTTCTACACCGACATCTATGGACTTAATCCTGGTGTTGCTGCCACCATGTTCTTGGTGGTTCGCTTGGTCGATGTACTCTGGGACCCGTTGGTGGGAACTTATGTAGATAAGCATAATCCACGTTGGGGTAAGTATCGTTCATATCTTGTCCTGGCAGGTTTGCCACTCACCGTACTTGCCATCCTCTGTTTTTGGAATGGTATGGAAGGACAGACAGAAACCATCAAACTCATCTATGCCTATGTAACATACGTAGGCTTGTCTATGCTTTATACATTGATCAATGTGCCTTACGGAGCCTTGAACTCTTCGCTGACTCGCGATACAGACGAGATAACCATCCTTACCTCTGTACGTATGTTCATGGCAAATGTGGGTGGACTCTGTGTATCGGCAGGTGTTCCAATCCTGGTAGCCATGCTCGCAGCAGCCAAGGATCTCCCTATCGAGATGGCACTCTTCATGGGTTTGGGCTCTTTGCCATCTTTCATCTTTATGCCACTCGTTCCTGCCATCAAGAAAAAGGTGGGCAAGAAGAATATGTTCTACATCTTCCTTACTGTGGCTATCGTGGGTATGGCGATGCTTTATATCATCAGCAAGATGGGATCTGTAAAGGATCATATCACGCTGGTTTATATCGCTCAGTTCATCAAATCAACAGGCGTAATCGTAGCTACAGGATATATGTGGGCTCTGATTCCAGAGGTTATCTCTTTTGCAGAATATACCAGCGGCAAGCGTATTGCCGGCATCGTCAATGCCCTGACCGGTATCTTCTATAAGGCAGGTATGGCTCTGGGTGGTGTTATTCCTGGTGCAGTTCTTGCATGGACCGGTTATCAGGCAGCAGCTGCTCAGGAGGGCAACTCTCTTCCTACCGACAGTAATGCTTGGTTTGTTGCCATGCTGATTTTTGCCCTGGTAGGTTTCGCCCTTCTGGTATTCTGCTTTACCCAAACCAAGGAGCGTGTGGTAATGGACGAGAAGGAAACCAAGAATGTTAAGGTGAGTGACCTGTGGACAGAATTCTTCCATAATCGTCCTCTCCGTATCGTGGCGCTCTTCTTCATTACAGCCTTCGCCATGATGTCGGTAGGTAATGCTGCCGGTGCTTACTTCATGAACGATTTGGAGCAGCAGACTCCTCTGGCACAGGAAGGTATCCGCTGGCTGGTATGTGTGATCCCTGCCATCTTGTTGGGCTTGGCGATGTTCATCATCTCTAAATATGAGTTGACCGATGAGGTTATCGACGACATCAACAAGAAGATTGAGGCCCGACACAAGGAAGAAAACTAGAGACTATAATTATTAACGAGAAAAATAGATATAAGATATGAAAAAGATCACAACTCTGGCACTGGGGCTGATGCTTGCTTCAACAGCTTTCGCTCAAAAAGCGAACTCTGCAGCTCAAATCCCAACATTCCAGGAAACTATGGGTAAGTACTTCCTGGTAGGTGCTGCCATTAATACCGATTTGCCTGATGGACAAGACCCTGCAGGTGAGGAAGTAGTGAAGAAACAGTTTAACCAGGTTGTTGCCGAAAACTGTATGAAGGGTGAGAAGAATCATCCGGAGGTGAATCGCTTTGATTTCACAGATGGCGATAAGTTGGCCGACTGGGCAGAGAAGAACGGCAAGACCTTGATCGGGCATTGTCTGGTTTGGCATTCTCAGCCACCTAAGTGGATGTTTACCGATGATAAGGGTAATCTGGTAAGCCGTGAAGTGCTTATCGGCAGAATGTATAACCATATTATGAATGTGGTTACTCATTATAAAGGTAGAGTAAAGGGTTGGGACGTTGTGAACGAGGCTTTCGAGGATGATGGCTCTTACCGCAAGTCTCTATATTATAAGATTATCGGTCCGGAGTTCATCGAACTGGCTTTCCGCTTTGCGCATGAGGCTGACCCTAACGTAGAACTCTACTACAATGATTATTCTACTTCGAAGCCAGCCAAGCGAGAGGCTATCTGCAAACTGGTTCGCGATTTGAAGGCGAAGGGTCTCCGCATCGATGCAGTAGGTATGCAGAGCCACAATGGTTTTGATTATCCTGACTATGCTGAGTATGAGAAGAGCATCGAGGCTTTTGCTGGTGAAGGCGTGAAGGTGATGCTGACGGAGTTGGATATGAACATGCTTCCTAATCCGGAAGGATTCGGCGGAGCGGAAATCAGCCAGAAGTTTGAACTTCAGAAGAAGTACAATCCATACGTGAAGGGACTTGACAAGAAGGCGCAGAAACTCTTCAATCAGCGTTATCTCGATCTCTTTAAGATTGTAGAGCGTCACAAGGATGTCATCAGTCGTGTTACCTTCTGGGGTGTCAACGATGGTCACTCTTGGTTGAATGGCTGGCCTATCCCTGGCAGAACCAACTATCCACTGCTCATCGACCGCAACAACGAGGTGAAGCCAGTGGTGAAGGAAATCGTCAATCTCTTTAAGTAAAATTTCTTTAGATAATATTGTACATCTCTTAAAATAATAAACAACAATGAAAGCAAGATATTTGTTCCCAAAGGATTATATGGCAGACCCATCTGCCAATGTGTTTAACGGTCGCCTGTATGTTTACCCATCTCATGACTGGGATAGCGGCGAATGTTTCGACGATGATGGCGGTCACTTCCAGATGAAAGACTATCATGTTCTCTCTATGGACGACGTGATGGAAGGTGAGGTAACCGATCATGGTGTGATTCTCGACGTGAAGGATGTGCCATGGGCTGAGAAGCAGATGTGGGACAACGATGTAGTAGAGAAGGATGGCAAGTACTATCTCATCTTCTCTGCCAAGGATTATAATGGTGTGTTCCATCTAGGTGTGGCTGTAGCTGATAAGCCAGAAGGTCCTTTCATTCCGAATGCCGACCCTATCCGCAAGTCATACAGCATCGACCCTTGTGTGTTCAAGGATGATGATGGCAAGATTTACTGCTACTTCGGTGGTATCTGGGGCGGTCAGCTTCAGTGGTATAAGGACAACAAGGCTCTGAAGGATGAGCATCTCCCTGAAGGCAAGGAGAACCCATTGCCATCTCGTGTAGCCATGATGACGGATGATGTGCAGCAGTTTGCTGAAATGCCAAAGCCTGTTGTCATCGTTGACGAAGAGGGTAATGTATTGCCAGCAGATGATCCACATCGGTTCTTCGAGGCCAGCTGGATGCATAAGTATAAGGGCAAGTATTACTTCAGCTACTCTACCGGTGATACTCATTATCTCTGCTATGCTGTAGGTGATAATCCTTATGGTCCGTTCACTTACAAGGGTGTTATCCTGGAGCCTGTAGTAGGTTGGACAACCCATCATAGCATCTGTGAGTACAAGGGACAGTGGTATCTGTTCCATCACGACTGCGTGCCATCAAATGATACAACCTGGCTTCGCAGCGTAAAGGTGGCTCCTCTCTTCTATGATGAGGATGATAACATCTTGCCGGTTCAGTCTGAATAAGAGTATTATAATTTTTAGGTTTATAATAGTTTTGATGAATAGTTGATATATAAGTTAATGTTAGTTTAGAAGGAACGGCATCTTCGTGAGGAGATGCCGTTTTCACATATATGCCTTTTCTTTCTTTTCTTCTCTTCCTGTTTTCTCTTTCTTTTCATCTAATGTTATTTTTAAGTTATTTCTATCATTTTGTAGGAGATTTCGGATATTTTTGTTTACCTTTGTGCCCGTAAACCATAAAAAGAATAATTTATGTTGAGATTACTTTTAAGGCTTTGGTGGTTGCAGCAGCGCCGTAACTTCCATAAGCGAGATGCCTTCGTGGCGTGCTACATCATCTTCCTGTATGTGGTGATGGGCGTGAGCTTCTTTCTCAGCTTCACCGAGAATGGGGGAGAACTTGGGGGCGAAGACATGCCTGCCCTGTTGGGAGCCGGTATCGTTGTCGGTATGCTGATTCCAGACATCATCATGAAGATGGTGATGAAGCGGGATATTACGGCGATGGATGATTACGTGAAGTCGCGACCTGTGCCGGAGAAAATCTGGAACAAGTTCCTGCTCACTACCAATCTCGTGAGCTTCTGGAACTATGTGCTTCCAGTGCTTATGCTTCCTGTATTTATCTATTTCCTGCCTGTAGGTCAGGTTATTGCCAGTTTCTTTCTGTTTCTGGCGTTCTCTTATATTGACGGCATCTACATCACCTGCTACCGCAAGGCAACAGAGTGGATTCTGAAATGGCCCTTGATATTGGGATGGATGGGAATGTTTGCCGTGCTGATAGGATATATGTTTGTGAGTTCCTTTTTCCCGGTATGGATGGGATGGGCGGGTATCTTCTTCCTTGCCGGAGCGGTATTCGTCGGACTTACCATCTATCTCTATCACGAAAAGATTTATAACGAGCAGAAGCAGAAGGTTTCCAGGTTCCGTGGTTTCAGCCATATCAACCTCTTCAGTCTGCAATATATCGGCACATTGAGAGCAAAGCGTGTCCGTACGATGGTGATTATGATTGCTGCCATCTTCCTCTTCGATGCCTATCTCTTTGCCTTGCTCCCGGCAGAAGCGGGACAGGAAATGGGGGACAAGGTGGCTATGACTACCCTCTATGTAGCGGGTGCCATCCTGCTGCCATCGGTGGTGTTGTCGCAGTGGACCTTTGGCATTGAGGCAAACTTCTTTCATGGTTTGATGACCAAGCCTGTTAAGGTTAAACAGATGCTGCAGAATTGCTTCTATTATTATATGGTGGTGAGTGCTGTCGCCTTGTTGCTCACCCTTCCGTTCCTTTTCCTGCAGGTAGGAATCGGAATCCAGGTGCTTATCAGCGGTTTCTGTCTGGCAGTATTCATCAATCTCTTCAATCTGCCTACGGCACTCTTCTCTTCCCGTCTGGAGATATTCCAGACTTCCATGTTCAGCATGCAGGGAGCTAATCTGAAGATTAATCTTTATGCCATCGCCTTTCTCTTCCCGCTGGCTGGTGTCTGTGCTGTCTATTATTTCTTCGGTGAGACGGCATGGTTTTTCACCTGCATAACGCTGGCAGTCTTCAGTATCGCCATCCATAAATGGTTCATCGCCAAGATAGCTGCCATCTTCGAGAAGAACAAGTATAAGCGCATGGAGAAGTTTATGGAAAGCTAAGTAAACATTAAACACTACACATTAAACATTAGAATAATGGATATCAAGATTCAGAATCTCAAAAAGATATATAATGGCAATACCGTACTCGATATTGATAATCTGGGTGTTGCAAAGGGCGAGCTGATAGGACTCGTAGGTAATAATGGTGCGGGCAAGACCACCTTGCTCCGTCTGATTCTCGACCTGATTCAGGCTGATGACGGTTTCGTGGAAAGCAATGGACAGAAGGTGAACGAGAGTGAGACCTGGAAGGAATATACCGGCAGTTACATCGACGGCAGATTCCTCATCGACTTCCTCACCCCTGAGGAATACTTCGATTTCATCGCTGATGTTTATCACATTGACGATGAAACCCTGCAGGAACGATTGGCTCAGTTTGAGGGCTTTATGCACGATGAAATCATGGGAACCAAAAAGTATCTCCGTGATTTTTCTCAGGGCAACCGCCAGAAGATTGGTATCATCGGAGCAATGATTATTAATCCGAAGGTTTTTCTCCTGGATGAGCCGTTCAACTATCTCGATCCATCTTCTCAGATGACTATCGCCCACATGATTCAGCGTATCTGCAAGGAGCAGGGCACCACGGTCATCATCTCCAGCCACAACCTCAACTTCGTTGCCGACATCTCCTCCCGCATCCTCCTGCTGGAGAAAGGCAAGCTGGTGAAGGATCTTCCGAATGTCGATGGTGCTGCCATCGCTGAACTCAACGAGTACTTCGGTATTCAGGCGGAATAAACTTTTTCCGTTAATATTATACAAATTCCATGATATGATTTGTATAATTATCGTTAAATGCTTACCTTTGCACTCAAACGAAGAAAAAAAGAATCAATGAGCAAAGGAAAATTAGCAAAGTTTGCGGATATGGAGCGTTTCGAGAACGTGTTCCAGTATCCATATAGTGTAGTAGATGACGTGCCTTTCGATATGAAGGGCAAGTGGCGTGAGATGTATTTCCACAATGATAATCCTATCGTGCTGGAGTTGGGATGCGGCAAGGGTGAATATACCGTGGAACTTGCCAAACTCTATCCTGAAATGAACTTCATCGGTGTGGATATCAAGGGTGCACGAATGTGGACCGGTGCCAAGAAGGCGATAGAGGAAGGACAGAAGAACGTGGCTTTCCTCCGTACCAGCATCGAGATTATCGACCGCTTCTTTGCTGCGGATGAGGTGCAGGAAATCTGGCTCACCTTCTCTGACCCGCAGATGAAGAATCCTCGTAAGCGTCTTACATCTACTTATTTCATGAACCGTTATCGCCACTTCCTCGTGGATGGCGGTATCATCCATCTGAAGACGGACTCCAACTTCCTCTTCACCTATACTACTTATATGGTGGATGGCAACCATTTGCCTGTGCTCTTCCGCACCGAGGACCTCTATCATCAGGAGGGTATCGATGAGGAAACACGTAAGATTCTCTCTATCCAGACCTACTATGAGAGTATGTGGATAGAACGTGGCTTGAACATCAAGTATCAGAAGTTCGCCTTGCCACGTGAGGGTGAGTTGGTGGAACCTGATATTGAGATTCCGCTGGATGATTATCGCAGTTATCGCCGTGATAAGCGAAGCTCAAAGGATACAGCGAAGTAGATTTCTACAATGATTTGAATAAGCTTCCGCAATGCTTTGAATGTCTTTCCTCAAGCGTTATTGGCGTTTGAAGAATGCGTCATAAGTATCTGAAAGAAGTAACTGAAGTTGTTCGGAGATACAATAGAAGTTGTTGGAACAGTAAGTATCTCGAAGCGCACAACAGTTGATATGCGGTCGCACATCAGCTGTTGTGCGCTTGTCTTTCAGCTGTTGTGCATGTGTAGAACAGCTGTTGTGCGGCTTTTTAATGGCAATTCTATTGATTGTCTTTGTTAATCAGGTTGACGACTACTTTTACCATTACATCTTTTTCCTCAGTTCTGCTTTCTGCAATCATCAGAGTCAGGGCAACGAGTGTGTTGTCGGCAATTCTCTTATGTCCATTTTCAGCATACAGAATGCCATTCTTCTCCATAAACCAAAGAAAAAGCATGGCCGCAATTCTCTTGTTGCCATCGCTGAATGAATGGTTTTTTACGACAAGGTAGAGCAGCATGGCTGCTTTTTCTTCTACCGAAGCGTAGAGTTCTTCACCACCGAAGGTTTGGTAAATCTGACCTATGCTGCTCTTGAATGAATCATCCTTCTCATTGGCAAACCATTTACTGCCTCCAAACTTTTCTTTCAAAGCATTGATGGCTTCCATTGCATTTTCGTAGGTGGCATGGAACGGCTCGGCTTGAGTCGTCTTGTCTATGAGTAATGTCTGATAATCATATTTGTCGAGAGTATCCAGGGCATAAACATAGTCGCTGATGACATTGAACAACCCGTTGTATTCGCCTTCTGAAACCTGATCTTGTAATGTAATTGCACGTGACATCAAACGAACCACTTCTTTCAGTTCGTTGTAATTGTCTAGGCGTTTCTGGTTGATGGCGTAACCCTTGATAATGTATTGCTTCAAGATAGAATTAGCCCATTGACGGAATCTGGTACCATTGATTGACTTTACACGATAGCCTACGGAGATAATGACGTCCAGGTTATACATTGTTGTTTCGTAGGTTTGGTCTCCTTCAATACCCATATGTGCAAATTTTGCACATGTGATATTTGGGTCGAGTTCACCTTCTTTAAAACAGTTATTGACATGTCGTGAAATCACAGTTCTGTCACGGCCAAACAACTCTGCCATTTGGCTTTGTGTAAGCCAAACGGTATCATTCTCTAATTTTACATTCAGCTCTATGTTTCCCTCAGGGGAACGATAGATTTCGATGGATGAATTCCTCTGCTCCATACCTTTCATTATTAAAAGTTCTTATTCTAGTACCCAACTTTTGGATAATTTGGCAAAGATACGATTATTATATGATTCCTACAAGGTTTTCGAGTATTTTTTCTTCTTTTTGATGAAATTTGCGAAAGATTGAAATGGAAGGAATGTTTTGTTTTTGATTACTTTCAGATTAAATATCGGGACTAGTCTTAGGTTAGGGATATGTATAGTATGTTATGTTCTTCCTATACCTTTTGTTAAATCCGGGAATAATCTTGTTGAATTCAGGAAAAAAAGGTGGAAATGCTTGGTGTTTCCACCTTATTTTATTATATTTGCAGCAAGTTTTTGAAGAAATGCAGTATTCTCAGGGACTGCATGGAACTGACGAAACGACTAAAAGAACAGAAAAGTAATAACTAACGAAATAAACGACAAAATGATGAACTACAAGAAATTGGCTCTTACCGTTGCGGCTGGAGCGATGGCAACTACAATGATGGCGCAATCGGCACCTCAGCTGAATGCCAACAACATCGATGAAGTAATCAAGGCGATGACCTTGGAAGAGAAAGCCCAACTCTTAGTGGGCGGTGGTAACGATGGATTCGTGGGTAGTGGTGCTATGCTCGGGCATCAGAAGAAGTTCGTGCCGGGTGCTGCGGGTATTACTGTAGCCATCCCTCGTCTCGGCATTCCTGCTACCGTACAGTGTGATGGTCCTGCCGGAGTTCATATCGATGCTCATCGCGAAGGTGACAGCCGTAGCTACTTTGCCACCGGTTTCCCTATCGGAACCTGTCTGGCTTCTACCTGGAACACCGACCTGGTGCGCAAGGTGGGTGAGGCTATCGGTAACGAAACCCTGGAGTATGGCTGTGATGTTGTGCTCGGACCGGGTATGAACCTTCATCGCAATCCGCTCTGTGGCCGTAACTTTGAGTATTATTCAGAAGACCCAATCGTAACAGGTCTTATCGGAACCGCCTTTGTACAGGGTGTGCAGAGCCAGGGCGTGGGTGTAAGTGCCAAGCACTTTGCTGTAAACTCTCAGGAAACTGACCGTACCAAGGTGGATGAACGATTGAGCCAGCGTGCTCTCCGTGAGCTGTATCTGAAAGGTTTCGAGATGATGGTTCGCAAGAGCAATCCTTGGACTATCATGTCTGCCTATAATAAGATTAACGGTGTTTATGCCCAGGGCAACAAGGGTCTCTTGACCGATATTCTCCGCAACGACTGGGGATATAAGGGAATCGTGGAGACTGACTGGATTGGTAAGCGTGCCGACCTTCCGCTGGAACAGGAAGTTGAGGCTGGCAACGACCTGATGATGCCGGGTTATCCAGCTCAGGTACAGGATATTGTTGATGCAGTAAAGAATGGCAAGCTGGATATCAAGGATGTGGACCGTAATGTTCGCCGTATGCTCGAATATATCGTGAAGACTCCTCGATTCAAGGGATATAAATATAGTGGTGAGCCAGACTTGAAGGCTCATGCTGCTATCACCCGTCAGAGTTCTACCGAGGGTATGGTGCTCCTGAAGAATGATGCCGCTCTTCCTATCCAGGGCTTGAAGACCGTGGCGCTCTTCGGTGTCAACTCTTACGACTTCATGTCGGGTGGCCTTGGCAGTGGAGCAGTTAATGTAGGCTATTCTGTAGATATGGTTACCGGTTTGAAGAATATCGGCGTGGCAACTACTCCTCAGCTTACGGAAATCTATCAGAATTATGTGAAGTATGCCAAGGCTAAGTTGAAGGCAGACAAGAATCCGATGATGTGGTTCCTGGATCAGGGTCAGCCAAAGCTCGATGAAATCGAGATTACCGAGCGTTGTGTAGCCAGCGAGGAGCCAAAGGCAGATGCTGCCATCATCACCATTGGTCGTCAGGCTGGTGAGGGAATGGATCGCCAGATCAATGGTGAGTTCAACCTCAGTCAGATAGAGCAGGATATGATTTTCCGTGTATCTGATGCTTTTCATGCCAAGGGTAAGAAGGTGATTGTCATCATCAACTCTGGTTCTGTGATGGAGACTGCCAGTTGGAGAGACCGTGTGGATGCTATTCTCGTTGCATGGCAGCCAGGTATCGAGGGCGGTAACTCTGTAGCTGATATCCTGACCGGTAAGGTGAATCCATCGGGTAAGTTGACCATGACCTGGCCTATCGCTGCTACCGATCATCCATCTACTGCCAACTTTGCCAAGGATTACGATATGTACACCTACAAGAATCTGCAGGATTGGAGCAAGGGTAATATCAAGGGTTACGATTATAGCAACCACGAGGAGGATATCTACGTAGGTTATCGCTACTTTGATACCTTCAAGAAGAATGTGGCTTATCCTTTCGGTTATGGCTTGAGCTATACTACCTTCGAGTTTGGCAAGCCATCTGTCAAGGCTAAAGGCAACAATATCGAGGTTAGCGTAACTATCAAGAATACCGGTAAGGTTGCCGGCAAGGAAGTTGCTGAGGTTTATGTCACCGCTCCTAAGGGCGCTTACGAGAAGCCAGCCAAGGAACTCAAGACCTTCGGCAAGACAAGAGAACTGAAACCAGGTGAGAGCCAGACTTTGAAGATGACCCTCGAAAAGCGCGATCTTGCCAGCTTCGATGAGGCCAACAGTCAGTGGAAGGTAGATGCAGGTAACTATCTCTTCAAGGTAGGTAGTGATGTAGAGAACATCAAGGGTACTGCTACATTGAAGGTGGCAGAATATACCGAGAAGACTAGCAATGCCTGCGCTCCTAAGGTTCAGTTGAACTATCTGAAGCAGAAGTAGCCTATGTAAATAATATTCTAGAAAGAGATAATCTAGAAGAAACTCCCGGAAAATGGGGGAAGAAGAGATTGAAAATTTTCCCTTAAGGGAAATAAAATCTTTCCTTAAGAGATATTTTTCACCACATTTGGTCTGTAAAGTTATTTTCTTTATAAATTTCGCGGCACCTATTTTCCTATCCTCAAAAGCAAAGAACTCCCGTCTCTTTTCTGAGATGGGAGTTCTTGTTTAGAAGGAATACTGGGCGGAAATCATCAGTTCGCGAGGGCGAAGATGATAGCTGTCGGTCAATGTACTGATGCCGCTATAGATGGTTTCCATATAGTTCTTCTTGTTGAAAAGGTTTCGAAGCTCTGCTGAAAGGCGGAGCTTTTTCATTCTCCAAACTGCCGAGGCATCGCCAAGAAGGGTGTTTAGGTGGTTGCTCTCTTGCAGCTCATTGTGATAATGTACGAGCGAGAAGGAGAGGTCCACATGGCTGATGGTAGCGGTGGCAGATACGCTTTGGTGCCAATTAAATAACGATGACTTCGCCATTTTTTGACGTTTCGAGTTGTAAAAAGAGAATTCTCCCTCATAGCTAAAGGCACACCAGGACGGCGAGAAGTCGATGCTAGGCTTCACAGTATAGTTGTCTGCGGTATAGCTGATGGCTTTGCCGCTGCTGTATTGCTCACCCTTGCTGTTGTTGTAACTGCCCTCCAGGCGGGTCTTCAGATGAAGGTCGTAGAAGCCCTTCGATATGTAGAGTGATGCCCCTAGGTTGTTGCTCTTGCTGTCCTGCTTATATAATGAGGTATAGTATTTGCCATCCTCGATGCGTAGGTCGGATGCCGTGTTCATCCAGTTTTTGCTGGCATTGACCGATGCGCTGAAGAAGATTTCCTTGATAGGGCGCTTGTAGTCGTAACTCAACTTGCCATAAAGAGAACGAGTTATCGGAATGATGTCGCTCGAAGTGTACCAAGAGCGATAACTTTGACGATATTGCTTCATGGCGTAGTTGGTGGCATTGCCTGTTCCTGTACTGTATCCTGTGTAGATAGTCAACTCTCTACGGAAATCCAATTTCTTATATAAGTAAAGGTAGGGTGATATGGTAAGTAAAGTTTTCTGTGGATAGGTGAAGCGTTCCCAGATGAAATCGGGAGAGAACGACATACGGAACGTCTCGGTCTTGTATTGCCAGTAAGGGGTGAACTTCCCTGTGATGTTAAGACTGTTTTTGCCGATTTCATCGCTTCTTTCCTGATATTTCGCATAGATGTTGTTGAGGTCGATACTCATTCTATATTCCTGTGTCCAGTGGAAGCGATTCTTCATCCACTGTAAGGCGTGGGCAGTATGCCAAAGGTTGGTGCGGATGCGATTCCGCTCGTCGTTAACGTAGAGGTCCGCCACACCATGGTGATAGTCGGCAGTGCTACGCCAAGAGAGTTGACTTTTCTTGAAGACGAAGAGACGGTAGATACTTGCCGATAGGTCGAGCTTTGGGATGCGGACACGTTGGGTAAGCGTGTCGTTGATGTTTGACAAACCGTCGCTTTGTGCTGTGCTGAGGCTGATGCTCTCGTTGCCATAATGCTCAGCCTTGTTTACCTTGTTCTCCCATTGCAGATTGAAGGCATCGCTGATCATCGTCTTGTGGTTGTGCTCCGTGGTAACTGTGGGAGCTTCGCCGCCGAGGTCGTAGATACTCATGTTCTCTCGCTCTTGTCTGGTTACCGTACGAAGATAGTTGGCTTCTATGCGAGTCTCTGTATCGTCCTTGTTCTTCTTGATATGGTTGATGGAGTATTTTTGCGAGGTGTTGAAGCGCAGGCGTTCTTCGTCGATAGGAGCGTCAAGCGATGGCACCGATACCCATGATGGAAGGGAGGCTGGAGCCAGACGATTGCTGTAAGATGCAAGTTGGTTAAGTGCATAGCCGAGATTTTTACCTGTTCTGTCGTATTCTGCATCATACATCATCTGTTTCTTCTTGCCAATTTGCATGATATTGATGCTTCCGCCTACGTGGGACGGATGCCCTGCGAGCATGTAGAGCTTGAGGGTGGGCATCAGTTTGTCGCGGGCACTATCCTTCAGGGCGATGTTCATCGCTACATTATCCGTAAAGGTCTTGCTTTGGAGCGCCTTGATAGGTTGGTCATGCTCGATGACTTCGGCCTTTTTTACGTCTTTCGCCTTGATGTTTTCCTCCAGCTGGTTATATTTGCCACCGGTCAGGTCGAGACCTTCCACGGTGAATCGGTTGATGGGCTTACCATTGTAGTTGATACGTCCATTCTTCTCTATATCCACGCCTGGCAGCTTTTTCAGTACATCTTTCAGGGAGTTATCTCGTTCGTTGGCAAAGCGGGTGAGGTCGAAAGATATGGTGTCTCGACCCGTGATGCGAGAGCCTTTTACTTGTACTTCCTTCAAGACAAAAGCTGTTGAAGCCATACTGATAACGGTTTCTTTTTCCGATGAAACCGCCGTTTTTTGCTTTTTATAGCCCATATAGGTAGCTTGTAGCATATCGCTGGCTTGCTTTTGTGCTATGGGAATCAGGAAAGTTCCGTCTTCCTTGCTGCGTGTAAACTTCAAGGGCTTTCCATTGCGCAGCAGAGTAACTGATACGTTGGCCAGGCGGTTGTGTGTAAGTGAATCTTCCACATAACCGCTAATCTTCTCTTGGGCAAACGCATGGCACGCCACGAACAGAATAGTGAAAAGAACTATTATTTTCTTCATCTTTTTTCTCTCTTTTCTATTTTACCTTAGACACTTATCTTGCTAATGTCTTTAAGACGCTTGTCTGGCAAAAATGTAAACTGCTAATTATCTTTCAATCGGATTGTATGGCTCAGCACGCTTGGAATGCTTCAGAATATTTCCTTTCTCATCCTTGATCTTTACAATTGCAGCATACTTGGCATCTTGAAGCAGATAACCGATAGGGTCGGCATAGTATTTCTTGTAAATGGAGGTCAATGATTTGCGGTCGATAGGCTCGAATGTCTTACCTTTATAATAGATAGGTGTGGAGCCTTTGCCTGTTGTGAGTCCTACAGCTGTAAATCCATAATCGTTCTCGGAGTCGTGAGCCTTGAGAATCAATCCCGGCAGTCCGCTCAGCTTCCAGGGACCATTGTCAATAGGGATGTCTTCCGTGTACCAAGCTATCCATGTTCTACCCTTAAACTTGGCAATTGCCTGGTGGCACTCGTAATCGCAGATGGAATCGATGCTGTCTGTGAGTTGCCAGTCTATCGGTTCCATCGGCTCTATGCACACATATCTGTCGGCAGCAAAGAAATCGAGATAGGCAGTTTTGCCCGGTTCTGGATAGTTCTTATATATTTTCCAATTAATCTGTCCGCCATTACCGGAGAAATTGACAGGTATTCCTTTTGCCATATTCGCAGAGATGGTAGAGTCTCTTTGGAATATCGGATAACTGTAGAATGCGGAATACTTGTTGCCAATCTGCAAGAGCATTTTCTCTTCAATACGGCCAATGATGGTGTCGGTCTTGGTATATTTCTTTTCGTAAATATACTCGGCATCATATACTACCTGATACTTTACCTGATCAATGGAATCTCCCATGCCAATGCTTGATTCATCGAACAGGTTTACTGTTTGCGCTTGGAGCATGCAAGC
>OGZL01002196.1_pt1 | contig 14687 bp, 8 predicted proteins | sample 1576761 | NCBI WGS metagenome assembly OGZL01 (sample SAMEA3541595, study PRJEB24748) | human gut metagenome | biome: human gut; feature: human-associated habitat; material: faeces | place: China | collected 2012
AGCCGAAACATTCCTACGAGAGCTGTGCAGTTCCGGAAGAGCTGTTTGCAGCGATTCGTGAGCTGGTTCCGCAGGAAGAGATGGAAGAGGCTGTATTTACAGACGAGAAACAGAAGAGAGAAGAGAATATCCGCGCAATCACCGAGCGCCTGGAAGAGGCATTCGCTGATAACGAGGAGTGGCTGGCTGTTCTGGGTGAGGCTGTATATCAGTACCAGAAGAAGACTGTCCGCAAGATGATCCTCAAAGATCACAAGCGTCCGGATGGCCGCGGTATCACCGAGATCCGTCCGCTGGCAGCAGAGATCGACATTCTGCCGCGTGTACACGGTTCCGGTATGTTCACCCGTGGACAGACACAGATTTTAAATATCTGTACACTGGCTCCGCTGTCCGAGGCACAGAAGATCGACGGACTGGATGAGAATGAGACATCCAAGAGATATATGCACCATTACAACTTCCCGTCCTACTCCGTAGGCGAAACCAAACCGTCCAGAGGACCGGGACGCCGTGAGATCGGTCATGGTGCGTTGGCGGAGCGTGCGCTTGTGCCGGTACTTCCGACTGCGGAAGAGTTCCCGTATGCAATCCGTACCGTATCTGAGACGATGGAATCCAATGGTTCTACCTCTCAGGCAAGTATCTGTGCATCCACTCTGTCCCTGATGGCAGCAGGTGTACCGATCAAAGCTCCGGTAGCTGGTATTTCCTGCGGTCTGGTAACAGGCGACACCGATGATGATTACATCGTTCTGACCGATATCCAGGGTCTGGAAGACTTCTTCGGCGATATGGACTTCAAGGTAGGCGGCACTCACAAGGGTATTACTTCCATCCAGATGGATATCAAGATCCACGGTCTGACCCGCCCGATCATCGAGGAGGCAATCGCTAAGACGAGAGAGGCAAGAATCTACATTCTGGATGAAGTTATGGCGCCGGTTATCTCCGAGCCGAGAAAGACCGTCAGCCAGTATGCTCCGAAGATCGTTCAGATCTCCATCGATCCGCAGAAGATCGGCGATGTAGTCGGCAAACAGGGCAAGGTAATCAACAAGATCATCGAGCAGACCGGCGTTAAGATCGATATCGAGGATGACGGAAGCGTATCTGTATGCGGCACCGATCAGGCAATGATCGACAAGGCAGTTTCCATCATCAAGGGCATCGTGACCGACATCGAGCCGGGTCAGATTCTGACAGGTACCGTTGTCCGTATCATGAATTTTGGTGCATTCGTAGAGCTGGCTCCGAACAAAGATGGTATGGTTCATATTTCCAAGCTTTCGGACAAGCGCGTAGCGAAGGTAGAGGATGTTGTCAACATCGGCGATGAAGTTACTGTAAAGGTAATCGAGGTCGATAAGATGGGTCGTATCAACCTGAGCATGAAACCAGGCGATCTGGCTGAAAATAAATAATAAATAGATTGCAAATGCACACGATGTGCTGCAATCATCCATCATAAAATCAATGTGCCTGCATCACTGCGGCGCAGACCAGATAAAGTAAGGAATGCTGCAAGGCAGAGAAGCGGTTCGCTTCTGCTTTGCGGTGTTCCTTTTTACTTTACAAAGAGGAAAAATATGTTAGAGGTAACAGGGATAGAAAAACGGTACCGCGGAAGGACGATCCTAAAAAATATCTCTTTTCGGGCAAATCCAGGGGAATGCATCGGGATTGTCGGCGGAAATGGATGCGGCAAGACGACGCTGCTCTCGATCCTCGCGGGGATCCGCAAGCCGGATCGGGGGAGTATTCGGATTGACGGGCAGGAGGCGCTTGGAAGACATCGTCTATTAGAAGAAAAAATCGCCTATGTGCCTCAGGAAAATCCATTGATCCCGGAGCTGACGGCATTTGATAATTACCGTCTCTGGTTCCGGGGGAAACGGCGGGAGATGGAGCGGGATCTGGAATGCGGCGTCGGTCGTGTGCTGGGCGTGGACCGATTCTTGAAAACGCAGGCGGGACGGCTTTCCGGCGGAGAGAAAAAGAGGCTGAGCATCGCGGCGGCACTCTCCGGGCGCGCGGATATCCTGATTCTCGATGAACCGGGGGCAGCGCTTGACCTGGAGGCAAAGGAGCAGATCCTGACTTATATCAGGAGCTATGTGAAAGCAGGGGGGACAGTTCTTTTAACGTCCCATGAGATGGGAGAGATAGGGGCGTGTACAACCCTTTATGTATTAAAGGACGGTGTGCTGGTTCCAACGGAGGCAGGGCTTTCGGCGCGGGAGCTGATACAGAGGTTTTAAGGTTACTGGGCACGTATGCGTGAACAGTAACGTTTTAGGAGTGAGAAAACAGGAGGAGGTACAAGATGGAAGAGGGAAACAACACAAACAATACAAACAATGCAAACATGTCAAGCAATTCAACCCCGCTAAACCCGGCAGAGGCAGCGGCACAGGCGCTTACGGCCGCATCTGACACAGCGGATGGAACCGGTGCAGGCGGCTCCGCTGGTGCTGGCGGCGGAATCGGTGGAAATGCTGCAGGCGGCAGTGACGGTGGCAGAACGGGCGGAAATGGTTCTGGCAGGAAGAAATGGCTCATTTCAGCCGGAGCAGCCGCAGCGGTGGCCGTGGTCGGCGGCGGTGTGATGCTCAGCCATCAGGCAGACCCGAAGGACACAGTGATCGATGCGTTCAAGAGCATCACGGCGGAAGGGCAGTTAAATCCGTCTGAGGAGATCTTTGGGACGAAAGAGCTGGAAAAACTTTTACAGAAGGGATCCGCGCAGACGGGGATGGAATTAAGCATGACAGGTATTTCCGATGAATCCCTGAACCAGATGAGCGGTGCGGGCATCGGTCTGGATGTGAAGCGCGATGTGGACAGCGGACGGCAGCTGCTAAATCTTTCCTTGCAGTATGGCGGCGGAGAATTGGCGGACGCACAGCTTTACATGGATGATACACAGATCATGGCGGCGATTCCGGCACTTTCCAGCCGCATGTTTACCCTTGACTATGTCAATGATCTGGAAGGACAGCTCATTAATTCTCCGTATGCGGCGCAGAAGCTCGAAGAGCAGGGGATTGATATTGAGGGGCTGGCAAATTATCTGGGACAGTACAAGGAAGCGCTTTCGGACGAGGAGCCGATGCTGGATCTGAAAGCACTCTGGAACCGCTACAAAGAGGGAAGCAAGGCGATTGATGACCTCAAAGCGGCTATGACCGTCACTAAGAATGACAAAAAAGAGTTTACCATCGACGGACAGAGCGAGAACTGCCGCGGTTACCATGTGACTTTGCCGAAGGATGCGCTGATTCGCTTTGCAAAGACGACGAGAGAATTTTTCCTGAATGATGAGACACTCAAACAGGATGTGGTGCGCTATCTGGAACTGGCAGGCGACGCAAGCAGCATCTATGCAGCGGACGGGGACGGAGAGAGCGTGGATCCGGAGGAACAGCAGAAGGAACTCTGGGCGCAGGCGGAAGCGGTGCTGGACAATCTGGTAGAGGGAATGGAAAATACCATCGGGGATGTGACGATGGATGTCTATGTGAGAAAAGATGGCAAAATGGCTGGATTTTCCTATGAGACGGATGCAACGGTTGAGGAAGAAAATGTCCGTTTTTACGGCGATGTTTCCTTTGGCGGCGGTTACAACATGCTGTCGAATGTGAATGGGGCGTTAAATATTGAGGATTCGGACGGTCAGATTATCACGGTTTCCCTGGATAAAACAGGCGCTTACGAGGCTGGAAAGAGCTGGAGTGGTCAGGTAATTGCGACCCTGGAAGATGACGAAGAGAAATACCAGTTTATCCTGGATGGCGATTATCAGATCGCGGACGGCAGCTATGAGGTAAAGCTGGATTTGCAGAGTAACGGTGCGTCTCAGGCGTCGCTCACGGCGAATGGCGCGGTCAGCGACCTTTCAAAGGGCGAGAGCGTCCATATCGATATGGATTCCCTGCGTCTGGAAACTACATTGTTAAATGGAAGCAGTTCTTATGTTGAATTTGCCGGTTCCTATTATGTCAACCCGCTGGAGGATGAGATCGCGCAGCCGGACGGCGTTCCATTTGATGTGCTGGCTTCCTCCGAGGAGGATTATAACCAGGTCACAACGGAGATAACAGGCAACCTGTTCGCAATTCTCCTGAAAGTCATGTCATAGGCGGCGGAAAATGCGAACATATATGATATATCTGCTGCTGACCGGAAAGCGCCTGCTCCGCCAGCTGCCGTATTTTCTGGCAGGGCTGGCAGTGATGGTGCTGCTCATCGGCATGGCGGCGTTTTCGGCATCTAAGGTTTTATATGGGGAAACATCTTTAAAGAAAATCGAGGTGGGTGTGGTGCTTCCGGAGGACGATGCGCTTTCGGAAAAGATAACCAAAATGATTGCCTCGCTGGACAGCGTGGAAAGTCTCTGCGATTTTTCGTATCTGGAACACGATGAAGCGTTCCAAAAGATGAAAAGCGGGGAACTTCAAGCGGTTTTCGAGGTGCCGTCCGGCATGGCGCGCGGCATTTTGGACGGTACGAACCAGCCAGCCACGATCTGGTTTCCGGATGAGAGCGGGCTGGAAGGCACCGTTTTCAGGGAGCTGGCAGAGTCGGGCAGTTCGATGCTTGGCACTTCGCAGGCGGCGATCTACGCGGCAAATGAATGTTTAAATATCCAGGGAGTGCCGGAACAGATTCCGGTGTCTGAACAGGATTTGAACCGTATCTTTTTAAAATATGCGATGAACCGGGAGGCACTTTTCCGGAAGAAAACGGTCAGCGCGGCGGGGGATGTATCGACGGCGGTCTTTTATGGAATTTCGGGGATTGTATTTTTGATGATTCTTACCGGAATCCCGGCAGCGCCGTTTCTGGCGCCCCAGACGGAGGCGCTGGAACAGGGGCTTCGGCGTATCGGGATCCGGCGGTGGTATCCGCTTTTCTGCAAATGCTTGTGCATGATGCTTCTTCTGATGGCAGTCACGGCGGGCGGCTATGGCTGGGCGGTGCAGAAGGGATATGCGCTGGCGGGGCGGGAAGAACTGGCGGCGTGGGGGCTGACCTGCGCGGCAGTTTCGGCGTGGATTCTGCTGTTTTATGAGGTGTGCAGAAGTTCGGCAGCGGCGATTTTGACGTTGTTTGCGGTCAATGTGGTATTTCTCTTTCTGGCGGGCGGCATCATCCCGTCCGTCTTTCTGCCGGAGCTGGTTCAGAAAGTCGGAAATATGACGGTGACGGCGCTCTGGATGGATGGAATCCGCTTTATTGCTTCGGGCGAGGAGACAGGGGCGGTTTCGGTGCTGTGGAAACTGGCTGCGGCGGCATTGGCATGCTTTGCACTGGCGCTTGCCGCCGGAAAAAGGAGGGATTGACGGATGCGGAAGCTGGCGTGGTGGTTCTGTATGTTTGGAATGACGCTGCGGCGGGCTCTTTACCGCCCGGTGTTCCTCCTGTTTCTTCTGATCTTTCCATTGGGAATGGGCGCGCTCCATCAGGTGGAAAAACGGGATTCCGGGCGGATCGCGGTGGCGCTCTGCCCGGGAACGGATGCGTGGAATCAGGCGCTTGCAGAAAGACTGGAATCGGAAGAGAGCCGTTCATTTTTCTTTTATCCGTGCGGGACGGAGGAAGAGGCAAAGGAGGCGGTTATGACCGGACGGGCGGAGTGCGCCTACCTGTTTCCAGAGAGATTAAAAGAACGGCTGGACGAGGGGCATTATACCCGTGCGGTCCGCGTGCTGGTGTCGCCGTCCACAGTGGCAGAGAAAATTATATCAGAAAAGATATTTTCTGAACTGTTCGAGGTGTACGGGCGGGAACTGCTGGCGGACTATGGGAAAAATGGAGCGGCATTTCAGACGGTGATGGCACGCTGCCAGACGACGGAGGCGCGGGAAAAGGCGTGCGGCATGCTGCTGGAACTCTATGAAAAATACCGCAGCAACGGAAGCACCTTTACCTTTGATTATCAGACCTTACAGGGAGGAACGGCACTGCAGACAGGGGCGATAAAGGTGGTCTTTCCGGTGCGCGGGCTGACGGCGGTATTCCTTTTTATCATGGGGCTGGCGGCAGCTGTCATGGCGGGCGAGGATGCAGAGCGCGGGCTTTATGCGGCGGTCCGGAGCCGGGAGCGGTGGTTGCTGCAGACGGCGGAGATCGCGGCGTTTGTATTTTTAGCATCCATTTCGGCCTATGCGGCGCTTCTGGCGTCGGGAAATGGGGCAGAGCCGCTTTTAGAGGCGGGAAAGCTGCTTTTTTATCTCTTCTTCGTGACCATGTATGCCTTTGGATGCCTGGCAGTCTGCCGGAAGCCGGGATTTCTGGCGGCGCTGATTCCGGTGTTTATCCTTGCGAGCCTCCTGCTCTGCCCGATCTTTTTTGACGCTTCAGTCTTTTTGCCGGGAGCCGCGGGTATGCGAAAGCTGCTGCCGCCGTGGTGGTATCTGAGCGGCATTTTCGGTTTCCAAAGTGTCTACCCGTGAACAATTACTTTTTTACAACGTTTTTTTGGATAACTTCGATAAAAAGATTGCTATTTTTTCATTCAATTATTATAATAAAAAGAGACATCCGGTATCGAGCATCAATCTGCCGGATGTTTTCATGCGAGAAAATCAGGAGAGGAGTGAACACAATGGAAAGCCGGAGTCATAAGGCGGAATCAGACGGCAGCTACCCAGAACCGAAGGCAGCGTACACATGCATTTGCAGGAATGACAGCTGCAAACAGCGGATTCCTTGTGTACACTGCCGCATCTGTGGATAAGTTTCCGGCATTCTGCCTGTGTGCAGGAGCAGGAAGGGAGCAGCCTGTCCGATTTCCAAAATGACAATATTTTGGAAGGAGACGGGAATGTTAGAAGAAGAGAAGAAAGAAGAGCTGCTGGCTCTGCTGTCCGGGAAGAAGTACCGGGAGCTGAAAAGCCAGCTGGTCGAGATGAATGAGGTGGATATTGCCTCATTTATCGAAGAATTGGATTCAGAGAAGACGGTCGTTGTATTCCGTATGCTGCCGAAAGAGCTGGCATCGGAGGTATTTGCCTGTCTGGAAGTCGAACAGCAGCAGCACATCATTACCAGTATTACGGATAATGAGCTGCGTGCCATCATTGACGACCTGTATGTCGATGATGCGGTCGATATGCTGGAGGAGCTGCCGGCGACGATCGTGCGGCGCGTACTTCAGAACTCCAGCCCGGATACGAGAAAACTGATCAACCAGTTCCTCAATTACCCGGAAAACAGCGCCGGAAGCGTCATGACGGCGGAGTACGTGGGACTCAAGAAAAATATGACGGTGGAGCAGGCATTTGATTATATCCGGAAATATGGTGTGGACAAGGAGACGATTTACACCTGCTACGTCATGGATGAAAAACGCCGCTTAGAGGGCGTTGTGACGGTCAAGGATCTTCTGATGAATGATTATGCGGCGCTCATGGGCGATATCATGGATCCGCATGTGATCAAGGCGTATACGACGGAAGACCAGGAAAAGGTTGTGGAGACGTTCAATGAGTACAACCTCTTGAGTTTACCGGTTGTGGACGGCGAAGACCGTCTGGTCGGCATCATCACGGTCGATGATGTCATGGATGTCATGGAGCAGGAGGCGACGGAGGACTTCGAGAAGATGGCGGCGATGCTGCCGAGTGAGAAGCCGTACCTGAAGACGGGCGTGTTCCAGCTCGCGAGAAACCGTATTCCGTGGCTGATGATCCTGATGTTGAGCAGTATGGTGACCGGCGGTATTTTGTTAAAATATGAGAATGCCTTTTCGGTAATTCCGCTTTTGGTTACGTTTATTCCGATGCTGATGGATACGGGCGGAAACTCCGGCAGCCAGGCGAGCACGATGATCATCCGTGGTATGGCGGTCGGCGAGGTAGAACCGGCGGATATTCTGAAGGTTATGTGGAAAGAGATCCGCGTGGGAATGCTCTGTGGACTTTCTCTGGCGCTTGTCAATTTTGTGCGTCTGATGATCCAGTATCCGGGGCAGGTACTCATCTGCCTGACGGTAGTTATCAGCCTGTTCTGCACGGTTATCATCGCGAAGACGATCGGATGTGTGCTTCCGATTGCGGCGAAGACGATCCACCTCGACCCGGCGATCATGGCGTCGCCGATGATCACGACGATCGTGGATGCGTGCAGCCTGATGATTTATTTCCAGCTGGCGTGCCATTTGCTGAATATGAAGGCGTGATATAAATTACCTGCCTGCTGGCCCATGTTTTCGTATGGTCAGCGCAGTAAATGCGCAGACTTACGGAACAGTTACTTTATTTTATAATTCCAATATTTTAATTATTTCTAGGAAAGGAAAAACTGTTTGGAACATAAGCTTCCAGACAGCCGTGTGAAAAGTATGACAAAGATCAGAACCAGATACGCACCGAGCCCGACAGGCAAAATGCATGTAGGAAACTTAAGAACTGCATTATACGCATACCTGATTGCAAAACATGAGGGCGGCGATTTTATCCTGCGAATCGAGGATACCGATCAGGAGCGTTTCGTTGAAGGCGCGACCGAGATCATTTACAATACGATGCGCGATACCGGACTGAAGCATGACGAAGGTCCGGACATCGGAGGTCCGGTTGGCCCGTATGTACAGAGCGACCGTCAGAAACAGGGCATCTACATGGAATATGCGAAGAAGCTGATCGATAAAGGCGAAGCTTATTACTGTTTCTGCGATCAGGAACGCTTAAACAGCTTAAAAAGAGAAGTAAATGGCGAAGAGATCATGACTTATGATAAGCACTGCCTGCACCTTTCCAAGGAAGAGGTAGAGGCAAACTTAAAGGCAGGAAAGCCGTTTGTCATCCGTCAGAACAACCCGACCGAGGGAAAGACTACCTTCCACGATGAGATTTACGGGGATATTTCCGTAGATAACTCCGAGCTGGACGATATGGTTTTAATCAAATCGGATGGATTCCCGACCTACAACTTCGCAAATGTGGTGGACGATCATTTACAGCAGATCACCCATGTAGTCCGCGGTAACGAGTACCTGTCTTCTTCACCGAAGTACAACCGTCTGTACGACGCATTCGGATGGGAAGTTCCGGTTTATGTGCACTGCCCGACCATCACGAACGAGGAGCACAAGAAGCTGAGCAAGCGAAGCGGTCATTCTTCCTATCAGGATCTGATCGATCAGGGCTTCGTTTCCGAGGCAGTTGTCAACTTCGTTGCCCTGCTTGGCTGGTCACCGGAAAATAATCAGGAGATTTTCTCCTTAGACGAGCTGGTAAAAGAGTTCAACTACAAGAATATCAGCAAATCTCCGGCTGTTTTCGATATGGTAAAACTGAAATGGATGAACGGCGAGTACATCAAGGCGATGGATTTTGATAAGTTCTATGAGATGGCAGAGCCGTACATCAAGAAAGTAATCACCAAGGATCTGGATCTGAAGAAGATCGCGGCGATGGTTAAGACGAGAATCGAGATTTTCCCGGATATTGAGGGACACATCGATTTCTTCGAGACACTGCCGGAGTACGATCCGCAGATGTATGTTCACAAGAAGATGAAGACCAATCTGGAGACATCCTTAAAGGTATTAAAAGATGTTCTGCCGATTCTGGAAGCACAGGAAGATTTCTCCAACGACGCTCTGTACGCGGCGCTGTCCGAGTATGTATCCAAAGAGGGCGTTAAGACCGGCTTCGTAATGTGGCCGATCCGTACCGCTGTATCCGGCAAGCAGATGACACCGGCAGGTGCGACCGAGATCATGGAAGTGCTTGGCAAGGAAGAGTCGATCCGCCGTATCAAGAAGGGAATCGAGCTTCTGGAGGCACAGCAGTAGGCTGTCGTAACCGTCGATGTTCGACTTGAAGCAAGTTTGGCTTCGCAGATTAAATCAGTAGGTAGTAAATAAACAACTGCTTTTTCATGTATCGTAGATGCATGAAAAGCAGTGAAAAGGTGCGCTTTGTGAGAAATACATTCCAAGGCGCACTTTTCTTACATTTGTACTTGACAGATTTGCTTCAGATGCGCGGCAGAAGGATGTCTTGCACATCAAAATGCGAATTTCGAAGCAAATATGCCGAGATATTCTTGAATTGTGGAGTAAGGAAACAGGAAATGGCATTCAGTAAAGCACAGACACAGGCAATCATGCATAAAGATGGTCCCATGATGGTTCTGGCGGGACCGGGATCAGGGAAAACAACGGTGATCACCCATCGGGTCCAGTATCTGACGAAGGAGTACGGAATCGATCCGGGGGATATTCTTGTGATTACCTTTACCCGGGCAGCAGCCGAGGAGATGCGGGAGCGGTATGAAGCATTGACTGGCGGCGGATCCAGAGTCACCTTTGGCACGTTTCATTCGATCTTTTTTAGGATCTTAAAGCTGGCATACCGATATACCGCTGACAATATTGTCCGGGAAGAGCAGCAGATGCAGTTTGTCCGGGAGCTGGCTCAGGCCGGAGGTCTGGAGCCGGAGGATGAAAATGAGTTTGCAGCCTCCATTTTAAGTGAGATAAGCTCTGTCAAGGGAGAGAGGATTGCACTGGAACATTACTATTCCAAAAACTGTCCGGATGCAGTTTTCCGTCAGCTCTATGCGGGCTATGAAGAGAAAATGCGCCGGGCCGGACTCATCGATTTCGATGACATGATGGTGCTGTGTCTGGAACTTTTTACGGAAAGAAAAGATATCCTGTCTGCCTGGCAGAGGAGGTATCGGTACATCCTGATTGATGAGTTTCAGGACATCAACCGGCTTCAATATGAGATCGTGCGGATGTTAGCCAAGCCGGAAGATAATCTTTTTATCGTGGGCGATGATGATCAGTCGATTTACCGGTTTCGTGGGGCCAAACCGGAGATTATGCTGGGGTTTGAGCGGGATTATCCGGGTGCCGGACGGATTCTTCTGGATATGAATTACCGCAGTACCGAGGAGATCGTGGCACCGGCATTGCGGCTGATCGGAGAAAACCAGAAACGTTTTTCAAAGGCCATCCATACAACGGGACGTCATGGGAAGAATGTGATCACGAAGCTCTGGCAGGATCCGGGGGAAGAAAATCTGGCCATTGCCAGGGAGATACAGCTGTATCTGCAGTCGGGAGTGCGGCCGGGGGATATCGCAGTTTTATACCGGACCAATGCTGGTCCTCGTTTTCTGATGGAAAAGCTGATGGAATACAACCTTCCCTTCCGGACAAGGGATACGGTGCCGAACCTCTATGAACACTGGATTTCGCGAAATATCCTGACCTATATCCGGATCGCCATGGGAAGCCGGGTGCGGGAAGATATTTTGCAGGTCATCAACCGTCCGAAGCGGTATATCAGCCGGGATGCGATGCCGGATGAGACGGTTTCGTTCGAGAAGATGAAGGCATTCTATGCGGAGAAAGACTGGATTGCCGAGCGGATCGAGAGTCTGGAAGGGGATCTGCGGGCCATCGCCCGGATGTCACCTCTGGCAGCCGTCAATTATATCCGCCAGGGCATGGGATACGATGAATATCTGATCGAGTATGCGGCATTCCGGCGGATGCGGCCGGAGGAACTTTTAGAGACTGCCGACGAGTTAAAAGAAAGTGCGGCGGGTTTCAAGACCTTTGACGAGTGGTTTGCACACATCGAGGCGTACAAGGAGGAACTGCTCCGGCAGGCGGCGCAGCGGCGGACGGAGACGGATGCGATCACGCTGGCGACGATGCACAGCGCCAAGGGGCTGGAATTTCCCATTGTCTATATTCTCGATGCCAATGAGGGCATCACACCGCACAGCCGCGCGATGCTGGACGAGGATATGGAGGAAGAACGACGTCTGTTCTATGTGGCAATGACGCGTGCAAAGACCCGGCTGCATGTATATGCGGTGCGGGAGAGGTACCATAAAAAGGCGGAAGTATCGCGGTTTGTGTGGGAGTATCTGGGGCGGGATGGAGATAGCAGGTAACGAAATTCACAATGAAAATCGGGAAATCAGGCAAAAAAGTTGAGGACAAAGGAGAAATGTCGTTCGGTTCCAAAAGTGCCTACCCGTGAACAGTAACAATAACGGTACCAAACATATATTGTGTATAGTTTATTGACATTTTTTGAAAATTGTTCAATAATAACAGTATGAGAATTAAACTTCATGGGCGTCAAAAGAGATGACAGGTAAACAGAGAGGAGATGGGAGAATGAAAGGTATACGAAGGGCGGCAGCGGTGTGTCTGACAATGACATTGGCAGTATCGACATTATTTGGAAATACAGCATGGGCGGATATGCCGCAGAAGACGGAGAGGAAAAAATGTGTCCATGTGCATACAGAGGAGTGCTACGGCGAGCCGGATGAGGAGGCAACCTCGTCCCAGATAGGAGAAGAGCCAACGGAATGTACCCATGTCTGCAGTGTGGAAAGCGGATGCATACGGAATACAGCCTCGTCTTCCGGTACGAACGAGGACGATTCTGAAACCGGGCCGGATGATGAAGAAACCAACGATCAGAAGGATTCTGCTGACAAAGCGGAGAATGCACCTTCCGTCAGTACACCATCGGATATGGAAGATACGACAGTTCCAGGCGGAACAGTGATACCGGCTGTGAAGTCCCAGATCTTCTCCTGGTCCTGGTATGATCCGGAAGAGAACCTGCTGGATGGAAAATTAGAGCTTAACGGAGTTACCGAGGAATCCCAGCCATCCTTCGAAGAGGTCACGGAGTACTTACCACAGGCTATTATTGCCCAGGTCGGAGAAGAAAGCGAAGCTGGTAAAGAGGAAAAACTTCCGATCACTGGCTGGAGCTGTAACGAGTATGTGCAGGATGAAGAAGGCTGCTGGCCGCTGGAAGGCACCTATGAGTTTGCAGCAGAGCTGCCGGAGGCATATGAACTGGCGGAAGATGCAGAGGCGCTGGTGGTGGAAGTGTCTGTGACGGGAGACCAGGCGGCATTGACGGTATATAATCCTAATAATGTTGTGTTAAATGTAAATTTTGAAGAAGGGGAACCTTCTAAAGGCCTTGCCTATGATGAGAGTGGGTTTTCTAGTTATAAGAACGATGTAATGGATCTATTGAATCGGCATAATATAAGGGTTACTAGTTTAGAAAATGATAGGTTTCAATTAATAATGACGAATGCTTCCATACAGAATCTTGAGTTAAGCAAGGGAACATGGGAGATAGTATTAAATGGAAGCAATGTATTAGAGGGAAAAGGAAAAGGTGTTGGAGGAGTTGGCCTCAAAATTAAGGAAAATGTAAGAGCGACGATTAAGGAAGGAACAGCACCCGCTTCTTTGACAGCTAAGAATTCTCCAACGAAAGGAACAAGTAATGATGGATCCAGCGGAATAGCAGTCGAAGGTAACTTGACGATAGAAAGTGGAACGATAGAAGCAACTGCCGATGCGGGAAAAAATAGCGCTCCATTCTCAGGAGGCATTGTTGTGGGAACAAGGGGAATTTTAAATATTACCGGAGGCGCTGTTACTGCTGCGGGAACAGGCAAGAATGGCGTGTTTGTCCGTGGAAATTTCCGGATGAAGGGTGGATCATTAACGGCAACTGGAAGTAAGAAACCCGGAATTGAGAATGAGGGTACTTTTGAACTTTCAGGTGGAACAATTTCAACAAAATCTAATAGTGGTGGAATAGGATTTTTGCAGGGGCTTGGATCTGTAACGATCAAAGCCAACGAACTGAATACGGATCGATTAAACATTACTGGAAATAGTTCCTTCACTGTTGCAAGAGGCGGAAAGGTAACCTCTGAAAGTACGATAATTAATAGTGGCACACTTACCAATGAAGGAGAATTTGTTTCAAACGGTCCATTTGTAAAAGAAGAAAACGGAAGATTTATCAATAACGGTACAATCAGCGGAACCGGAAGTCTACCCGATGGTGTAAAGCAGACTCCAGATAAAATTAAAGGTCATAAAACGAAAATAAGTGCAGATTATTGCAACAATATGTCGATCAATGTTCAAAACCTTGCGGCTATTCATAAACCGGATAGAGCCGGAAACCTGCAATATGAACTTGCTGAATATACAGGAAGTGATAAAGGAGAAGGAACGATTGACAAGGAATCGGGTCAGTTGAAGGTGGACAGGGCTGGTGTATTTAAAATCGAGGTGAATACACAGGAAAGTGGATTCTATAAAGCCGGAGAAAATCCGGTTTGTATAACATTGACTGTTAATAAAGCAAAGTTTCCTGATTCCTGGAACTTGAGCGTAACGGCTGCCAGCGATGAATATAGGGGAGCCCAAGGATATCCGGCAGCTGCCATTAGAGCAAGTAGTATTCCTAAAGGTGCAGGATACGAATATCAGCTGAAGCGTACAAAGAGTAAGGATGATTTACAAGAAGATCAGTGGAAGTCGGAGTGTCCGAAGATTGTGAATGTAGCAGAGTCTGGTCAGTTTGTATTTGTAAGAGTGACAGTAGATAATTACGAGTCGAAGGTATTTTGCTCTGGCAATCAGACAAATATTACCAAACGGGATTTTACAGATACAAAAGTAACACTTGAACCAGAGAAAGTCATTTATAATGGTCAATCCCGGGATCCGGAGATCAAGGTGGTTGAGAACTGGCAGGAAGCTTCCGGGGATGCAGTGGATAGGGCGGATTATATAATCCAATATTGGACATATTGGACAGGAACTGATAATAGGGAAGTTGGAGAGCGAAAAGATGCTGGAACATACACTG
>OGZL01002198.1_pt1 | contig 14676 bp, 8 predicted proteins | sample 1576761 | NCBI WGS metagenome assembly OGZL01 (sample SAMEA3541595, study PRJEB24748) | human gut metagenome | biome: human gut; feature: human-associated habitat; material: faeces | place: China | collected 2012
AGCTGTGCGGCGCGGATGACGCACGCGCAGCCCGCACGGTCGTCGAGCGCCGTGCCCGTGATGCGGTTGCCCATGAGCTTTTTCAGCGGGCGCGTCAGTGCGGCGCGGTCGCCGACAGCGACGAGCTTCTCCACTTCCTCTTTCGGAAGCCCTAAGTCAATGCACTGCTCCGCAACGGGCTTTATCTTATCATCGCCCTTTGCAAGGTGCGGCGGCAGCGTGCAGCCGATGCCCGTGACGGTCTCCGTGCCGAACACGGTAACGGGGCTGCCCGGCAGCGTGCGGCGGTCCACACCGCCCACATTCGTCACATGCAGAAAGCCGTTTTCGTCAATGTCCGTCACGATCATACCGATCTGGTCAATGTGCGCGTCCAGCAAAATGCGGCGCTTAGAACTCAAATCGCCGAAAATGCCCACAACGCCGCCAAGCTCGTTCTCACACACCTCTTTGCAGAAGCCGAGCTCCTTTTTCGCCACTTTGAACACGTCGCCCTCACAGCCGGATGTGCCGTGCTCTGCGCACAGCGCGCGGGTGAGGCGTTCAATCTCTTCAAACATGATATTCCCTCCTAAAGTCTGATTTATAAAAACAAAAGCCCCGCATTCCGAATGGAGACCCATCGAAAAGCGAGGCGCATTTCCGCAAGTATTTACTTACTTTGTGAAATACATAATGATGTTGATCACAAGGACCAGCACAAAGAAGCCAATCGCAATGAACTTTGTCCAACGAGCAAGGAACGCATCCATGGAACGCGCCTTATTCTTGGAAAGGAACGTATCCGCGCCGCCGGTAATCGCGCCGAGGCTCTGCTGATGGCCTTCCTGCAGCAGTACGACAATGATGATCGCCAGTGCGAAAAGAAGCAGAACGATACCGAAAATAATTTCAACAGCACCCATATATTTTACCTCCTCTTCAAGAGACTTAACGCTAATTTTATTCGTAGCTTAATTATGATACCATACAAAGCGGGATTTTGCAACAGAATTTTTTGCTTTTTTCCTGCATATTCCGTCGTCCTACGTCCATACTGATACCAAGGCAGTCACAGTCAGGCGTTTGTGCGCGCCAAAACGGACCGTGCGGCAAAACCGCACTTTCGCGTCACACGAACGGGGTCTTTCCCGGGCGGGCGGCGCAGTCCATGGTGCGGACTGTATGCTGCCCGCCCTTCAGTAGGACTGAACGCTCCGCCGCGCAGGCCACACGCCTGCACAAACGGAACGCCAAACGGTCTTGCCGGAGGGCTGATTTTTTACAGCGAAATCTGCTCGCCGCCCTCCTCTCCGTTCGGCAGTGCGCCGAGCGCCGGGATCTTCTTTCTGTACCGCGACGGGTTCTGCAGCTCGTCTTCTTGATAGATATGCGCGTCCGTAATGCATTGGCCTTTTTTCAGGTTCATCACCGCCACGCCCTGCGTGCTCTTTGTCGTCTTCGGGGCGATGAGCGCCGTGTTCATGAGCAGTCGTCTGCCGCTTGAGGACGTCAGCAGCACATCGCAGTCTTCCAAAATTTGCAGCGCCGCCGCAAGCGGGGCCTTGTCGGAATACGCGTTAATGAGCTTTCTGCGGTTCGTCTTCGTGTAGTACGCGGAAAGCTCCACCTTGGCGACCTTGCCGTTATCGAAAACAAACAGCATATAGCCCTTAAAGTCGGTCGTTACAGCCATGTACGCAGCGCTTTCGCCCTCGTCCATCTGCACGCGCGCAGGCACGTATTCGCCCATCACGCTCGCTTTGGTGTCGGCAAAATCCGCCGCTTTCAGCTTATAGACCTGCGCTTTGTCGGAGAAGAACAAAAGCTCTGCCGCGTTTGTCGATTCCATCTGTTGGGCGATCTCGTCGCCCTCTTTCAGCTTTTGGTCGCCGCCCATGCGCAGGGAAAGCGGGGTGATCTTCTTAAAGTAGCCTTCTTTCGTGAAAAACAGGTTCACCGGGTAATCCGGCACAGTCTCCACGGGCTCTTCTTCGGCAATTTCCTCCGCGTACAAAATATGGCTGCGGCGCGGCTGGCCGTACTTCTGCGCGATTTCATTCAGCTCGCGCACAATAATCGTCTTAATGCGCGTTTTTGAGGCCAGAATTGCCTCAAGGTCACGAATTTCTTCCTCTAAGCTGTTCACCTCTTCGGTGCGCTTTAAGATGAACTCGCGGTTTAAATGGCGCAAACGGATTTCCGCTACATATTCGGCCTGAATTTCGTCAATGCCAAAGCCGATCATGAGGTTCGGCACAACTTCGCTTTCTTCCTCGGTCTCACGCACAATGCGCACGGCTTTATCGATGTCGAGTAAGATTGCCTTGAGGCCGTAAAGCAGATGCAGCTTCTCTTTCTTCTTCGTGAGGTCGTAGTGCGTTCTGCGGCGGACGCATTCAATTCTGAACGCCGTCCACTCCTCAAAGAGCTCACGCACACCCAGCACACGCGGAATGCCCGCGATGAGCACGTTAAAATTGCAGGAGAAGCTGTCCTCCAGCGTCGTCATGCGGAACAACCGCTGCATCAGCTTATCGGGGTCTGCGCCGCGCTTCAAGTCGATCGTGATCTTGAGTCCGTCCAGACCCGTCTCGTCTCGAATGTCGGTGATTTCCTTCACCTTGCCCTGCTTCACAAGGTCGATGACCTTTTCCACAATGGCTTCAATGGTCGTCGTCGGCGGGATCTGGGTAATATCGATGCAGTTTGCGGATTTATCATACGTATAGCGCGAACGCACCTTGATGCTGCCGCGGCCTGTTTTGTAGATCTGCTCCATCGCCGCGCGGTCGAAAATGATCTGCCCGCCGCCCGGGAAGTCCGGCGCCTGCATCGTCGTAAAAATGTCGTGCTTCGGGTCACGGATGAGCTCTGCCGCCGTGGTGCACACTTCGGCGAGGTTAAACGGGCAAATGGACGACGCCATGCCGACCGCAATGCCTGTGTTTGCGTTGACGAGCACCGAGGGGAACGCCGCCGGCAGCAGCGTTGGCTCTTTCATCGTACTGTCGTAATTGTCGACAAAATCCACGGTGTCCTTGTCGATATCGCGGAACAGCTCGCGGCAAATGGGGTCAAGGCGCGCTTCCGTGTAACGGGAAGCCGCCCACGCCATGTCACGGGAATAAAACTTACCGAAGTTGCCCTTAGAGTCTACATACGGGTGCAAAAGCGCCTCGTAGCCGCGGGAAAGACGCACCATCGTGTCGTAAATCGCACTGTCGCCATGCGGGTTCAGCTTCATCGTCTGACCGACGATGTTCGCGCTTTTCGTGCGCGCCGAGCCGAGCAGATTCATTTTGTACATCGTATAGAGAAGCTTTCTGTGCGAGGGCTTAAAACCGTCGATTTCCGGGATGGCACGGGACATAATAACGCTCATCGCATACGGCATGTAGTTCTGCCGCAGCGTGTCGTTGATGTCCTGCGCCTGAATTTCACCCGCGCCCGCAATAAAGCCCTGCATCTTCGGCGTATTTTCTCTTTTCGGCTGTTTTTTTCTTGCCATGCTTTACGCTTCCTTTCGTCAGAGCTTTAAGAAATATCGAGGTCATCGAGGTATTCGCTGCCGTGGGTCGCAATGTAGTCCTTACGGCCCGTAAGATTATCGCCCAGCAGGATATCAAACATCTGCGCCGTCATTTCGGCATCGCCGGGCTTCACCTGAATCAGCCTGCGCGTTTTCGGGTTCATCGTCGTCAGGTTCATCATGTCCGGGTCGTTTTCACCCAGACCTTTCGAGCGCTGAATCGTAAACTTCTGGCCCTCAAGCTGCGTCAAAAACTCGTCCTTTTCGCGCTCGTTGTACGCAAAATACGTCTTGTCCTTCGCCGTAATTTCATAAAGCGGCGATTCCGCAATGAACACCTTGTGCTCTTCGATAAGCTGCGGCGTCAAACGGTACAGCATCGTCAGCAGCAGCGTGCGGATCTGGAAGCCGTCCACATCGGCATCGGTGCACAGGATGATCTTGCTCCAGCGCAGCGCGTTGATGTCGAACGACGCAATAGACTTGTTCGCCTTCGACTTTACCTGCACGCCGCAGCCGAGCACCTTAATGAGATCGGTGATGATCTCACTTTTGAAAATCTTGTCGTAATCCGCTTTCAGGCAGTTCAGAATTTTGCCGCGGATCGGCATCACGGCCTGATAGTTCGGGTCGCGCGCCTGCTTGACCGCACCGAGAGCGGAATCGCCCTCCACGATAAAAATCTCACGCTCGGAAACATCCTTGCTTCGGCAGTCCACAAACTTCGCCACGCGCCCTGTGATATCCATTTTGGCCGTCAGCTTGCCCTTTAAGTTGAGGCGCGTTTTTTCGGCGTCCTCGCGGGAGCGCTTGTTGATAAGCACCTGTGCGCCGATTTTCTCCGCCTCAATGGGGTTTTCGATGAAATAAATTTCGAGATTATGGCGGAGCATCTCCACCATCGCTTCCTGAATACCCTTGTTGTTGATGGCCTTCTTTGTCTGGTTCTCATAGGAGGTCATCGTGGAGAACGAGGACATGACGATAACAAGGCAATCCTCCACGTCCTGAAATTTAATTTTGCTTTCGGATTTATTATACTTGCCGTTCTGCTTCAAATACGCGTCAATCTGGTATACGAACGCGTTCTGCACGGCCTTGTCCGGCGCGCCGCCGTATTCCAGCCAGCTCGAGTTGTGGTAGTATTCCGTCAAATGCACGCGGTTGGAAAATGCTACCGCAGCGTTGATCTTCACATTGTAAAGCGGCAGGTCTTCGCGGTCGCGCACGCGCTTTTCGGACTGCCAGAACTGCACGGAGGTCAACGCATCTTCGCCCACAAGCTCGCGCACATGATCTAAAATGCCGTTTTCGTAGCAGAATTCCGTCGTCTCGAATTTGCGCGGCGAAACTTCGTTTTTGAAAATAAACTTCACGCCCGCGTTGACGATGGCCTGCCGCTTGATGATGTCCGTGTAATAGTCCGCCGGCACGTCAATGTCCGTAAACACCTTGATATCCGGCTTCCAGCGGATGCGCGAGCCCGTGGCCTTCTTGCCGTAAGGCTCCTTATTGAGTCCGCCTACGTTCTCACCGTGCTCAAAGTGCAGCGTATAGCGGAAGCCGTCGTAGCGAATATCCGCGTCCATGTATTCGGAGGCATACTGCGTAGCGCACAGACCGAGACCATTCAGGCCCAGCGCGTAATCGTAGTTGCCGCCGTCATTGTTGTTATACTTGCCGCCCGCATACATCTCGCAGAACACAAGCTCCCAATTGTAGCGCTCCTCGCGCTTGTTGTAATCCACCGGGATGCCGCGGCCGTGGTCTTCCACCTCAACGGAATGGTCGGCATAGCGTGTGACGGTGATCTCCTTGCCGTAGCCCTGGCGCGCCTCGTCAATAGAGTTCGAGAGGATCTCGAAGATCGCGTGCTCGCAGCCGTCGAGACCGTCTGAGCCGAATATGACCGCCGGACGCAGACGCACACGGTCCGCGCCCTTCAGACTTTTGATGCTGTCGTTGCCGTAGGTTTGCTTTTTAGCCATTCACCATGTTCCTTTCCTCAAGCGGGCAAAATAACACCCGCACGGGATTGCCCATAAACAAACGTAAAGGGAATGCAAATGAGCACATTCCCTTTCGTCAAAAATTTATTCGTTCGTGTTCGCTTTCGGTTCCGTCTGCGCTTCGGTCGGCAGCTCTGTCGTTTCCGGCGCTGCCGCTTCTGCCGGGATGATGCCCGCAGCGGCAGTCTGTGCGCTCGGCAGCAGCTTGCCGTTCATCACGTCAAGGAACTCGTCGGCGTCCAGCTTTTCGCGCTCAAACAGCACACCCGCCAAACGGTGCAGCAGGTCGATGTGGTCGGAGAGCACCTTCTTCGTCTTATCGTACGCGTCGCAGATAATGGACTTAATCTCCTCGTCAATCTCTGCGGCGGTCTCCTCGGAATAGTTCGAGACATGACCCATCTCCTTGCCGAGGAACGGATTGCTGCTGTCCGCACCGTACGTAATCGGACCAAGACGGTCGCTCATGCCGTACTTTGTGACCATCGCGCGGACGATCTTCGTGGCGCGCTCAATGTCGTTCGATGCGCCCGTAGAAATATCGTCAAGCACCAAGGCTTCCGCCACACGGCCGCCCAGCAGCACGATGAGCTCCTCGCGCATCTCGTTGCGGCTCTGGTAGGACTTATCCTCCGTCGGCAGGTGCATCGTGTAGCCGCCTGCCATGCCGCGCGGGATGATGGAAATCTGGTGCACCGGGTCCTGCGAATCGCAGAAGTACGTCGCAACGGCGTGTCCTGCCTCATGGTACGCGGTCAGCTTCTTCTCTTTGTTTGTCATCACGCGGCTCTTCTTTTCGGTGCCGACAACGACCTTGATCGTCGCTTCCTCGATTTCCTCCATCGTGATGGACTTGTGGTCCTTGCGGGCCGCAAGCAGCGCCGCTTCGTTTAAGAGGTTCTCAAGGTCTGCACCGGTAAAGCCGGCGGTGGATTTTGCAATGGTGGAAAGGTCAACATCCGGTGCAAGCGGCTTGCCCTTTGCGTGTACGCGCAGAATATCCTCTCTGCCGCGCACATCCGGGTAGCCCACCATCACCTGGCGGTCGAAACGGCCGGGACGCATCAAAGCCGGGTCCAGAATATCCGGGCGGTTCGTTGCCGCAATCATGATGACACCCTCGTTCGCGCCGAAGCCGTCCATCTCAACGAGCAGCTGGTTCAGCGTCTGCTCACGTTCGTCGTGGCCGCCGCCGAGACCCGCGCCGCGCTGGCGGCCCACGGCATCGATTTCATCGATGAAGATGATGCACGGGTGGTTTTTCTTGGCTTTGTCGAACAGGTCACGCACACGCGATGCACCGACGCCGACGAACATCTCCACGAAGTCGGAACCCGAAATAGAGAAGAACGGCACGCCGGCTTCGCCTGCAACGGCACGCGCCAGAAGCGTTTTACCGGTGCCCGGAGGGCCAACGAGCAGCACGCCCTTCGGAATGCGCGCACCGAGCTCGTTATACTTATTCGGACGTTTTAAGAACTCCACAATTTCGCGCAGCTCTTCCTTTTCTTCGTCCGCGCCCGCCACGTCCGCAAACGTCGTGCGGCGCTTTTCGTCGTTTATTTGCTTGACTTTCGCTTTGCCGAAATTCATCTGGTTTCCGGCTCCGCCGCCGCCCATGCGCTTCATCATGAATACCCAGAACGCCACAAGCAGCGCGATCATCAGCAACGTCGGAATGAGGCTGACAAGCCAGCTCGTCTCCGCCGGGCGGATGACATCCTGCGTCATGCGGTTATTCGGATGTTCCTCGTTATACGACTTGATGTAGTCCGAAACGTCGTTGTAGAACAGGTTCACGTTCGGCACCGTGTAGTGCACAACGGATTCCTTTTTGCTGCTGTCCTCTGTCACGGTCAGCTTCATCTCGCCCGTGCCCAGGTTCAGCGAGTATGCGCTCACCTTGCCGTCTTCAAAGTAAGACAGCACATCGGAGTATTTCAGCCCCGTCTGGTCTGCCCCGCGGTCAAACAGAAGCAAAAGCAGCACGACGAGCAAAATCGGAATGCCGAGGTAGATCAAAAGATTGCGAATGATTTTTTTGTTGTTGCTGTTCAAGTTCCGACCTCCCGGAAATCAAATTGGATACAAAGTGTACCCTTAAATAGAAACAGAAACTTTTTTATCAAAACGGAAGCTTAGACTTCACCGTAGACTTCAGGTTTCAAAACGCCGACAAACGGCAGGTTTCTGTACTTCTCATCAAAATCGAGACCGTAGCCCACGATGAACGCATCGGGAATATCGCAGCCCTTGTATTTTGCGTAGACCTCCACCTCGCGGCGCTCCGGCTTATCGAACAGCGTGCAGATCTCAATGCTGTTCGGCTCGCGGCTTTTCAAAAGGTTTACAAGGTAGTGCAGCGTCTTGCCACTGTCGAGAATATCCTCAACAATCACGATATCATAGCCCTTCAGGTTGATGTCGAGGTCCTTGATGATCTTGACAACGCCGGAGGTCTTCGTGCCGGAGCCGTAGCTCGAAACGCACATGAAATCGATGCGGGCCGGAATCGTAATGGCGCGCATAAGGTCTGCCATAAAGACGACAGAACCCTTCAAAACGCTGACAAGCAGCAGGTTTTTATCGGCGTAATCGTGGGAAATTTCCGCGCCCACGCGCTTGACCATGCTGTCGATGTACGCTTCGCTGTACAAAACTTCCTTGATATCGTTTAACATTGTGTTTTCCATTCGGATGACCCTTTCCTCAAAATTCTTTCCGCTTTATATGCGGGTTATGCCTGCCGTGTCCGTCACCGTAAGCTCCAGTGCCGGGAAATTCGGCTTTGCCGCATAGCCCTCCGCCGCGCCGACCGCTTCGATCCAGATGATCTCACCGTCTTTTTCAAGCAGCAGCAAACGGTCGCGCGCCGCCGCCGGAATGCGCAGTTCATTCAGGATTTTTTTGACCGATTTCGTCACGCCGCGCCCTGCGGGTCTGAAAACATCGCCCGCGCGCCGCGTCCGTACTCTCGGAACATTCGTAATTTTATCACAATCCGAAAAGTTTTGGAATAACAAATTATGAACTTTCCGGTTGATTTCTTCTTTTTCGGGAATTTTTTTCTCCACAAACAGCGTTTTCCCGTTCGGAAGCACGTTTTCGCCCGCTCTCAGCGGAACAGAAAACACATTCCGGTCTTTTATCTCCCGGTTTTTTCGCACCGTGAGCGTGTCCTGCTTCGCCTCCAGCACGATGTCCCCCGGCAAAGAGAGGCTGCCGCCCATGAAAACGCAGCCCGCCGCCCTGCAAATGTGCTCATAAGAGAGCCGCCCGTAAGACGATAACAGCAGTTCCAGCGCCGCGCGCAGCACCGCCTCGTGTGCGGTCCGCAAAGCTTTCAAGTCATACCCGTAAGGCGTTTTCGCTTTACAGAGCAATTCATTCGCGCACGAAAACACAAATTCATTCTGCAACCGCATGCTCTCCGCAAAGCGAGACGTCGCCTGCGTCATCTGCGGGTTTACATTCTTCAGCACCGGCAGCACGCTGTGGCGCAGCTTATTGCGCGTGTAGTCCACCGTCAAATTCGTGGAATCTGTCACATAGTCAAGTCGATATACTTTACAAAGATGTTCCACCTCTGCGCGGGAAATGTTCAAAATCGGGCGATAAATTCTGCCGCGCCGCGGCGGAATGCCCCCTGCACCGTGCGGCCCCATGCCGCGCGTCAGGTTCAAAAGCAGCGTTTCGGCATTATCGTCGGCGTTGTGCGCCGTGGCGATGCACCCGCTTTCCCTTGCTTCCTCCGCAAAGCACGCGTAGCGCACGCGCCGCGCGCATTCCTCCACGCCCTCGCCGCTTACGGCCGCAAGCGCGGGAATATCCTTATAAATCACCTTGCAGTGAAGTTCAAGTGCTTTACAGTAGTCCTGCACAAATTCCGCGTCGCGGTCGGCTTCCGCCCCCCGAATACCATGGTGCACATGCACCGCAAGCAAACGCTCCGCGCCGTACTTTTGTGCAAGCAAATACGTCAGCAGCACGGAATCCGCCCCGCCGGAAAGCCCCACGACAATTTTTCCCGTCTCCGGCAGATCATACCGCACGCGGGCGAGAATGTCCTCAGTTTTCATGACGCACAACTTCCTGCGATGTAAAGCGCATGAACTCACCCTGCCAGTGCAGCGGCACGCTGCGCAGATCGCCGTGACGGTTTTTTGCCACGATGACCTCGGCGCTGTTTTTGTCCACGTCTTCGGGCGAAGCCGATTCGTTCGCGTAGTATGCGTCTCGGTACAGGAACAGCACGATGTCGGCATCCTGCTCGATGGAGCCGGAATCTCGAAGGTCAGAAAGTACCGGGCGGTGCTCCTGTCGCTTTTCACCCGCACGGGCAAGCTGCGCCAATGTCACAACCGGGATATTCAGCTCTTTCGCCATGATCTTGAGGCTTCGCGTGATCTCGGAAATTTCCTGCACGCGGTTATCAATGCGCTTTGCACTGTTCATCAGCTGTAAGTAGTCGATGATGACAAGATCAACATTTTTTAAACGACGCACTTTTGCTTTCATCTCCGGCACCGTAATGCCCGGGGAATCATCGAGATACAAATCAGCCTTAGAGAGAATGTCGCCCGCCTCCACAAGGCGCGTCCATTCTCCCTCCGTCAAGTCGCCCGTGCGCAGCTTTGTGCCGCCGACGAGTGCCTCCGTGGAAATGATACGGGAAGCGAGCTGCTCCTTGCTCATTTCCAGCGAGAAAAACGCCACGCGCTTGCCCGCCGTGATGGCGGCATGGCGTGCAATGTTCAGCGCAAAGCTCGTTTTGCCCATGCCGGGTCGCGCGCCGATGATGACAAGGTCGGAGCGGTTCAGGCCCGTGATCGTGTTATCCAGCTCGCGGATACCCGTAGGAATGCCGCGGTACAGGTCTTTGTCCGGCGAATTCAAACGGTCAAGGCGCTCAAACGTCTCAAACAACACTTCGTTCAGGCGCTCAAGACCCTTTAACGCCTTGCCCTGGCGGATGTCAAAAATGCGCTGCTCGGCGGAATCCAAGAGGAGCGAGGTTTCGCCGGTGTCCTCCATGGCGTCATCCAAAATGCCGCGCGCCGCCTGAATGAGCATACGCAAATCGTAGCGGTCACGCACAATGGTGCAGTAACGCTCCACATTCGAGACGCTCGGCACAAGCTGTGCAAGCTGCATCAGATACACCTTTCCGCTGCCCTCATCGAAGTTTTCCTCTTCGCGCAGGTGCTCCAGCAGCGTGACGAGGTCCACCGGCTGGCCTGCCGTGAACATATCGAGCATCGCGCTGTAAATCGTGCGGTTATTGACCTGATAAAAATAGTCCGCGCGTGGCAGCATTTCCGCCACGGTCGAGAGACAGTCGGGCTCCAGCAACACCGCGCCCAGCACCGCCTGCTCGGCCTCTGCGCTGAACGGCATCACCGTTCCGGGCAGTGCCGGCGTATTCAGTTGAAAATTATCTTCCGGCATTTTTACCACCCTTTTTTGAGTGAAATTACTTCAAAGTGAAAACGATTTTCTAATCGTAAACGACTTTTAGCCATTGCAAAATTTAATGCTGCGCATCAAGGAAATCAGGCTTTTACTGTGCTTCGGTCACCGATACCGCCAGCTTCGCGGTGATGCCGTTATAGAGCTTCACCTCAATGTGATAGCCGCCGAACGCCTTGATGTCGGTGTCGAGGTGGATCTTACGCTTGTCGATGTCGAAGCCGTACTGCTTTTTAATCTCCTGCGCAATCTCCTTTGCGGTGACGGAGCCGAACAGTCTGCCGCCCTGGCCCGCCTTTGCGGTGATGCGGACGGTCTTGTCCTTCAAAGCTTCCGCAATACGCTGCGCTTCTTCGGTCTCGGTTTTCACTTTATATGCCTTGGAGGCCTCGGCGTTTTTCAGCTCGTTCATCACCTGTGCGTTCGCTTCCTTTGCAAGCTTGCGCGGCAGCAGGAAATTGCGTGCGTAGCCTTCTGCTGCATTGATGAGCTCGCCTTTTTTGCCTACACCTTTTACATCTGCTAAAAGTACAACTTTCATGGTCGTATCTCCTATCGTTTAAATCTATCGCTAAAGCGGTCAAACGACTTCGCGCCGCTTTGCCGCATTAGTTATTCTTTTTCGTCGCTTCGGAAAGCTTTTCGTCCAGCACGCGGATGAGCGCCTTGCGCACATCGTTCGTGGTGCTGTTTTTAATCTGCGCGCCCGCCATGTTGAGGTGACCGCCGCCGCCGAATTCCTCCAGCAAAATCTGCACGTTCACGTCGCCGAGGCTTCGTGCCGAAATGGCAATCTCATTGCCCACGCGGAAAATGACGAACGACGCGCGCACGCCCTGAATGGACAGCAGCTCGTCCGCCGCCTGCGCCGCCGCAATGCGCACATTCGGGAATTCCCAGTTGGAGCACGCAATGGCGCAGCCCTTGTAAACCTCCGCACCTGCCACAAGCTGAGAGCGCTCTTTATAGGTATCGAGCGAATTTGCAAACATCTTCTTCACTTCCACCGTGTCGGCGCCGCGGCGCTTTAAGTAGGCGGAAGCTTCAAATGTGCGCACGCCCGTCTTCAAAACGAAGTTTTTTGTGTCCAGCATAATGCCGGAAAGCAGCGCCGTCGCTTCTTTTTTATTGAGCGCGGAGCTGTTGATATACTGCACGAGTTCCGCCACCATTTCGGAAGCCGAGCTGGCGTACGGCTCATGGTAAAAGATGATCGCGTTTTCAATGTGCGTCACCATCATGCGGTGGTGGTCGATGACGACCACGCGCGGAATGGCCTTTAAAACTTCTTGACTCTCCACAAACGAGGTGGAATGTGTGTCCACCACAATGAGAAGCGAGCGCTGCGTGCAGCGGTCGAGCGCCTCCTGCGGGGTGATGAACATGTTTTCATACTCCGGCTGATGCTCAAACGCGTTGATAAGCGTCGTCGCCATAGAGCGTCCCTTGTCGATCACAATGCTTGCACGGCGGTCAAGGCCTTTCGTCACAGCCGCCCACATGCCGACCGCCGCGCCCACGGCGTCAAGGTCGGAGTTCGTGTGCCCCATGATGAAAATATGGTCGCTCGATTTAATGTGGTCGGAAAGCGTCGCGGCAATAACGCGCGTGCGCACCTTGTCGCGCTTTTCAACACCCTTGGAGAGGCCGCCGAAGAACTCGTATGTACCGTCCTGCTGGTAGATAGCCACTTGGTCGCCGCCGCGGCCGAGCGCCATTTCCAGTGCCTGACGGGCATGCAGTTCGCTTTCCGTCGCCGTTACGCCCGCGCGGCCGATGCCGATGGAGATCGTGGCAGACATGTTATTCTCACCCTTCACGGCGCGCACGCTGTCCAAAACGGCAAAGCGCTTCGTTTTGGCTTCTTCAATGTGCTGGTCGTCCGTGATGAGCATATAACGCCCGTTCGTCATACGGCGCAGAAAGCCCTCCATGGTGTCGATCGCCCAGCTGCGCAGAACGGATTCCACCTCGGACGTGATGCGGGAATCCTCACTGCCGGAGGCATCGCGCGTCAGCTCCTCGCGGTTATCAAACGAGATAACCGCAATGACCGTGCGCTTTTCGCGGTAGTCGCGCTGAATCTGCTTATAATACGTGTCGTCCACAAAGTAAAGCACACTGCCGCTTTCGGTGCGCAGGCCGTAGGCCGTAAACTCGCGGTCGCCGTAGGAAACGGAGGTTCCGTTTTCGGATAAAATCTGACGCAAAGTCTTCGGGTAAATGTACGCCGCAATGTTATCGCCGCAGCCTTCGCCGTTTTCGGTGAATAAATCCTGAAAACGCTCATTCGTCCAGACGATGTCGCCCGCCGAGCCCAGCACCGCAAGGGGCAGCGCAAACTGCCCGAGGTTGCGCTGTTCATCGGCGGAAAGCACCTTTCTCGCAGCTCTGAGCGCCGTGTACACATGCACGCGGTAATGCAGGTCGGTCATGATAACCGCTGCCAAACACAGGCCGGAAACCGTGATCTCCACCGCAAACAGAATCTTATTCTGCGTATAGCTGAAGCACGCCATAATGAACATGACCGCTGCCATAACATAATAGACCGGCGAGGTCGCCCAGATGCGTCGCTTGTTCATTTCCCGTCTCTCCTTCTGAGGGGAACCCCCAAGAAACTAATCTAACTTAAACTGAATTTAAACTTCCATGATGATCGGCAGGATCATCGGGCTGCGCTTTGTGCGGTTATATAACAGTCTGGAAAGGTTGTCGCGCACGCGCAGCTTAATGGCGCTCCACTCGCGCACGTTTTCGTCCGCGCACTGCTCAATCGTGCTGTTGACAAGCCGTCTCGCCTCGTCCATCAGCGCCTCGCTCTCGCGCACATACACAAATCCACGGGATACAATATCCGGACCCGAAACAACTCTGCCGGAGCCTGCCTCAATCGTGCACACCGCAATGATGAGACCGTCTTCCGCAAGGTGCTTTCTGTCGCGCAGCACAATGCTGCCGACGTCGCCCACGCCGAGGCCGTCCACCATAACCGCGCCCGCCTGTACATCGGGCAGCTGTTTCATGTAGTCTTCATTGATCTCCACCACGCTGCCGACATCGCCGATGAAAATGTTCTCCGGCGGCATGCCCATGCTGACGGCCACGCCCGCATGCTTGCGCAGGTGCTTCTGCTCGCCGTGCACCGGGATGAAGTACTTCGGCTTCGTCAGCGCCTGAATAAGCTTCAGCTCTTCCTGACACGCGTGGCCGGAAACGTGCACCTCGTACATGGATTCGTACACCACATCGCAGCCGCGCTTCAAAAGCTCGTCTACAACGGTGCCGACCATCTTTTCGTTGCCCGGAATGGGGCGCGCGGAAATGATGATCATGTCGTCCTCACCGACCGCGACCTGACGGTGGTCGGCAAACGCCATGCGGGTAAGCGCAGACATCGGCTCTCCCTGACTGCCCGTCGTGATGAGCACAATCTGCTCCTTCGTGTAACGGGAGATCATGTTGAGGTCGATGAGCAGACCGTCCGGCACTTTGAGATAACCGAGCTCGCTCGCAATGGACATGACGTTCACCATGCTTCTGCCGGAAAGCGCCACTTTTCTGCCGTACTTTTCCGCGCAGTTGATAATCTGCTGCACGCGGCTGATGTTCGACGCAAACGTCGCGATGATGAGTCGCTTTTTATTCGCTTCCGCGCGGGCAAAGAGTGCGTCAAACGTCGCGTTC
>OGZL01002206.1_pt1 | contig 14652 bp, 25 predicted proteins | sample 1576761 | NCBI WGS metagenome assembly OGZL01 (sample SAMEA3541595, study PRJEB24748) | human gut metagenome | biome: human gut; feature: human-associated habitat; material: faeces | place: China | collected 2012
GAAGCAACATGCCATCCAACGACTGGTGGAAGGCAGCATTGAGCAGCAAGAACGTACAATATATACAATAAGTAAATAAAAATAACGTTGAAAATAAAGGCAGTTACCACAATGGTATCTGCCTTTTTAACGTTCAAAAACAAATGGAAGGAGGGTAGATTTTGTAAAACATCAAAAAAGAAAGGAAGGACGAAACATGCGTATTACATGTTACAAAACAATGCTAGATGATGACCGGAAAAATATTCTGGTTAAGGAGTCATCCGGTAATTATCCAGAAATAAGGGAAATAAAATCACCATGGAAAGTAACAGAAATGTTAAACCGGGTTTTTCAGGCAAGTAAGCAAGCAGAAGAACATACATATCTGATCGCAACGGATATGAAAATGAAAATCATTGGAGTATTTGAGGTTGCACATGGTATTGTAGATGCTTCTTTATTGAATCCGAGAGAAATCTTCGTTCGGTTATGTCTGTGTGGTGCAGCAACATTTATTATCGCACATAATCATCCAAGTGGAGATCCTTCTCCCAGTAAGAATGATGAGGATATAACACAGAGAATATTGGATTGTGGAAAGATGATGGGAATTCCGATGGCAGATCATATTATTATCGGAGATCACACCTATTACTCATTCAAAGAAAGTGTAACTATTTAATTTTATCAAAGAAAGGGAAAAATCATGAAGAATTACAGAGTGGAATTGATTTGTTCTGATATTATGTACGTTGATGCTGAAGATGCTGAAGAAGCTGAAAGATTTGCAAGAGACAAATTTGGAAACGACTACTTGATTGATGAAGTGCATGTGACAGAAAAAACTGAATAACCCAAGAAAACGCCCACGGGCTGCCTAGTGCTGCAAAGCCAACTAGATTACGCCCGCTGGGGCGTAGATTGAGGATATATGAATAAGTTTCAGAAATTGATAAAATTACTATTTTCTAAAAAAAAATATCTGGAGGATCTTTGTGATAAATATGGAAACGCAGAAGATGTACGTGACCATCTATTAGAAGTAATCACTAAATATCCATTTTTGTCTTGTATTTTGAAAGATAATATAGAAGAACTGAATCTTTTTATAGAACGAGAGATCCAACTTAGTATTATAGATTTAGAGACATCCGCTGAGCCTAGAGGCGGTTGTTATGACTGTCCATATGGCAATGGCGAAGGAGGATGTACGATTCCTTATTGTAATTACTGTCTATAATTAAAAAATTAGGCTTAAGCAAAGATGAAATATTGCAGGAAGCAGAATGTGTAGAAGAATATCAGGAATGGATTCATATGGATCTCATTGGATATTCGGCTGAAGAACTTAGACAGGTGGGTGAATTAATTAGTGAAAAAATGGAGGAAACGGAATAATGAGCGTAGAAAAGTCTTTTCTGGGATTGATGTATGTTGTAGAGGAACTTCTGAAAAAGGAAGTTCTTCACTATGATCCAAATAATCATAACAACATGCTCGTATATTATTCCGGGGATGATAGCCAACCTGAAGGCTGGTATTCCGCAAATATTCATGAAAGCGTATCGGATCTGTTTCAGGATAAAAAACAGATGGAATATGTTCTCTCCGTTGCAGCAGAACACGGAATTGATACTGGAAAATGTTTTGAAAACGCCAGGAAGATACTGGCATAACAGGGAGGAATTAAAAATGGAATCAAGAATCAAAGAAATTTCAGCTTTATTAAATAAGGCAAGTGATGCTTATTACAACACCGGTAACGAGATCATGTCAAATAAAGAGTATGACGCGCTCTATGATGAACTTGTAAAGTTGGAATCAGAGAGCGGCATTATTCTTTCTGATAGTCCCACACAGAGAGTTGGATATGAGGTTGTTTCAGAGCTGAAGAAGGAACGACATGAATTCCCAGCTCTTTCACTGGATAAGACGAAGGATATTAATGAATTTCCTTTAATTTTTAATACCAGAGATAAAATAGCTGTAGTCATGTGGAAGATGGATGGAAGTACTCTGCAGGTTACATACGATAACGGTCGTCTCATAAAGGCAGTAACCCGTGGAAACGGTGAAGTCGGATCCAACGTGACTCATAATGTTCCTTACATCAAAGGATTGCCAATGACGATTCCTTGTAAGGGACATGTTGTGGTACGTGGCGAGGTAGTTATGACCTACTCTGAATTTGAACGTATCAATCAGGAACTACCGCCGGAAGAACAGTATAAAAATCCAAGGAATCTTGCAAACGCTACCGTTTCCATGCTGGACAGCAGAGAAATGAGAAAGCGTGAGTTATGGTTTTATGGATTCAAACTGGTTTATTCGGATCAGCGAATGACACCAGAAACATTTGCTTCACAGATGCTCTTTATGGCAAATCAGGGAATCAATCTTGTTGAATTTGATATTCCGATGGTAGATGATCTGGTCCCTACAATGAATGAGTTTTCAGACCGTGTTGGCGAATTGGATTACCCGGTAGACGGCCTGGTTGTAGCAGCAAACGATGTTGTGTATGCAGAATCCCTGCCTGGAACCGGTCATAATCCCAATAAGCTTGTCGGTTATGCCTTCAAATGGCAAGATGAAACAGCAGAAACAACACTGCTTCGTATTGAATGGTCTGCAAGCAGAACCGGTCTTTTAAATCCGGTAGCAGTATTTGAGCCGGTGGAGCTGGAAGGAACCACAGTAACACGTGCCAGTCTTTCCAATGTCTCCAACGTGAAAAGACTTCAGTTAAGACCTGGTAACCGCATCACGGTATACAAGGCAAACAAAATTATTCCGCAGGTAGACAAAAATCTTGATATGGACGGCGTATTAACCTATGCCGAAAGCCATCCGGTTAAATGTCCGTGCTGCGGAAAGGAAACGTCTCCATTGATTTCCAAGGATGATGTGGAAGTAGCGGTATGCAATAACCCGGAATGTTCTGCAAAGAATATCAAGAAGTTTGTTCATTTCGCGTCCCGTGATTGTATGAATATCACAGGATTCAGTGATGCAACGATTGAACGGTTTGTGGAAGCAGGAATTATTACAGAATATGCGGATTTCTTTACGCTTGGTTTTTTTAAGGATGAAATCATAAGCATGGATGGACTTGGAGAGAAATCTTTCCAGAACCTTGCAGCAGCCGCTGAAAAAGCACGGCACACAAGTTTCGTACCATTCGTCACCTCTTTGGGTATTCCGGGAATCGGAAAGGGGCAGAGCAAAATCCTTAGTAAAGAATTTCATGGTGATATTATGGAATTTTTAAGAGCAGCTTCCAACCGCAGATTCTTTTCATCCATTGAAGGTATCGGAGAAGTATTAGAAGACAATATCTGGAGATGGGCGAACCAGTATCTCCAGTGGATTGATTTCAATGATGATACACCCAGGGAAAAAGTTCATGGAGTAAACTGGGAAATTGCGAATCTGCTGAAGCAGGTGGATTATATCGCTGAAGAAACGACATCTGGCAGCAAGTTATCAGGAATGACCTTTGTAATTACCGGTTCTCTGAACCACTACGCTAACCGGGATGCACTGGTAACCGTGATTGAACAGAATGGTGGCAAAGTAAGCGGATCCGTATCTGCAAAGACCACGTATCTGATCAATAACGATGTTGAAAGCACCTCTGGCAAAAATAAAAAAGCCAAGGAGCTGGGAGTTAAAATTATTTCAGAAGAAAATTTTATGGCTCTTCTGTAAAAAAGTTTAGGAGAGGGAATCACATGATTCCTTCTCCAGAAAGGATAATTTATGAAAATTTTCAATGTAGATATTATCGAAGAAAAAGTATTTGAGGAAGCAGTCGGAGAAAAGCCGGTGTTCAATGTCGGAGGATTTCTTATAAACAAGTGTGATTGGTTACAGAAATTAGAAAGTCACCTTGGAAAAGTAATTGTATCTGTAAGGCCATCCGGAAGACCGGGATGGAAAGAGTTAGTTGTTATTACCGCACCTGGTTACGTAGATGCTAAAACACAGCGACACAAAATTCTTGCTTCGCTGGAGGAATCGAGAGACATTCTGGAAGCCTTATTTATGGAATTTGAGGAAGACGAGTATTCTGTTTTTGAATGCTATGATTTTCCTATTCTCACAAATGAGGAGTTCACCATCCTCTCTACATGGGTTTACAGCGAATATTAAGAAAACAGTATTGGGAATATCTAAAACTTTTTTCGGAAAAGAAGATATATGTTAGCATTTGATCTAGCAAACAAAAATAAGCAGCTGGCCGCAATTCAGTATATCAGACTACTGGGTCTGAAAAATCCGGACAGCGTCCAGCAGGAAAGTGATGGATCTTTTTCGCATACAAATGCGAAAGGAAAGAAAAGAATAATGATTCCTTGTCTTTCTTTCGCTGAATATCAGAAAGAGAATTCCAAATATGCAAAAACCAAGATGCAGAAATGCCTTGGATACTATGTCATCGAAGTTGTGGCATAATTGAAAGGACGTTGTTATAAGACAATGTGATAGATACGGTAATGGATATATGTAGAGATTATAAATAGAATGAAACGATGATATGATCAGAAAGGAGAAAAGATGGAAGATATTAAGAAATTTTCAAAGAAAGCTGAAGAACATTTAGAGGCCATGAAAGCTGAGTCTTTGCGAATGATACAGGCAACGAAAAATCCTTCAGTAAAAAAAGCGTGGTATTACTCACATTTAGGTTCATTAGATTTTGCTAAAGAAATGGGACTTATTTCCGAGGAACGTCGGCAAGAGTTATATCGGGAATTTAGTAGAGCTATTGAACCTAATAACGAAACAATGAAGCGATGATTTCAGAGATGAAAAGTATCAGGAGGAAATAAATATGGCAAAAATGAGAGTTATGGTAATTAAATATGGATATACGGTAGTAGAGGCAGAAACAGAAGAAAATGCAATCAAATTAACAAAAAACATGGGCGATAGCGAATTTGACTGGTCTGATTTCGATGATGCACAGGTTGTAGATGATAATGTTGATTTTGAATAGCAATGAAACGGAAATTCAAATCCGGGAGGATTCATTCTTCCAGTAGAAAGGACGATTTAAAACGGAAAGTATCAGGAGGAAACTAATATGAAAGTATTTTATTTAGCACAAGAGAATTTCGGATGTGTTGTCTATGCAGACAATAAAAACGAAGCATTCGAAAAAATGAAATGTCAAAGAAAAGAATTATTAGAAACTTTAGAATTGCCATTAGATATTAAACGATGGGGAATTGTGGAATTTACACCGGACTTATATGATGGTGTCTTATGTTTTTATTAATATGAAACGGAAATTTCAAAAGTCCGGGGAAATTCATTCTCTCGGTAGAAAGGAAGAAGATCATGCTTGTAAATTACACAAAACTTACAGAAGAAGGTAAGAGGCTTGCAGCTGTTCAGTATATCCGTTTGCTCGGTCAGAAGAATCCGGAAGATGTTATTCAAGAAGATAACGGATTCTATTCCCATACTAATACAAGAGGAAAGAAGAGAATGCTGCTTCCGTGTGTTACATTTGCGGAATACAAAGGTATGAAAGAAAAATATACAGAAACCAAGATAAAAAAATGTCTTGGGTTCTATGTATTAGAAGTTATTTAATTATTGAGTAAAAATAAGCTCTTCCTATTAAGGAGGGGCTTATTTTTATGGAATTAATTATCTAAAAATGTACCGAATTAGGAAATACTATTGACATAGTACACCATTGGCGTATAATAAAGACATAAACAATTACTAAAGGAGAATCATTATAAAATGGCAAAGAATCCACACTTAGCTTGGCACAATAAAAGAACCCCATCCGTAAAGGAAATGAATGCGTTATCAAAATTTGAGAAACAGTACCGATCCGTGTCTGCAGAAGAAGTAGATACAGATCATTATGCATGTCCCAAATGCGGTCAGTTTATGAAACTGGAAAAGGCAAACTATGAAAATCAAAATGATATTCATTTCCTGATATGCAGTAAGTGTGATATAAGAGCAAAGCTTAGAAGAGAGAAAAACGGGAAAATGGTTTTGATCTCCACTCCAGCGGATGCCAAGACCAGAGCATTGCGAAAGGAAGCTCATTACTATCTTGATATAATCAATAAGTATCAGATCTTTGCCACAAAATCACAGACTTATCAGTGGCTTACAGAACAGGTATTTACATTTGGTGTTGGAATCAGACATATTGGCGAGTATGACCGTTACAATTGTCAAAAAGCCATTGAAGTCCTTATCAAATGCTTACAGAATAATATCCGGAAAATGCCGAATGGTTTCCGCTATTATAAGGGAGATCAGGGAAATAGCTATTCAATGGAACTTGGATATACGGGAATTGAGAGGTAAAACAACTAAAAATGTCCGGTAGATAAGATTGTTTGGCACGATTAAGAAAATACGGGAATAACTATTTAAAATTCATATCAATAAACCATGCGTGTTCCTGAAAATGATAACATAATTTGATTCGTTTTTTTATGTCATTATCAATGACAACACAGAGAAAATTTGACCATACAAAATCACGATCATTTTCTATAGTGAAATTCTCTATTTTCAATTGTACGCCGGAAACAGAGACATATAACGGTTTTATTTCTCCTTTGGAAGAAAAGGATGCAATTACAGGAACGCATATTAAATGACTACAGCTTGCTAAACATTCAGAAATCATAGTACACCTCCAGAATCAAGAATATAGAAAAGTAGAACAGAAGTCAATAAAAAGGGAAGAGTAATTTATGGCAACGATAGAGATAAATAAGGAAAACATTCTTTTCGAAGATCATATGAATTATGATACTGAAAAGCGGGTACAAGCAGAGGCACTTAATGATAGCAATTTTTACAAGATGCGAAAGATAAGAATAGGAATGGCTATATTAAACCGTTTTTTTCTGACTATGGCCATAATCAATCTGGCCATGGCAATTACTATGGTCCGATATTTGCCTGCTTTGTTATCGGCTGTGACGGGATTGTTTATATTAATTTCTGATATTCTTGTCTGGAATGTAATAAATAAGAAATTAATGGCAGCTACGAATGATTTGTTTATCACTACAAGAACACTTATTTCTTACGATAAAGCGGATAAATACATCGGTTATTGGAGAGATATCGAAAAAAGAATTGACAAAAAGTCTACGATGCTTAATTTTAGCCGGGATAATGATGAAAATGTTTCTATCAATGCCTTTTGGGTGGATGATGATAAAAAAGCACATAATGAAATATTCCATGTTCATAAGGATCTGGTAGAATACACAGAAAATCGAAAAGTATTGATAAAACTGATCTGCCCGTTAAATGAGGAAAATTATATTCGGTTGTGCTTGCCAAAGTGAAATTGAAAAGGTAATAGATTATCAAAAATAAGTGAATGAGAAAGGAAATTATTATGAAGAAAACAGTGTATGAAAGAATTGAAAATTTTTGGAAAGCTATGTTTGTAATATGTATAGTAGCCGTGGCTATATTATACACTCACTTAACGGTTGTTGCAGCAAAGACATCTAGCGTAGATGGAAGCGATACTGTTAAGAATCCGATGTTGATGAATGATATACGTCTTAGCGGATCACAAGTTTGTAGCTATGTTAAGGCATCCCGTTCTGATTCAGCAATAGAAAAATTTATTATTGAGATCCAGGATCCAGATACTAAGGAATTCCGCAATATAGTACTCAATAATGAAGAAGATTTTGAAGCGTTGTCTCTTGTGCCATTTAACGCAATATACATGATACAAGTGGATAATAGCAATGAGTCTAAATGTATTGTCTCTTTTCAATTGGAAGAGACTTAGAAAATAATGAACAAACCCCTAAAGGAAAAATCAATGAATAAGAAAAGTCATTCAGAAATCTTAAAAGAATTAATGGAAGCAAAAAATATTAAGGCTGCTCAATTAGCCAGGATGGCAGATCTTCCACCGACTACAATTTATTCCATGTTAAAAAGAAACAATAGGAATACAGAACCTGAAACTTTAGCTAAAATATCAAAAGCTCTCAATATTCCAATTTCTTTTTGGAATACTTTTTTAGAAAATGACCAAATAGATGATGAAAAGCAAATAATTTCGGCATCAAATTTTTACAACATGCTTTCTTATAAGGGACTTTCTATCGAGTATGTTTGTCATATTCTTCAAGCCTTTGGATTTATTTATACTTCGGAAACACTAAGATCATGCATTGACGAGCAGATCTCAGTGCCTCATCCAGTAGTTGTGTTAATTAATAAAATTTTGATGCAGCCACAGGTGCTAACATTTGAAGACTACATTTTCATACAGAAATTCAACTCTTTTTCTGAACGAAGTAAGGATGTCATTAATGAAATGATGGCGGCACTTTATAAAGCAGAAGCATATGAAGATCAGGAGTTAAATGACTGCATTGATAAGATAAAAAGTCAGAGGGAGATAGAGTAAATGATGACCCACGGTGAAATTGTAAAGAAATTAATTGAAGATAATAATACAAATATTTCAGATATGGCGAAAGTAACTGGAATCAATAGGACAACTATATATAGTATTATTGGACAGAATCAGAAAAAAATAAAACCAGATGTTTATAATAAAATTGCAGATTATTTCAAGATATCTGCAGAAATCTTTTTTGAAAAACCGATGAATGCATTGGAGTATTCTATATATAGTGCTAAATTCTGGCATAAGGATGATAAGTCCTGGTTTAATTTTACAGAACCTTTTGAAGCTTTTAAACGTACCTATGAATTTGTACATTCAGCACTTTGTCTATCAGGATACAATGAATTTTCACTTGAAGAGGTGAAGAAAATGATTGATAGCAATATGATACCAGAAGGTTATCCAATGGAATTTGGTTGGTATATCACGGAACTATTGATCATGGGATGTGTTGTTACTAAAGATGAACTTGAAATTATTCGGACATATAGAGGATTGGATGCAGAAGAGCAGAAAACAATTAGGGGAGTATTACTTAATTTTAAATTGGCACATGATACAAAGCATGAAAATGCGTAGATATTAAGGGAGAATGCAATGATTAAAAAAAGCCATGGCGAAATTTTAAAAGAAATATTAAAGCAAAAAGGAATAAAAGTTCCTGAGTTAGCAAGAAGCATAGATGTTCCGGCTAGTTCAATTTATGCAATTTTAAATCGTGAGGGGACTGGGACAAGAAAGAAACTGTTAGGAAAAATATCATCAGCCCTTGATATACCAATGGAGGTATGGAATGGTCGCTCAGAGGCAATTGTAAAACATCGCTCTCAGAAAGTAACAGTTTTTTCAGATGAATTTTACACAATTCTTTCGGCAAAAAACATATCCATGGAAAACATTTGTTTTGTACTTAATATGTTTGGGTATTCATATACGCCGGAATCATTAAAAGTAATTATTGATAATCAAGTTGAAGTTCCATATGCGGTTGTTGTGCTTATAAAGGATATGGTATTCTCCAATTCAGCATTAGATTTCGCTGATTATGAATTTGCCAAAAAAGTTAACTCACTATCTGCTCATAGAAAAGATATTATCTTTGAAATGACCAATGAGCTTTGCAGGTTAGAATCATGTCAAAAGGTCATCTATGGAGAATAAAAAAACATGGACGTCCAATGGACGTCCAACGGACGCCATAATACAATTAAAGAGAATATAAAATAAGTAAAACAATCTTACATACATCAGAAATGATTTCGATTCCATTAAGAAAAAGGAGAGAAAGTAGATGACACTTGGGGAGCTTACAAAGAAGTTATTGCAATTCCGTAACATGACAGCAGCAGAGTTAAGCCGAAGAACAGGTATAAAAGTACAAACTATTTACAGTATCTTAAATAAGAATCAAAAAAGGACTAACCCAGGCGTCTATAAACTATTTGCTATTGCTTTGGATGTCCCTGAATATATCTTCGAAAGTAGTAATGAAGAGAATGCAATACTGCTTGAGGAGCTGTTTAAAAACGAACCGTTATTCAAGGATAATTCTAAGAAGAAGTCCGTCCCTTCTGATACATATTTACTGGATCTGATGCAGGAATATCATAGAAGTCCGGAATTTATTCTCAATGGTCTGAAATATATTTCTATATATAACAGATATGCTACATATGACATAAATAAATTGCTGCAGAATGCCTACCACTATGATAAAGAGCTTTTCAACTACCTGGATAGCTTAATAAGATATGGAATTTGCGTAACAAAGTCAGAGTACCATATTATTGAGAATCTTCGATCACTGGATCCGGACAAGCAACAGACAATATGTACGCTTATAGAACAATTAATGAGTGTATCAAGGGAGTTGGATAATAATTATCCGGCAAAGCCGATTGAAAAAGTTGTGGAACAATAAAAAATAAGGGGAATCAATATGAGTGCAGGACATGGAGACATTCTTCAAATGCTGTTACATCTTAATAAAATAGATGAGATGATGGATGAGGTAATTGAACAATAAATAAAATAATGAATTAGATTAATCCTTATTGTTGTGGTTCACTAAAAGTATATTTATATAAAACTGCAAAACAATCCCCAAAAAAGGAGAACAATGTGAAAGAAACAAAAATTATAAACGTTGTAAGAAATATTTTAATTGAATTGACAGCAGGCTTATTTTTTCTATGCTCAGCATTAGACTATGTACTTACAAAGACAAGAGATCCTTTGATGCTAGACCCTACGAGGCTAACAGGCCTACGCTGGTAACAGATGGGAATAGTGAAGAAGGAAAGTAGGAGGAGGGAACGGTAATGAATTTACCACGATACATAGTCAGAACAGAAGCAAGCACAATCTATACAAATAAGGTGATCTTCAAAGGATGTTATGCCTGGGTAGAAGAGGACCGGGTGCTGTATCGGATACTGGATGATAAAGAGATCGAAAAAGCTGATATTCAGCCAGATGCATTGATTACCACGGGTGATGCGAAACTTAAGGCATGTCGGGTAGCAAATTTTCAAACAGCAGAAAATGCTTTTGAGGTAATGGAACATAATGATAATATGCTGAAAGCAGCGTTAATCTCCGATGGATTTTTGAATAGCAGACCATCAGAAGATAAAAAACTGTGCCAAACACCATCAAATGCAAAGAAAACTTACGCGGCAAACTATCTGTTCAATTATTTTGGAAGAGATCAGGTAGAGGATAAGATTATAGTAGGGGCATGGATTGATGTTGCTATACGGCCGTTCAAAGACGGTAAAATTATTCAGTTTCAGTGTGAAGAAGAAACATGCTTTTCTGTTAAGAGTCCGTCCAGAGTGTTTGGTGAGAGAAAGGATAAGTTCTATTTGACCAGTGGAGTATCCGTTCATTTTGACCGCGATAGCATTTATCGGATTGATATTGACTGGGAAGTCATAAATTTTATTCGTAACCATTTTGGTTGGGACTCCATTGAAATTGAAGCAGTTGGATGGGGCCTTGATTATGAGGAAAGCAAATATCTTTCTGTCCCTTGGAGCTGCGGAAAAGAGATCTTTGAAGAATTCATTAGGAGCCATTTAGATGACTTCGATATTTCAGACAACGTTAACGCGCAAAGTCCTAGTTATTCGTGGATTGATCAGTAGGTCAGTCTTTTATCTTGTATGTTGGAGAAATAAAATTAATTAAATAAGATAGTTCATATAAGGAGGAAATAAAATGAACACAATAATCGCAACACCCATTTACAAAAGAGATGTATTAGCATCACATCAGGAACCATTGGATATTTTACGGAAATTGGCAGGTGAAGGAAAGAGTATTTGTATTACCGGCCGGGCGGGAGTTGGAAAAACAACTATACTGCATGAGTTATTAAAATGCACAGGTGAAGTAACACCCATAAATATTTTAGAGAATATGCCGGAAATTTTTCCAAAATTAAAGGAAGAATATCCGAATAGAAGCATTGTAAATATAGGATACGAAGAGGCAAAATCCAAAATTAAATTTTGGGATACAAATTATGTACTGCAAAAGGAAGAGCCATCCGTCACCAGGTCTGTTCTTGGAGTCACCAGGCTTGTTCTTGGAGTTGGAGAAATTCATGATTATGTTACGGCAATATATCCGTTGATAGCAAAGCAATTTTATGGTTCTGTTCAGGTAATATTCTCGCATCACGCTATGAATGCGCATGATATGGTAACTTCTATAAAGAACTGTCTGTTGGAAAGAGGTGCGTCATTAGATGAAGCAATTGCAGCAACTGCTAAACTGTTCGATGTTTATGTACATGTAGACAAAATCGACGGTTCTTTCTGCATAACCGAAATAGATTCAGTAAACTTACAAAATATACGTGAATTAAATGCCGGAAATTGAGGAAAATGCAATGACAAATCCACAAGGATATATTCTGTACCGTATATATTATGGTGATGATCTTGTATATTTGGGACGCACAAAACAACCACTGCAATCCCGGATCAGAGGACATTTATTCAAGAAGCCGATGCACCGGAGTATTGCAATTAATCTGGTGATGAAAATCGAATATGCAGAGTTTAAAACCGAAGCGGACATGAATCTGTATGAGATCTACTTTATTAATCTCTGGAAGCCACCGCTGAATATTGATGATAAATGCAGGGATGCTTTGACCGTCTCTCTTCCGGATGTCGAATGGAAAGTTTTTACGACACCCCTATGGGACAAGTGGGAAAAGGAGATTGAAAAGACGGATAAGGCGTATCAAATGCGGAAACAGGAAAAGGCGGCTTTGCAGGAAATGGACCGGGTGATGAGGAGAAAATTTCATCAAGGCGAAGTTTCAGAAGCGGAATATGAAGAGTACTGTGAAAAAAGTTATGATAAGGAAAAAGAAATAGATTTATCGCTGCATGATTTTTTATAGGAGAGGCTACATGACAGCAGTCGAAGAATGTGACGGAAACTGAAATTCGTGAGGAGGTAAAAATGATGCCAGAAATAACAGAAGTTGGATTGTGGTGTAAAAATCAAGGAACAATATTTGTAGAACCACCACTTTTAACTGCCATTCAGGAGAGAATAAGTGAATTAAATTTTTAGATACTATAACTTATATTTCCAGATATTGGTAATGATTAAGGAGGCTAAACTAATGTATGGAGCGTTAATTGCAAGTATCATTGACGGTGAATATAAGGAAGATTCATATTTGAATGCGGAAACAATTATGACGGTGGCAGTCGCAGATGCATTGTTAAGGGTCGAGGAACTGAAAGAAGAAAATAAACATGTACTGTTTACGTGCGACCCAGTTCCTCAATGGATGAAAGAAGAAATCAATAATTCTATTTGTAAATGGAGTGATGAGTTTCATATGGATCCTCAAATGCTCCGCAGTAGTAGCGGCATTGCTTTAGTGGCCTCTGCCGGCTGGTTAGCTTCATCGGTGGAAGAGGCAAGACGTATGGCAAAAATAATTATGCGTTATAAGCAACCGAAAACAGATGTTCAATCATATTTCTTACCATTACCATGTCAGGACCCTAATAATAACTCTGCAAGTGCAGAGATTCTTGCTAGTATAATATTTTTTGCAAGAAATAATATTGGAAATGACTATATTAAGTCATATATTTTGCAAGAAATTAATTGTGCATATCCGGATGATTATTTGTATGATATTCAAAAAGCATTAACTTGTTTTAAAGGCGAAAACTCTTTTGAGGCAATTGTTAAAAAAGCAACTATGTTAGAGGAAAAATCTGATTCTGTCATAGCGATAGTTGGAAGTCTGGCAGAAGCATATTATGGCATTCGATCACGATTAAAGCTAGTTTGTAAAAATATAATCCCAAAGGATATTCAAAGCATTTTGGACAAAATTTAGGAAAGAACGAAATGTATAAATGTAAGTGGTGTGGCTATTCATCCGGTAGTTTGGATGATTTTGAAGAAGATTTCCAATTAAATAGAGGCTATTGGTGTCCTGAATGCGACTTGTTTACATATTTCCCGGGAAAGGAAAATTATCAACGATATTTTCTTGCGTTGGAAGATGCAAAAGCTGGAGCTATACTACCCAAAATAGTTACCAGATTCAATCATCGTATCAGTCCTTTGCGATATCCAGGAGGAAAAAGCAAGTTAATAGAATATGTAGCTGCCATGATACGCAAACCCGTATTTGTAGATCCTTTTTGTGGCGGGGCTTCTGTTGGATTATCGTTGCTGCAGGCAGGAATTATTAAAAGGCTTGTGTTAAATGACCTGCATGACGGAATTTATGCATTATTTGCTGTGATTACAGGTGAAAACAGTGCAAACTTTCATAAATTATGCAAAATGGTATGCGACCATATTCCGACTTCATCTAATTATTATATATATAAGAAAGAAATCCGCTCATGCAGTCATGAAATCCTGCAGAGAGATCCCGCAGAACTTGCTTTCAAATACCTTGTTGTTAACAGATGCAGCTTCTCCGGAATTGAGAAAGCAAATGCGCTGTCTGATATTGTATGCCGGTATAACGCAACGAATCTAATTAAGAGAATGCAAAAATCCGGGACATGAAGGAATTTATCACAGTGCTTCACAGACCGGCCAATGATGTGATTTCAGAATATTACTGGAGTCCTGATGTGACATTATTTATCCGAAGTGACATAAAACCACTGACTTTAGGCATGGGGATATAAGACACGTCCAGCGAATTTACGCAAGTAATTGAGATG
>OGZL01002245.1_pt1 | contig 14495 bp, 13 predicted proteins | sample 1576761 | NCBI WGS metagenome assembly OGZL01 (sample SAMEA3541595, study PRJEB24748) | human gut metagenome | biome: human gut; feature: human-associated habitat; material: faeces | place: China | collected 2012
GATGGTACAGTACAGCAAGAATAACATTCTTTCACAGGCTGGACAGTCTATGCTTGCACAGGCTAATCAGCAGACACAGGGTGTACTTTCACTTCTCGGTTAATAATTATTACTACTATAAGCAGAAGAGCTGGTGCTTGCACCGGCTCTTTTTGTTTATAGCGGTATGAAACAATATACTGCTAGGAGATTATACTTATGGAGTTTGACAAGAACTATTTTGAAGCTGAAGTAAGAGAAGGATTTTATGTAACTTCAGATATAAAGCATGCATGGGCTGCACAGCTTGAGGTGCTTAGTGATGTAGATAAGGCATGCAGGGAGAACGGAATACAGTACTTTGCAGAATGGGGAACACTTCTTGGCGCTATAAGACATCATGGATTCATACCATGGGATGACGATATGGATATATGTATGAGAAGGCCGGACTATAACAGATTCTTAAAAGCTGCAAGGGATATTATGCCGGATGGCTATGAGATATTCGATATGAATACGGATGCAGATAATGATAATGCGATAGCGAGAATTATTAACGGACGAAATATTAATTGTGACGGGATTCACCTTGAAAAATATCATGGATTTCCATATGTTGCAGGAATAGATATATTTCCACTTGATTATATAGCTGCAGATGAAGAAGATGATAAGTTTCAGTGTGATTTAATAGATATAGTATGGACAGTCGAAAAACTGGCAAGAAATATTGAAAATAAATGTAATGAAATTAATTTGGAAAAAGCTCCGGCAGAATTGGAATTACGCTTAAGACAGGTGGAAGAATTATGTGGAGTTACTATAGACAGGAATAAGAGTATTGCACAGCAGCTTCTAAGATTAGTAGATAAACTGAGCGGATTATATACAGAGAACGAAGCTGATTATATTACACTTATGCATGTATGGCTTGGGAATAAGAGTTATAAGTTCCCTAAAAATTATTATAGAGAAGAGATAAGAGTGCCATTTGAAAATACAGATATACCAGTACCTACTGAATATGAAGCTATACTAAAGATTAAGTATGGTGATTATATGGTACCTGTTCATAACTGGAATTCTCATGAGTATCCTTTTTTTGCAACACAAAAAGAACATTATAAAGCGGATGGAGTAGAATTTAATAATTATAGAGACACCTATAGTGATTATATGCAATATAAAGAGCAGGTGGATGTAATCAGAAAAGCAAAAAAGATAGTTAAAAGTTTTAATGGCGATACACATAAGACTGTACTTTTCTTGGCTTATAAGTCTGATAACTGGAATATGCTGGATAATATGTATAAGCAATATTGTGGGGAAGAGAATACCAGAGTTATAGTTCAGAGTGTTCCATATTATTACAAAACTGTTAATGGGGTTTTTGAAAAATATGCAGATAGCGGAAGTTACCCTGATTATGTTACAATTACACCGATAGAAGAATATAATTATCTGGAAGAATATCCAGACGAAATAGTATTTCAGTATCCATATGATAACTATAACTCAGCTGGAACAACGGATTCGGTATTTCATTCATATAATCTTGCTTTGCATACACTGAGACTTACCTACATTCCATATTTCAGAACAGATGAAATAGATGAGAATGATATGAGAGCATATACTAATATGAATGAATATGTCACGATGCCGGGAGTTGTATATTCAGACAGAGTAATAGTCAAGTCAGAAGGAATAAGGAAATTGTATATAAAAAAGCTTACAGAATTCTTTGGGGAAGAAACAGAATCCGAATGGGCAGCTAAGATAGAAGCAGGAGATATTGGAGGCAACTAGAAGATGAAGAAGGTAATTACTTATGGTACATATGATTTATTTCATGAAGGACATTATAAGCTTTTACAGAGGGCTAAGGCATTAGGTGATTACCTTATTGTCGGTGTTACCACAGAACATTTTGATGAGGCTAGAGGTAAAGTCAATGTTGTAGATTCTATAATGGACAGAATTGAAAATGTAAGAAAAACCGGATTTGCTGATGAGATTATAGTTGAGGATCATGACGGACAGAAGATAGAGGACATACAGAGATATGGTGTTGATATATTCACTGTAGGTTCAGACTGGATTGGAACATTTGACTATTTAAAGCAGTTCTGTGAGGTTGTATATCTAGAGAGAACACCGGATATATCATCAACTTTGGAGAGAAAGAATAAGTTTAAGATTGTTAATGTAGGAATAGTGGGCACAGGAAGAATTGCACCACGATTCATATCAGAAGCCAAGTATGTAAGTGGTATTAATATAGCATGTACATATAATCCGCAAAATCAGAGTGCACAGGCTTTCAGTAACAGACATGATATTCCTAATTATAGTGGAGAATATGAGGAATTCCTTGAACAGGTTGATGCTGTATATATAGCATCGCCGAATGAAACACACTATGATTATGCAAGAAAAGCATTAGCGAATGGAAAGCATGTGCTGTGTGAGAAGCCTGCAGCATTTACGAAAAGAGAGGCACAGGGACTTTATCAGTATGCCATGGATAATGGTCTTGTGCTTATGGAAGCTGTAAAAACTGCATATTGTCCGGGATTTAGCCAGCTTATCAATATGGTACAGTCAGGTAAAATCGGTAAAGTATGCGATGTGGAAGCATGTTTTACAAGACTTGCCAACGATAATTCAAGAGAACGGACAGATGCAGCATATGGTGGTGCATTTCTTGAATTCGGAAGTTATACCCTTCTTCCAGTTATTAAGCTGCTCGGAACAGATTACAAGGACATACATTTTGATACAATATATGATGAAAATGGAGTTGACCTTTATACCAAAGTATATCTGTCTTATGACAATGCAATGGCTCTGTCAAAGAATGGAGTGGCAGTTAAATCAGAAGGTCAGCTTGTAGTTGCGGGTACTAAAGGATATGTACTTGCTCCATCACCATGGTGGCTTACAAGAAGATTTGAGGTGCATTTCGAGGATTCATCTAAGGTCGAAGTATATGAACCTGTATTTCAGGGTGATGGCTTCAGATACGAGATAAGTGATTTTGTATCTAAAATTAATGGAATAGATAAGAACGGATATAAGCTTACAGCAGAGGAAGCAATAGCTATGGCTGAAGTGACTGAAGCGTATATGAAGCAGAAAAAAAGATAAATGTAACAGGAGACAGATATGTTTTTTGACGATGGGTATTTTAGAGAAGAAACCAGAGAAGGATTCGTGATTGCAGAGGATATGAAGCGTGCATGGGCAGCACAGCTTGAAGTACTGGAAGAAGTTAAGCGTGTATGCGGAATCCTTGGAATTAAATTTTTTGCTGACTGGGGAACTTTGCTTGGTGCAGTAAGACATCACGGATTCATACCATGGGATGATGATATGGATATAGCAATGCTGCGTAAGGATTATATGAGGTTTTTATCTGAGGCACCAGTTCTTCTTGAGAAATATTATGAAATTAAAAGCGTGTATAATGATCCTGAAGATGATACTATTAAGGCAAGGATAATTAATGGGAGGCATATATGCTTTGAGCCTGATTTTCTTGCAAAGTTTCATGGCTGTCCATATGTTGTGGGAATCGATATATTTCCAGTTGATAATATAACTGATGACAAAAGAGCTTTGGATAAACAGATAGAAAGCTTAAGATTTCTGCTCAGAACGGCAGAGAGTGTTCCAGAGAAAGGACCATATGGTGCTGAAGTGCTGGAACTTATGAAAAAGATAGAAAAAACATTTGGCATTCCGGTCAACTATAATAACAGATTAAAACACGAATTAAAGAGAATATATGATGTTGTATGTTCGCTTTATCATGATGAGAATTCAGCAGAAGTATGCTCAATGATAGACTTTGCAGAAGGCTGGGATTATCATGCAAAAAAAGAATGGTATGAAGATATATGTGAACTGTCATTTGAAAATACAACGATTCCGGTACCGGAAGGTTATGATGGATTATTGCAGATAAAGTACGGTAAAGATTATATGACACCGAGAAATGTTGGAAGTTCACATGATTATCCGTTTTATAAAAGTCAGATTGAAGAATTAAGACTGGTTATGCAGAAGGAGTTTAATACAGAATTTACTACCGAAGAAGTTATCAGGCTTATTCATGCTAAGGTAAAGGAAGCAGAAAGCATAATGGTTAATGTCGGAATAATAGGAACTGGAAGGATAGCGTCCAGATTTCTTGAAGAAAGCAGATATGTAAGTGGTATAAATGTTTCAGCAATATATAATCCTCATCTTGAGAGTGTGTTATGGTTTGCAAAGAACAACAATATTGATATAGATGGTCCGATGATTCTTACAGATGATTCGGAAGCTTTCTTTGATGCAGTTGATGCAGTGTATATTGCTGCACCTCATGAGATGCATACAGAATATATAAGAATAGCGTTGGATAAGGGAAAGCATGTTTTATGTGAGAAGCCTATGGGATTGAATAAATCGGACATACAACAGATGCTTTCGGTGGCTGATAATAAAAAGCTTGTATGCATGGAAGCAATAAAAACAGCATATTGTGCCGGGTTTGAACGAATACTTGATATTGTTAAGAGTGGCGCAATAGGAAAAGTAAGAGATGTTGAAGCCGCATTTTCTAAGATAAGTGTGACAGCAGGAAGAGAGATGTGGGGAGCGTCAGGAGGAAGCTTTACTGAGCTTGCAAGTTATTGTCTTCTCCCGGTTATTAAGCTGCTTGGCACAGAGGTAAAAGATGTTCATACATATTCGGTAGAAAGTCCGATCGGAACAGATTCGTACACTAAGATGATGATAACTTATGACGATGGCGTTGCTACGATAAAGACCGGTCTTGGAGTTAAGACAGAAGGAGAACTTATTGTGGCAGGAGATGACGGCTATATCAGAGTTCCGTCACCATGGTGGCTTACTAAGAGAATAGAAGTTCATCATGAGAATCCTAATCAGGTAGAGGTGTATGAGGAAGAATTCGCGGGTGGTGGATTACGATACGAGATAGAAGCATTTGTACAATGCATTAATAATCCGGGAACTGTAAAGAAGATAACTGATGAAGAAAGTATATGGCTTTCTGGCATGATGGAGCAATTTCTTGCAAACCGCGGCGAGGTTAAGCAGACTATGGATACAGAAGCCTTAAAGAGCGTTGGCATATGGGCACACAGAGGATGCAGTATGATGAATCCGGAGAATACGCTTCTTGCGTTTAAAAAAGCGGCGGAATTAGATGGAATTACCGGAATTGAATTTGACGTGCAGCTTACAAGAGATAATGAAATTGTGGTAATACATGATGAAAGAGTTGACAGAACCACTGATGGAACTGGCTATGTACAGGAATATACATTAAATGAACTGAAACAGTTATATATAGCCGGAGATGATGAAATTCATAGAATTCCTACATTAAGGGAAACATTTGAATTGCTTGCACCATATTGTAAGGGGAAAGGTCTTCATCTTAATATTGAACTTAAGAATAGTGAAATAAGATATGAAGGCATGGAGCAGAAGGTTATTGATATGGTTTCAGAATTCAATCTTGAGGATTATGTTGTGTACTCATCATTTAATCATGATTCAATAGGGCTTGTAAGACAGCTTAAAGATGATGCAGATGTGGCATATCTGGCAGGTGATTATCACCGTTGTATGGATGGTATCAGTAAATATGGAGGCATGACAATTCATCCTGCACAATTAGGAATGCCTGTCAACAAGAGCAATGTGGAAGCTATAAAGAATGCAGGACTGAGGGTGCGTATGTGGAACGGAAGCGAGCCTTTGTATGGACAGCTTAGGACATTACCGGATATGGATTTAAGAGAATACTACAGACTTGGTGCAACGGATATATTTACTAATGTGCCGGAGAGATATTGTGAGAACAGGAGATAATTATGTTAGCAGGCATACAGTTAAGTGACGGATTAAAGCTTGAAGCAATTGCAGATGGAGGTTTTTCATATGCAGAAATACCTTATGAGATTATAGAAAAAAATGAACTCCCGACATATAAGAAGAAAGATGGGGATTCGCGGGTACTTAAGGTTTCGGGATTTTCCTATCCTCTTGCAAAGCTGACTCCGGATAAGATGTATGAGCTTCTGGAAAGTTGCAGGAAGTATCAGGCTAATTATATAGTCCTTGATACAATGAACTGCGAGGCAGGGATACTTGAAAATGTTGTGGAAGAGTGTTCTATGATGATAACAGATTACAGGATTCCGGTATTCATAGAGAATGGCTGCAATGGAAGTGATGAAACCGGATATCTTAATGGCGCATATTCTGATATATCTTCATTGAAATCAATTGCTGAATACTGCAACAGGATGTGTGATACAGCTATAGTTGGTATATCTATAAATGTTGGATACAGTAACCTGCTTGCCAAGAATGTGAGAAGCCAGATTGACCAGTGCAGTGAATATCTTTGTATGATACATGCTAATGATAATGGCGGTGTGTATAATGAAAAACAGATGCCTTTTACATTTACAAGAGGAAGAGGAAATCTTATTACAGACTGGTATCATATTATTGGAGCACTTATTAAAATTGAATTCTCAGGGTGGCTGATATTCGATAATAGCGGAACATTTGCAAGAGTTCCGGAAGTGCTGCAGACACAATATGTGCGTATGCTGCATGCAATTGTTAAAGAATGGCAGGACCAGTTTACATTTGTTGAAAGAGTGTTAAACAAGCCTGATAAAAAGCTTATTCTGTTCGGTGCAGGACAGATGTTATGGGATTATATGGATACGCTTGGAGATAAATATCCGCCGTATTTTGCAGTTGATAATGGAAAGATGAGATGGGGAACTAAGGTATATGGGGTTGATGTAAAGGCTCCGTCAGCAATACTTGATGTTCCGGCAGAAGAACGCAATGTTGTTATATGCTGTATGTATTATGATGCGATATCAGCGCAGCTTAAGGCTATGGGTGTTGAACACAGCGAGTTTCAGGACAGATATTTTGTATAGACATTTGGAGGAATGGAAATGGTAAAAGTAGGTGTACAGACTAAAGGAATTCTGCCAGAGATGGGAATTGAAGATGGCGTTGCAATAATTGCCCAGGCAGGATTTGAGATGGTTGATTTTAATCTTGATACATTTTTAAAGAATTCAGATGTCTATGGTGGAAAGATTAATAAATTTTTTGATGCGGATATTGAAGATATTCTTACATACTTTGGCGAGTATAAGAAGATGTTTAATAAATATGGAATTAAGCCGTCACAGATGCATGCTCCTTATCCTATGTATGTGCTGGGACGTGATGATATAAGCCAGTATATGCAGAATGTTGTAATACCAAAGAGCATTCAGATTGCCAGTTTCCTTGAGATTCCATGGGTAGTCATGCATCCGTTCAAGATGCAGTATAAGTACGGACTTGAGGCTGAACAGGCAATGAATGTACAGTTTTTCTCATCTCTTATACCCGAGCTTAAGAAGCACAATGTCAGAATATGTGTAGAGAATCTCTATGAAAGTGTCGGAGGAAGAATAACTGAAGGTACATGTGCAGACCCTGATGATGCCATATTCTATGTAGACATGCTTAATATGATGGCTTCAGAAGAACGGTTTGGAATATGCTTAGATACAGGTCATATCCAGCTTGTACACAGACAGCCGGCGGATTATATCAGGAAAGTTGGCAGCCGTCTGAAGCTTTTACATATGCATGAAAATGATGCATATGGAGATCTTCACCAGATGCCTTATACATTTGGCAGCAGTCCTTCATGCGGTACTGACTGGGATTCATTGGCAGCAGCACTTGCAGATATTGGATTTGATGGAACATTGAGCTTTGAGACATTTCCTTGTATGAACAGCTTTCCGTATGGAACGAGGGATGAGGTGCTTAGGACTATACATGAAGTTGGGGTGTATATAAAGGGGAAGATTGAAGAGTAGAACGAGGATTATCGTGCAGAATAGTGTGAAAAATAAGCGGAAGTATGTGCAGAATAGTGTGGGTTTTGAGAGATAAATCGTTGATTTTTACATGAATATAAGCTATATTGTAATCAGAGCTGTTAAGGAGGATGGATTATGTACAGAAAAATTATGTCTTATCTGGAGACGTGGCAAGAGAGTACGCATCGAAAACCTCTTATATTACAAGGTGCAAGACAGGTTGGGAAAACATATTCTGTTCTTGAATTTGGGCGTACACACTATGACAATGTAGCATACTTTAATTTCGAGACCAATCCTAAATTGAACGAAACATTTGAAGAGAATATAAGCCCTGATTATCTGATACCGATATTATCGCATATTGCAGGTCAGACTATAGTAAAAGAGAAGACGCTTATAGTTTTTGATGAGGTACAGCTTTGCGAAAGGGCGTTGACTTCGCTGAAGTATTTCTGCGAAGATGCGCCTGATTATCATATAATTGTCGCAGGAAGTCTTCTTGGAGTTGCAGTTAACAGGGCAAAATTCTCTTTCCCTGTAGGAAAGGTTGATATGAAGACACTTTATCCTATGAATATGGAAGAGTTTATGTTAGCACTTGGTGAAGATAATCTAGTTTCGCAGATAAAGGAAAGTTTTGTCTCTGATAAGCCTTTGCCATCAGCACTTCATGACGCAGCAATGCAGTTATACAGGCAGTATCTTGTTGTAGGTGGTATGCCAGAGTGTGTAATGCAGTATGCGGAAACTAAGGATTATATTCTTATAAGACATACGCAGGATACAATACTTGCGAGTTATCTTAATGACATGAGCAAGTATAACAATCTGAATGAAATTAAGAAAACAAGACTGACATATGATAATATCACTGTCCAGTTATCAAAGAAGAATACGCGTTTTCAATATAAACTGATTAAAAAAGGCGGTCGTGCGTCTGAATTTGAGAATGCTATTGAGTGGCTCTGTTTATCGGGGATTGTATCACAGGTATACCGGGTGGAGCAGATTAAAAAGCCGTTAGAGAATTACAGGGATATTGATGCATTTAAAATATATGTATCGGATATGGGGCTTCTATGTGCCAAGAAGGATGTAGCAGCTAACGATATTCTTTATATGGTTGATGAACTTAATGATTTCAAAGGCGGCATGACCGAGAATTATGTTAATGTACAGCTTTTAATTAATGGCTATAACACATATTACTGGCAGTCAGAACGAGGAGCAGAGATAGATTTTGTTATACAGCGGGAAGGTAAGCTGATACCAATTGAGGTTAAATCAGCTGACAATACAAGGGCAAAGAGCCTGAAAGTATATATGGATACATTCAGTCCGGAATATGCAATTAAGTTATCATCTAAGAACTTTGGATTTGAAGATAACAAAAAGATAGTTCCGTTGTATGCGGCGTTTTGTATTTAAAGGAGGCATTAAAGAAGTATATCCAGCTTGATATGTACAATCTCAAGGCTATGGTGACAAGACTTATTGCTGGTGAAAGTGTGCCAGTTAATCCTGATAAATTCCAGAATGATATGACGACGCTTCAGAGTGCTGATGATGTACTGACACTGCTTGTACATCTTGGATATCTGACATATGACTTCTACAATCAGAAGGTAACTATATCTAATCAGGAAGTGCAGAAAGAGTTGCAGAAATGGTATTCGTGTTAAGAAGAAATGTTAATAAGCCGGCAATGATAGTGAAACTAAAATGGAATAAAACATCTTCTGCTGCAATAGAGAAGATAAAGAACAAGCAATATATTGAAAGCCTGAAGGGATATTCTGGCGAAGTTGTTCTGGTCGGAGTTAATAATTATGATGATGGTGAGTTTAAGAAGCATGCGTGCAGGATTAATAAGGTGAATGTTTGGGGAAAATCATAAAGGTATTTATGATTGAAAGACGCTATAATATATGCAACGAATTGAGGAAAAAGAAGTTTGCAACAAATAAGTAGAGTACAGCCTAAAAATAAAGGGCATAGTAAACAAACCGCCTAAGCAGCCGGTTTTAAAAATTGAATATATACACAACACCTGATCAGGTGACAGGAACAACATCATCTTTGATAATGTAGCCTCGTTGCTTCATCAGATTAAGTGCCTGTGAAGTAGTCAATATTTTTGATTCATTCACAGGTCGCGATTCAAGAAAGCCTTCAGGTGTATATGGCTTTAAATCTGTGAGTATGTGCTAGATAGCGGTCAGGATCATACGGCAGATGGCAATGATAGCTTTCTTGTGACCACGACGTGCTTTTATATGTCGATAACGGGTTGTAAATTCAGGATGTTTCTTGGATTTGATTAAAGCATTTGCAACTTGCACCAAAACTGGTTTAAAATAGGAACCAGCACGGGAAATCCTAGTGGATTTGATTTTATGATTGCTTTGGTCATTACAGGGACAACATCCAGCCCATGATACGAGGTTTTTAGCTGTGGGGAAGACAGACATATCACCTCCGATTTCAGAAAGCACCTGAATAGCAGTCATTGGGGTCTTATCGAATCCAGGTACGGTTCGTATAAGGTTGAGAACGCTTTCATACTTATCACTGAGACGAAAGATTTCCCGTTCTATTTCTGCTTTGTGCATTCCTAATTCATCGATGTGATTTAAACATTGTCTAAGCTTTACAGCTTGTTCTTTGGATATGGCACCATCAACAGCAGCTTGTATTTCTTCGATAGGAGTTTTACATCTGCCATCTACAAAAGGTGCAACATCAAAAGTTTCCCCAGGGTGTTGTAAAATCTGTTCTGTAATAGAACAAGAAGATTTACCAAATATATCGGAAAAGACATCATCCAGTTTTAAGTTAGAAACAGTAAGACAGTTGTGGGCACGATTCTTCTCACCGGTAATCATACAAGTGAGTTTGAAACGATATCTTACCAAATCCCTTAATTCACGGATGTCAGCAGGTGGAATAAAGGAAGGTTTAACCATTCCACACATATATAAATCACAAATCCATTTAGCATCTTTGCGGTCAGTCTTGTTGCCTTTTTGAGGCTTGGTATATTTGGGGTGGGAAAGAGTAACCCAGATGTTATTCTTCTCCAGAACATTAAAAACAGGGATCCAGTACTTACCGGTAGATTCCATGCAGACATCCGTACAGTTGTATTTAGAAAGCCAGTCACACAGCTCACCGTAAGCAGATAGGAAGCAGCATTGATACTTCGGAGCTTGACAAAGAATATGATGGATTAAAAGACAGACTGAGCCAGACAACCGGGGCAAAAAACAGGCTTGCTGACCAGATGGATCATCTATCCGTATCTGATAAGAATTATGACAAAAAATATAATGACATGCAGGAACGGATAGATAAATTATATGATGAAATCACGGATATTGAGGATACCATGGAAGAAGTCGAAACAAGACTATATAATATCAGGCAGGACAAAATCTCAGAAGATAATGTTTACCAGTTCCTTTTATTCTTTGATAAGCTGTATGATAAATTTACAGATCTGGAAAAGAAGACATTTTTGAAGAGCTTCCTGTCTGATGTGTTTATCTATGAGGAAGAGCAAAAGGATGGCAGAATATTAAAAGGTCTCCGGTTTAAATTTCCGATATATATGAATGGCAGAAATGTATTAGACGTGGATTGGGACAACGAGAGTACAGATGAGATTTGTGTGTTGCTACAAAGACGAACTATGTAGAAATCATTAATTGTAGGCACTTTTTTAAGCATATCGTCTTTACGTGCGAGGGCGATAAAATCAGAAATAAAGAGATAAAAAACTATATCATTGTTTCAGTAGTTGTTGATATAGAGTGTGGGAACACAAATAATTAATCTGTTGGAACAATGTGTCGTCTGCCAGAGTTCAGAAACGAGATTTAGAAACGGGCGATACAAAACCACAAGGAAGTGCCACTTAAAGCTCTTTTTGAAAATCAACTGATCACACAGGCAACTGGTGAGGCTTCTTTGAAGTAGTTGATATATTAAACAGGTTATTCTTATTAGATGACCAGTCGGCTTATAGCACGAACCTTCGCTCATCAAGAAGATTACTAAAGTTAGCGAAACGACATTTTATTGATCCTATATGCGGAATACAATGGAGCTAAGTTATATCATTTTAGAGATGAAAAGGGCAATGAAGCAGATGCAGTTGTTGAATTTCCTGATGGAACATGGGGGCATTTGAGATAAAATTGGGGGCGAATCAGGTGGATGCAGCAGCGGCAGAGCTGTCGAAACTACAGAAAATAATGAAAAAAGAGGGAGATAATCCGCCTAAGGTATTGTGTGTAATATGCGGGATGACTAATATGGCATACAAGAGAGAAGATGGAGTGTATGTTGTACCAATCACAGCACTTGGTCCATAAGAATTTAAACATAATTGAAAATCGCGGGAATGCATATAATTAAAGGGTTAAGGATATAGGCAAGATGCCCGATATATACATTAAATAGTATACTGAGATAGAAAGCCGTATCAAAAGGAGTTGTCCGGCGTTCAAGGATTCGCTGGTTTAGGGACTTTGCACGATGTGGCGGAGTCTCTTTTTGGTGGAAAGGACTTTTTGAGAAAACGATGATGAAGATATGGGCACATAGAGGCTGTAGTCAGAACTACCCGGAGAATACAATGACGGCTTTCAAGAAGGCGTGTGCAATTCCGGGGCTTGTGGGAATCGAGACGGATATTCAGATATCGAAGGATGGTCATCTGATGGTTTTCCATGATGAACGGGTGGAGCGCACGACAGATGGAACCGGATTCCTGCGGGATTATACATATGAAGAACTGAAGCACCTGCGAATCGATGCCGGAGATGGAAAGAACGAGCGGATTCCGTGTATCGAAGAACTATTGGACCTGCTTCAGGATAAAGTGCATGAGGATGCCGCATTCAAGTTAAATATTGAATTGAAGAACTCTGTATATCCATATCCGAGCATGGAAGAGAAGATTGTGGACTTGATCCACAAAAGAGGATTGCAGAAGAATATCGTGTATTCTACATTCTATGCAAAATCATTGGAGAAATTATCGGGGATTGATCCAGAAGCAGAGCTTGGAATCCTAGATGTGCATGTATCCGATTGCCTGTATAAGATCAAAGGCGGGTGTAAAGCGGTGGCGGTGCATCCGTTCTGGAGAGGGATAGATGTTCCGAAAGAAGAATTGAAAGGAATTACAGTTCGTGCATGGATGTCCGGACATCTGTATCCGGAGAAGCCAACGGGAACCAGACTGGATTTTAAGCCATTAGAGGAACAGGGTATTACAGATATTATATTGAACGAACCGGAAGTGTATCTGTAATTTGTCATCGGAATGCAAGTATGAAATAGTGGAAACCGATTGCAATTCGCTAAAATAACTAAATATTTTAATGACGACATCCGATATAATATATGAGATATTATGTGTAATGTGAGCAAAACGGAATTTGCTCTTGCGCGAATGGGGTCGCAGATACGGAAGAAGTCAGGAAAACAGTAGACCCTCGCATAGAATTATGCGTGGGTTTTGTATATAGACAGAAAAATAAAGCGGAGAATCTGTAACGCTAGAAAATGAATGTAGTGTGGAAGGGGGATTCTTTGGCACCTCTTTAGAGGTAAGCGGATAATAACGACTTATAGTCGCAAGGCAAACTTACCGGGTGGAACGGTAGTTATGATATGGATGAGGAAGATAGCTATGGCAGAAAGATATTATTTAACAGAGACAGATATAAAGAAAGTTCAAAAAATAGAATTGGAATTATTGATAGAATTTGATCGTGTTTGTAAGAAAAATAATATAATCTATAGTATAGATGGAGGAACGCTTTTAGGAGCTGTTCGGCATAAGGGGTTTATTCCGTGGGACGATGATGCGGATGTAATAATGAATAGATGTGAATACAATAAGTTAATGGAAGTAATAGACTTTGAATTGGATAATACTAGATTTTATTATCAGGATATGAATCGAACAGAGGGATATCGGTGGGGATACGGGAAATTACGACGAAAGGGAACAGAATTTGTTAGATTGAATCAAGAATTTATGCCGTATCAACAAGGTGTGTTTTTAGATGTATTTGTTTGTGATTATGTTCCCAATAATTATTTTTTGCGTGCGGTTTGTAATTTTGTTTCGTTTATGTATAGAAAAATATTTTATTCGGAAGTTGCAATTCGAAGTGAAACGGGAATTAAGAAATTAGGATATTTGTTATTAAACAAAATACCAGAGAATAGGGTAAAAAAATCGTATAACAAATATATATTACGATGTAATAAAAAAAATAGCAACTGGGTGAAATGTTTAACTTTTCCAGCATGTAATCGAACATTCGGATATAAAAAAGAATGGTATTCGGATGTTCAACCTATAATTTTTGAGGGAATATCACTTTTAGGATGCAAAAAATGGGATGAATATTTGACTTTCATGTATGGTAATTATCTAGAACTGCCACCCAAGGAAAAAAGAAAAGCGCATCCAGTTTCGAAGTTAAAATTTAGTTCTGATAAGGAGACCAGCTATGAAAAGTCAACCATAAATTAGCAAAAAATTTCTTTTTCATA
>OGZL01002252.1_pt1 | contig 14450 bp, 13 predicted proteins | sample 1576761 | NCBI WGS metagenome assembly OGZL01 (sample SAMEA3541595, study PRJEB24748) | human gut metagenome | biome: human gut; feature: human-associated habitat; material: faeces | place: China | collected 2012
TCGCCCTTCTTAAAGCCAACGGCGCGTCCAGCAGCTCCATGACCACGTTCCACTCGCGGGCGGCCTCTTCCGCCACCGGGATGCCCCGCGCCGCTCGGATGGCTTCCACCTGCGCCGCCTGCTGCTCCTCTGCGCCCAGCTCTCTGAGGCAGAAGTAGAGCGCGCGGCTGATGGCCTCGGCGTTGGCGTTCCGCACCTTGCCGCGCAGAGCATCGGCGGCGTTCACCAGCAGAGCGCGGGCCTTTTCGGCATCGGACAGATTCCGGGCGTCCTCTTCGGTCAGCTCCCGATCGCCGAAGCCTTTGGGGTCGTTCCGGAACGCTGCCCGCCATGCCGCCGCATTGGGCGACCAGGTATAGGCGTAGTTTTCGAGGGCGCAGACCTCTTCTTCGGTCAGGGCGCACAGGCCCGTTTTGGCCAGCGTGGTCAGATTCTCGGTCAGGTCGGCCCCGCGGGCCAGCGCCAGCAGTGCCCGGGCATGGAGACATTCCAATGCATCGCTGAGACTTCCCAGGCCGTCGATGAGACCGATGTCCACCGCGTCTTTGCCATAGACCACGCTGCCCACATCGGTGGTCAGCTCTCCGGTTTTCATCATCAGCTTGCGGAAATCCTCCGCGGACACATGGCTGTTTTCCACCACAAAATCCACGATCCGATCCTGGATCTTTTCGAAATAGGTCATGGTCTGGTTTTGCCGGACAGAAAGATATAGCTGCGTTTTGCCGTTTGGCTCAAGAGAATGGAATGTATGTCATAGTGCGTCCCGGACCTTATGTCTGTGCGGAATGGGAAATGGGCGGCTTGCCTTGGTGGCTGCTGAAGAAGAAGGATATCAAACTTCGCGAGCAAGACCCATACTACATGGAACGTGTGAAACTCTTTTTGAACGAAGTGGGCAAACAGCTGGCTGATCTTCAGATTAGTAAAGGAGGGAATATCATTATGGTACAGGTGGAGAATGAGTATGGAGCATTTGGAATCGATAAGCCGTATATATCCGAAATCCGTGACATGGTAAAACAAGCCGGTTTTACAGGTGTTCCTTTATTCCAGTGTGACTGGAACTCGAATTTTGAGAATAATGCACTGGATGATTTTACATACAATAAGACGTTGCAGAAAATAATCGAATCGTATCGGGTGGATGCCGAAACCAAGAAGTTGATCAAGCAGATGAAAAGACCTGCTACCCGATAGACGGGAGCAGATAATAGTCGCACGAATGTGTCTTACAGTACAAAAAACGGATCGATTTACTTATGATTTTATAGGTTAAAGTACAAAATCCCCTGCTTTTAAGCACTTAATCGGAATGGATTAAGGCTAAAGCAGGGGATTTTTATCTGAAAGTATCGGTTATTTTACTTAAGTAATTCTATTTTAGTCCAGCCTTATACGATGTGTGATATGATGTTTTCATTCGTGGTGATACGGACCGTTGTTCAGGATAGTCATGGCACGATAGAGCTGTTCCACAAATATCAACCGAATCATCTGGTGTGAGAATGTCATTTTCGAAAGGGAAATTTTTTCTTGGGCGACTGCATATACGGCAGGAGAAAATCCATAAGGTCCGCCGATAATGAATACCAGCCGTTTACTGACTGTATGCATTTTTCGTTCTACCCAAGAAGCGAACTCTACTGAGCGGAACTCTTTGCCATGTTCATCGAGCAACACTGGTACATCGCCCGGCTGTAGGGCTTTCAGAATCAGTTCTCCTTCTTTTTCCTTCTGCTGCTCCATGCTCAGACTTTTGGTGTTCTTAAGCTCCGGGATGACTTCTATGTCGAAAGAGATATAATGTTTCGTACGCTCTGCATAATCGTTAATGGCGGTGATGTAATGTTTCTCGACTGTCCGTCCGACAACTAGTAACGTAAATTTCATTTTCTGTCTTGTTTTAATTTATTCTTTTTGCAAAGATAAGGATTATCCTTACCTTTGCCAGTAAGAAAACGTATTTAAAACAAGAAATAAAATGGACGAAAAAGTTGTTAAGGATTTAATCGACCGCTTGATTGATTTATCGTTTGCAGAAGATATCGGCGATGGCGACCATACCACATTATCGTGTATTCCTGCCGATGCTATGGGAAAATCAAAACTTCTGATAAAGGAAGAAGGTATTCTTGCCGGTATTGAAGTGGCAAAAGAAGTATTCCACCGTTTTGATCCTGAAATGAAAGTGGAAGTTTTCATTGAAGACGGTACACATGTAAAGCCGGGTGACGTAGCTATGGTGGTAGAAGGAAAGATCCAGTCATTGCTTCAGACCGAACGACTGATGCTGAACATTATGCAGCGTATGAGTGGTATTGCTACGATGACACACCGTTATGTAGAACGTCTGCAAGGAACCAAGACTCGTGTGCTCGACACTAGAAAGACAACACCGGGTATGCGTATTCTTGAAAAAATGGCTGTTAAAATCGGTGGTGGTGTAAATCATCGTATCGGTCTGTTTGACATGATTCTGTTGAAAGACAATCATGTGGATTTTGCTGGTGGTATTGATAAGGCTATCACGCGTGCCCGTGAATACTGCAAGGCTAAAGGTAAGGACCTGAAAATTGAAATCGAGGTACGTAACTTCGACGAATTGCAGCAGGTTCTCGATTTGGGTGGAGTAGACCGTATCATGCTTGACAACTTTACTCCGGCAGATACACGTAAGGCTGTAGAAATGGTAAACGGACGTGTAGAGCTTGAGTCATCGGGTGGTATTACTTTCGATACACTGCGCGATTACGCAGAATGTGGTGTTGATTTCATTTCCGTAGGTGCTTTGACACATTCTGTAAAAGGTCTTGATATGAGCTTTAAAGCATGCTGATAAAGTGTGATTAATTTGTACAAGGTTTCAGAAACACCTTCCAAGTCTTTTTGAAGTTTTGTACTGAAAAATTTTTCTGCTGATGTTTTTTCAGAAATATGCTGACATTATTCTGAAAGAACAGGACGTTTCCTCCTTTTCCCGCTTTTGTCTTTTATATATGATATGAAAAGAATTAAAGCAGGAAAAGGGGGATTTTTTCTATTTTTTAAACCATTGATTCTGATTCCTTTTTCTGTATCTTTGATTGTTGTTCTAAATCGAAGATTATGAGTCACGACACCTATCAATTCCTTCTTTATGCTATGTCTGTGGCAGGCGCAGTAGTATTTGTGGCACTTTATTTTGTGAGGGCAGGATATGGTATGTTCCGTACATCCTCGTGGGGAATCTCTTTGCCTAATAAGTTAGCTTGGATGCTGATGGAGGCTCCGGCTTTCGTTATTATGCTGTGGGGGTGGCTGTCTAGTGATATTGACGTTTTTGCTCCTCAGTTTGTCTTTGCCTGCTTGTTTTTGTTGCATTATTTTCAGCGTTCGTTTGTTTTCCCGCTGCTGATGAGAGGCAAAAGTCGTATGCCGGTTGCCATTGTAGCTATGGGAATTGTCTTTAATATACTGAACGGTATGTTGCTGACAACAAGTTTCTTTTCTTATCCGTCTGCTGAAGATTTGTATGCTGAAGGCTGTGGCTATTGGATGCACTCTTTTCCTTGGATAGGACTGGCACTGTTTATCGCCGGAATGAGTATCAATCTTCATTCGGATTATGTAATCCGTCATTTGCGGAAGCCCGGCGATACGAAACATTATCTGCCGCAGAAAGGATTTTACCGTTATGTCACGTCTGCCAATTATTTGGGTGAACTGATTGAGTGGACAGGTTTTGCCTTGTTGACAGCTTCGCCTGCTGCATGGGTTTTTGTGTGGTGGACAGCTGCCAATTTAGTACCTCGTGCTGATGCCATCTATCGGCGTTATCGTGAAGAATTTGGATGTGAAGCCCTTAAAGACAAAAAGAGAATTATTCCTTATATATATTGAGAGTTCGCCTTAGAATTCTTGTTCATACGTTGAAAGATGAGCAGATCTCTTGAGATTTTATGAAGGCTTTCTCATCTGTGATGTTTATTTTAATCAGATTGTTATGAATTCAAAACTATTTACTCCGGTGAAATTGGGACCATTGACGTTGCGCAATCGTACCATTCGTTCAGCAGCTTTCGAAAGCATGTGCCCTGGAAATAAACCGTCGGAACAGCTACTCGATTATCATCGTTCGGTAGCTGCCGGAGGAGTGGGTATGACGACTGTAGCCTATGCAGCTGTTACTCGTAGTGGCTTGTCGTTCGACCGCCAGCTATGGATGCGTCCGGAGATTGTATCTGGTCTCCGTCGGCTCACCGATGCGGTTCATGCAGAAGGAGCAGCTGCCAGCATTCAGCTGGGGCATTGCGGAAATATGTCGCATAAAAGCATTTGTGGTTGTCTGCCCGTAGGAGCCAGCAGTGGGTTCAATCTTTATTCGCCCACGTTTGTGCGCGGGCTTCGTGCCGATGAGTTGCCGGAAATGGCTCGTGCGTATGGCAGAGCTGTTTGTCTGGCACGCGAGTCCGGATTCGATGCTGTGGAAATACATGCCGGACATGGCTACCTGATCAGTCAGTTTCTTTCTCCTGCCACCAATCATCGTAAAGATATCTTCGGAGGTTCACTGGAAAATCGGATGCGCTTTATGGATATGGTAATGGATGAAGTGATGACAGCGGCTGGTAATGACATGGCTGTACTGGTGAAGATGAACATGCGCGACGGTTTCCGTGGCGGAATGGAGTTGGAGGAATCGCTACAGGTGGCACGTAGATTACAGCAGTCGGGAGCTCATGCTCTGGTCTTGAGTGGCGGTTTTGTAAGTAAAGCACCGATGTATGTGATGAGGGGAGAAATGCCTATCCGTAGCATGACACATTATATGACTTGCTGGTGGCTGAAATATGGTGTTCGTCTGGTGGGGAAATGGATGATTCCTTCAGTGCCTTTCCGCGAAGCTTATTTTCTGGATGATGCGTTAAAATTCAGAGAAGCACTGGATATGCCGTTGGTATATGTAGGTGGTCTGGTTACCCGTCAGAAGATTGATGAGGTACTTAACGATGGTTTCGAAGCCGTACAAATGGGTCGTGCATTGCTTAATGAACCAGGATTTGTAAACCGTATGCGCATGGAAGAAAATGCCCGTTGCGGTTGTAAGCATAGTAATTATTGCATAGCCCGTATGTATACACTTGATATGGCATGTCACCAACACCTGCAGGAAGAATTGCCGGATTGCCTGAAAAAAGAAATTGAACGTATAGAGAGTAGAGGTTGATATGAGAAAAGGACTAGCGATAATAACAGGAGCAGACGGTGGTATGGGAACAGAAATAACCCGTGCGGTAGCTTTGGCTGGATATTGTGTGGTAATGGCATGTTATAATGCTGAAAAAGCTGAGGTTAAGCGGAGGCTTTTGATAGAGGAAACAGGTAATGCTGATATTATGGTGATGTCGATAGATTTGTCCTCGCTGGCTTCTGTAAACGCTTTTGCCTGCCGGATGCTGGAGCGTGGAGACAAGCTGGATTTGCTGATGAATAATGCCGGAACGATGGAAACCGGACTCCATACAACGGAAGATGGGCTGGAGCGTACGGTAAGTGTTAATTATGTGGGACATTATTTACTGACTCGCAAATTATTACCGCTGATGGGTAAGGGGAGCCGTATCGTCAATATGGTGTCTTGTACGTATGCGATAGGGAAACTGGATTTTCCTGATTTTTTCATAAAGGGGAAGAAGGGCAGCTTTTGGCGGATTCCTGTATATAGCAATACGAAACTGGCGCTTACACTCTTTACCTTTGAATTGGCTGAACGTCTGAAAGAGCGGGGAGTTGTAGTTAATGCTGCTGATCCGGGTATCGTTTCGACAGACATTATCACCATGCATATGTGGTTCGATCCGTTGACTGATATTTTCTTCCGCCCTTTTATCCGTACACCTCGGCAAGGAGCTGCTACAGCAATCTGCCTTTTACTCGATGAAGAGGCCGGTAAACGTACTGGTACGTTGAATGTCAGCTGTCGACCTAAGGTTTTATCGGAAAAGTACACTCATCATAGCCAGTCGCAGGAGCTTTGGAAGCGGACGGAGGAGATTGTTGCAAAATGGTTATAACCGGATAGTCAGAAGAAAGGGAGTACTTCGATTTTTCATGCTGAGTATGGTTATTTTTTAGTTAGAGTAGAACTTATATTGTCTAGTAGAATTTTTCATTTGTTTATGTATGTCTGAAGGAGCGTGTTTGGTATTGTCATGCCAACCTGTTTTCTGCGTGATGGTTTTTATAATCAAGTGATTAGGTATATCTGTCAGACGCTAATAAATAAAAAAGGGATGTGGTGAAGTTAGAACTGTTTGCGTATATCATGCTTTGATTATAATTTACAGAAATAAAAAAAGCCGAATCAAATTTTGTTTGAAGTGAAGTGCCCCCAAAAGTTTTGTGTTTAACTTTTGAGGGCACTTCTGTTTCACTTTGATACGGCTTTAATGTTATAAGGTATTATGTTAATATGCATTCTTTTCGCCATGAATAGCATTTCTGACAGTTTTATATATGATATAGATATCAAGCCAGAAACTCCAGTGCTCAATATACCAGATATCTCCTATTACACGGCCTTCCATATCTTTCAGCTCTTTTGTTTCTCCGCGATATCCTGTAACCTGACTCCAACCGGTAATTCCTGGTTTTACGAAGTGGCGTACCATGTATTTGTTTATCAGTTTAGAGTACTCTTCGGTATGTTTTAGCATATGAGGGCGTGGTCCTACTACACTCATGTCTCCCAGCAGTACATTAATAAACTGAGGAAGTTCATCGATGTTTGTCTTACGCATAATATTTCCCCAGCGTGTTTTTCGGGGGTCATCTTTTGTAGCTTGAAGCGTATCTGCTTCGGCATTGACTTTCATCGAACGGAATTTATAGCAATAAAACTCTTTATCATTTAATCCGTTACGCTTTTGACGGAAGAAGATTGGTCCCGGCATGGTTAATTTTGTAATGATTGTTACAATAATCAATATGATTGGGAATAAAGTGCATAAGAATAACAGTGAGAAAACTATATCAAATGCACGTTTCAGGAATTTATTTTCCGGATAGCTTAATGGGTCTGTACGTAAGCTAAGGTAAGGTACGTTACCTATCATGTTAAAGTATACTCGGTTATGTAGGTAATTGTGTAGGTTAGGTACACTAAAAAAGTGTACCAGGTTGTTCTCACAATAATTAATTATAGGTACAATAATGTTACTGCGGCGTGAAGGTAAGCAACAGAACAGGTAGTGAATATACGGATGAGCCTTTAGATAGCTTTGCACATCTTCCGGGCGACCAAGATATTGGCATTGAGAAGGCATTTGTGAATTAGGCTCATCATCAAAATATCCTTCCACTTTTGCTCCTGTAGACGGATCATCTGTCAGTTCGTGGTATAATTCGATATTATTAGAAGTACTTCCTACTAATACTACGTGACGCAGATTTTTCCCAGAAGCACGGAACCGCTTGATGATTGCACGTAAGGCAAGCCGGTAAATGCTTAGTGTAAGAAATAATGCTGATATATAAGCAGGAAAGTATAATGTGTATATATTCATAAACTTTCCAATGCTCAACAATGTTCCTGTTAATATTGAAAAATAAAAAATATTACGGAACACACGCATAACAATCTGGTATGGATATACTTTGCGCATATGAAGGACTACTCCTCCATGTATGGCACATACCAGATAGCATAATGTAATAATAATGAGCACTTGTGATAAACTGGCAACCAGTTCATCGTGTTTCCCTAAAAACTGTGCCCATAAATAAAACACATAAAATAATCCGCTGCAAATACACAATTCCCCAAAAAGCACGCATGCTTTTATTATGCTGTTGTAGCGTGTAGAATAATTCTTCATAACTTTAATATATATTATTATAGTTTTTATGCTGAAAAACTTGCCTCTTTCTTCAGAATATAAAAGAAAGATGAAAATATTTAACGAAGGTAGAGCTTATTATCATAATAAACAAATAAAAGAGATGTTTTCTCTATTCCTGCAACACTTTATTTGTTAAAAAAGAATAATCAGCAAAGAATTTTTATGATAATACTATGTTGTATAACATAAAACCTCTATCTTTGCATCGTGTTTTTCATGGTATTAGATTTAAGGTTAATGAAGATTGGGAGTCTGGGAAGATTCCCTTTTTTATTTTATTTATTTTGGTATCCGAAAATGGTATTGAATCAGTTCGCTTATCGGGTTCTTTATAAAAATTCCTAATGGAATATTATAAGAGTTTGCAGTTTCTGTAAGCTCATCGTGGAAGAACCATGCTATGGATCCCACAAATGATACAGGTAATGACCGGTGATAGGGCATAACATTACGCCGGAAGAATTCCCCAAAACAATCTAGTAAGAATGTATGTACTTGAGGCATATCTTTATGCTCATGAATGTAGGTTGTTAAAGAGGCGAGGAAGCGATTGGCTTCTGGTTGTCGATAAACTTTATCTAATATTTCAGGAACAGTAAGATTGAGTTTTTCCAATAATCCATTTCGTAATATTTCCGGCAACTGTCCTTTTAGGCAGTCACTGATAAAGCGTTTTCCTAAATATGCACCGCTACCTTCATCTCCCAAAATATATCCAAGTGGAGATATATTCTGTATTATTTGCTTGCCATCGTATAAGCATGAATTTGATCCTGTTCCTAATATACAGGCGATTCCTGCATTGTCTTTACACAAAGCACGTGCTGCTCCCAGTAAATCTGTATCTACAGCGATGTCGGCTTCAGGAAAGTTGTTTTGTAAGACATGTATGATACTTTCTGTTTTAGGTGGCAGGCATCCTGCACCATAGAAATAGATGGCAGTACAACGTTTAAGAGGAAAACCCAGTTGAGGAATGAGTCCTTGGCAGATTATAGACTCTATCTTTTCTGCGGATTGATGAAATGGATTGATTCCTTCTGTCTGGATAATTTTGCAGTTGCTTATTTCTGTGCCGTAGCACCAATCGGTTTTTGTGGATCCACTGTCGGCAATAAGTATCATAAAGGAATGTATTTTATGGTGAAAAGCACAATGTAACATGTTACACTGTGCTTTTTATTTAGATGAAATTTAATAGATTTAATGGCAGTGTCCGCATCCGCCTCCACAGCATCCATCATCGTGGTGGTGATGTTCGTGGTCTCCGCATCCGCCTCCGCAGCTGTCACATCCACAACCACATCCTTCTCCACTCATCATGTTTACCATTCCTTCGATTTCCTTATTGGTTGCAGGACGCATTTCGGTAACAGTTCCTTCGAAAATCAGGTCTTTACCAGCATGAGGATGATTGAGGTCGAGTACAACTTTGTCTTCTGTTATTTCACCTACATTTGCATAAAACTGATGACCTTCTGCATCGTTCAGCATAATGATGTTTCCTGGGAAAATGTTTTCGCTGTCGAAGTTTCCGTCCGGATCACAGAACATTTTCTTTGATACCTGACGTACATTGTCTTCGTTACGTTCGCCATAAGCTTCTGCACATGGGATAGTAAAATTAAAATTATCCCCTTTGCTTAAAGCTGTAATTTCTTTTTCAAATTTATCGAGTGTATATCCGATACCTGAAATAAACTGGAACGGATGTTCTACAGTTGCTTCTTCCAGCAATTCTTTTTTACCGTCAGCAATAGCATACAGACGATATGCTACGGTGATGTATTTATTTTCCATACTTAATAATTTGTTTGAATAATTGAATTTTCGCAAAGGTACGAATAAAAAATGATATTCAGAAATACGGCCTGTCTTCTCTTTCTGTTTATATCTATATGTTATAAATGTGGTAATATGTATTGTTTAAAAAGAAATTGGATATAAAAAACCTAGGGAAACTTACTAATGATTATTTTTTATCGAAAAAATCTTTCATTTTATTTGTTTGTTTCGAAAAAGCCTTTACCTTTGCAAGCGTAAACAAAACAAGATAATATGAAAATGATAACTGATATACGAATTAACTTGGCAGTCCTGCATATTATTCGCGTCGTGGTGAAAGAACCAAGAGGTGAGTAAAGTTTTCGTGTATATAGTTCACATAAGAAATATGTATGAAAGCCTTTCTCGCCAGTGTTGAGAAAGGCTTTTTACTTAATGAAAAGGAGATAATGTAATGAAACATCAGTTACGCAGTTCGATGAGTACCGAAGGTCGCCGTATGGCAGGAGCAAGAGCTTTATGGGTTGCTAACGGTATGAAAAAAGAAATGTTTGGGAAGCCCATTATTGCTATTGTAAATTCGTTTACACAATTTGTTCCGGGACATACTCATTTGCATGAAATAGGTCAGCAGGTAAAAGCCGAAATTGAGAAGCTGGGATGCTTTGCTGCCGAATTTAATACGATAGCCATTGACGATGGTATCGCTATGGGACACGACGGAATGTTATATTCATTGCCTTCCCGCGATATTATAGCCGACAGTGTGGAGTATATGGTAAATGCTCACAAGGCAGATGCTATGGTATGTATTTCGAATTGCGACAAGATTACTCCGGGTATGCTTATGGCTGCCATGCGATTGAATATTCCTACAGTGTTTGTTTCTGGTGGACCTATGGAAGCCGGGGAGTGGGGAGGCATGCATCTCGATTTGATAGATGCGATGATTAAATCGGCTGACCCGACTGTGAGTGACGAGGATGTAGCCGAAATTGAATGTCATGCTTGCCCAGGATGCGGCAGTTGCTCGGGAATGTTCACGGCTAATTCTATGAACTGCTTAAATGAAGCCATCGGATTGGCTCTGCCAGGAAATGGAACAATCGTAGCCACACACGAAAATCGTAAATGCTTATTCCGTGATGCTGCCGAACTTATTGTAAAAAATGCATATAAGTATTATGAAGAAGGTGATGACAGCGTTTTGCCTCGCAGTATCGCTACTCGTCAGGCTTTCTTGAATGCCATGACACTGGATATTGCAATGGGAGGTTCTACCAATACAGTACTTCATCTGCTTGCGGTAGCTCATGAAGCTGAAGTTGATTTCAAGATGGATGATATTGATATCTTGTCCCGCCGTGTACCTTGTCTGTGTAAAGTTGCTCCAAATACTCAAAAATATCATATTCAGGATGTCAATCGTGCCGGTGGTATTCTTAATATTTTAGGAGAGCTGGCAAAAGGAGGCTTGCTTGATACCAGTGTACATCGTGTTGACGGTTCTACACTCGAGGAAGCTATTTCCAAGTATAATATTTGTAAGGCTGATGTAGATGCAGAAGCCATGCGTATATATACAAGTGCTCCGGGCGGAAAATTCAATATTGAGTTAGGTTCTCAGAACAATGTTTATAAAGAACTTGATACAGACCGTGCTGCTGGCTGTATTCGTGATTTACAGCATGCATACAGCAAAGACGGAGGACTGGCGGTATTGAAAGGAAATATTGCTCAGGACGGTTGTGTAGTAAAAACAGCAGGAGTGGATGAGAGCATCTGGAAATTCTCAGGACCGGCTAAGGTCTTTGATTCTCAGGAGTCGGCTTGCGAAGGCATTCTTGGTGGTAAGGTTGTGAGCGGAGATGTAGTAGTTATTACTCACGAAGGGCCGAAAGGAGGTCCTGGTATGCAGGAAATGCTTTATCCTACTTCGTATATCAAGTCGAAACATTTGGGAAAAGAATGTGCCTTGATTACAGATGGCCGGTTTAGTGGAGGTACTTCCGGTCTGAGTATTGGACATATTTCTCCCGAAGCAGCAGCCGGTGGAAATATCGGTAAGATTGTTGATGGAGATATTATCGAGATAGATATCCCCAATCGTACTATTAATGTAAAACTCACTGATGAAGAGCTGGCAGCACGTCCTATGGCGCCTGTGACTCGCAATCGTCAGGTGTCGAAAGCTCTGAAAGCTTATGCCAGCATGGTAAGCTCGGCCGACAAGGGTGGAGTAAGAATTGTATAAAGAACTATTTATTCTTCATTTGACTTATGGCTAAAGAAAGAATTACAGGATCGGAAGCTTTAATGCGTTCGTTGGAACATCAGGGGGTAAAGACTCTCTTTGGATATCCGGGGGGAGCTATTATGCCTGTATTTGATGCTTTATATGATCATAGAGATAAATTAAACCATATATTGGTTCGTCATGAACAAGGTGCGGCTCATGCAGCACAAGGATTTGCACGCGTTTCGGGTGAAGTAGGTGTCTGTCTGGTAACCAGTGGACCGGGAGCTACGAATACCATTACAGGTATAGCTGACGCAATGATAGACAGCACCCCGATTGTTGTGATAGCTGGACAGGTCGGTGCCGGATTATTGGGTACGGATGCCTTTCAGGAAGTTGACTTGGTAGGTATAACTCAGCCAATTTCGAAATGGAGTTATCAAATACGTCGTGCGGAAGATGTAGCCTGGGCTGTTTCGAGAGCTTTCTATATAGCACGAAGCGGACGTCCCGGACCGGTTGTCCTCGATTTTGCAAAGAATGCTCAGATAGAAATGACTGATTACGAACCGGTAGATGTTGATTTTATCCGTAGCTACGATCCGGATCCGGAAACTGATATGGATGAAATAAACAAGGCTGTGGAACTGATAAATGCCTCTCAGAGGCCATTAGTCTTGGTGGGACAAGGAGTTGAACTTGGAGGTGCTCAGGAAGAGCTTCGTAAGTTTGTTGAAAAGGCAGATTTACCTTGTGGATGTACCCTGCTGGGTCTTTCAGCTTTACCGTCCAAGCATCCGTTGAATAAAGGAATGCTCGGCATGCATGGTAATCTTGGTCCTAATGTAAAAACCAATGAATGTGATGTGCTGATTGCTGTAGGTATGCGTTTTGACGACCGTGTAACAGGTGATTTGTCTACATATGCCCGTCAGGCAAAAGTCATTCATCTGGATATTGATCCGTCTGAAATTGGGAAAAATGTACCGGTAGATGTTCCTGTACTTGGAAATTGCAAGCGTACACTGTCGTTGCTTACCGAGCGGATTGTTGCCAAAAAACATACAGAATGGATAGAAAGCTTTCAGCCCTATGAAGAAAAAGAATACACTCAAGTAATAAAACCGGAAGTATTTCCTGAAGACGGACCACTGAATATGGGTGAAGTGGTAAATGCCGTAAGCGAAGCAACGGATAACGAAGCTATTCTCGTAACCGATGTCGGTCAGAATCAGATGCTGGCTTGCCGTTATTTCAAGTTTGCAAAGAAGCGCAGTGTTGTAACTTCCGGTGGTATGGGTACAATGGGATTCTGTCTGCCGGCTGCCATTGGAGCTACTTTCGGCGCTCCAGAACGTACGGTCTGTGCATTTATGGGTGATGGAGGTTTGCAGATGACTATGCAGGAGCTGGGAACTGTTATGGAACAAAAAGCTCCGGTAAAAATCATTCTTATGAATAATAATTATCTGGGAAATGTACGTCAGTGGCAAGCCATGTTCTTCAATCGTCGTTATTCGTTTACTCCGATGATGAACCCCGACTACATGCAGATTGCAGCGGCATATGGTATTCCTTCACGCAGGGTGATGGATCGTTCAGAATTGAACGATGCTATTCGTGAGATGCTGGAAACCGACGGACCGTTCCTGTTGGAAACCTGTGTGGTAGAAGAAGGAAAGGTATTGCCTATGACTCCTCCGGGAAGTCCCGTAAACTATATGCTGTTGGACTGTTAATATAAAAGTAACTATGGATAATAATAAGACATTATATACAATAATCGTTCATTCGGAAAATATAGCCGGTTTGTTGAATCAGGTAACTGCTGTATTTACACGTCGTCAGATTAATATTGAAAGTTTGAACGTGTCTGCCTCTTCCATTAAGGGAGTACATAAGTACACTATTACTTGCTGGACTACTCCCGATATCGTAGAAAAGGTGGTGCGTCAGATAGAAAAAAAGATGGACGTTATACAAGCACATTATTTTACCGATAAGGAAATCTTCCAGCGTGAAGTTGCCATGTATAAGGTTTCTACACCAGAGTTTCAGTCAACTGCAGAAGCATCAAAAGTCGTACGTCGCTATGGAGCACATATAGTAGAAGTAAATCCTACTTATTCTATAGTCGAAATGACAGGTATGAGCGATGATATTACTAACCTGTATCAGGAGTTGAGAAATCTGAACTGTGTGCTTCAGTTTGTACGTTCTGGAAGAATTGCTGTTTCCACCAGTTGCTTTGAGCGTGTCAATGAATATCTGGTACATCGTGAGGAACGATATAGAAATGAAAAACAGTAAATTCAGTTATTATGAGTGAGGATAATAAAGTTAGTACTTATCAGTTCGTTGCAGAACCCTTTCATGTAGATTTTACCGAAAAGCTTACAATGGGTGTTTTAGGTAATCATTTGCTGAACTGTGCCGGATTTCATGCGGCAGAACGCGGATTCGGTATTGCTACATTGAATGAAAACCATTATACATGGGTGCTTTCTCGTCTGGCGGTAGAAATGGAGGAAATGCCCCGTGCT
>OGZL01002253.1_pt1 | contig 14449 bp, 14 predicted proteins | sample 1576761 | NCBI WGS metagenome assembly OGZL01 (sample SAMEA3541595, study PRJEB24748) | human gut metagenome | biome: human gut; feature: human-associated habitat; material: faeces | place: China | collected 2012
GAGCCTGCAACAAATTATCTAATAGAAAGGATGTGAACGGGCAATTCCTCCCACGTCTAAAGTCGCGGGACTCCTTGCCCTGATTTTTGAATAAGCTGAAAGCTATCTGGAAAATTGAAGAGCTGCGAGGAAAAATCCTCGTAACGCTTCTTCTGCTCCTGGCGTTCCGGCTCGGCTGCTGCCTTCCGGTTCCGTTCGTGTCGAATACCGCTCTGGATGCGATGTTCTCGAACAACAGCATCTTCGGGTACATGAACATGCTCTCCGGCGGTGCGCTTTCGAGAAGTGCGTTCTTTGCGCTCGGCGTGAGCCCGTATATCAACGCATCCATCATCACGCAGCTGTTGTGTGTGGCGCTTCCTAGTTGGGAAGCCTTGCAGAAGGAAACGACCGGCAAGGATAAACTGGATGAATACACGAAGCGAATCGCCCTTGCGATGGCAGTTGTGATGAGTGTCGGGTACTATTTCGTTCTCCGCAATTACGGTGCCTTGAAGTACACGGCTGGTAAGGGCGGTATCTTTGCAGCCATTGTCATCATCGCAACCTTCCTCGCCGGGTCTCAGATTTCCGTCTGGCTGGGCGGGCGAATCGATGAATACGGTATCGGAAACGGTGTGTCACTGCTGATTTTTGCCGGTATCGTATCACGGTGGAGCGATATCAACTCTATCGTTACGAATGTCGTCGGCAAGGTCAAGGTGGGGGAATGGCTATACTCTCTCATTGGGATTCTGACAGCAGTCGCAATGCTCGCGGCAGTGTGGTTCGTGACATACAGTGATGGAGCAGAGTGCAGAGTACAGGTCCAGTACGCAGCCAGAACGCAGAGGGTACGTCCGGCAGCATCCTATATTCCCATCAAGCTGCTGATGAGCGGCGTTATGCCTATCATCTTCGCTGGCGTTATCATGAGCCTTCCCGCAACGCTGGACATGTTCATTGACGCCACGAAGCATCAGAGACTGCACGCGGTATTGTCGGTGTTCACGACCGAGAGTTGGCTGTATTGCCTTCTGTATGTATTGCTGATTGCAGCGTTCAACTTCTTCTATATCGAGATTCAGTTTGATGCCGTATCGATGGCGGGAAGCCTTCGCAAGCAGGGCGGCACGATTCCCGGTATTCGCCCGGGAACGCCTACTACGGATATGCTCAATAAGACGCTTCATCGTATGGCACTTACCGGTTCTTTCTATCTGGCAGCGATTGCTTTGACGCCCATGGTGTTCAGCGCCATGAGCGGGGTGCGGATTTCTTTCGGCGGAACCAGTCTTATGATTCTGACAGGTGTGGCTCTCGAAGTTGTGAGAAGCATCGAGGGATACATGACGGTTCGGCACCATAAGGGATTTTTGGAATAAGGAGAACGGCATGAGCATTATCGAGTTTATTATCGGCCTTTTGATTCTGGTAGCGAGTCTCTTGGCAAGTACATTCTGCTACTTTGTGAAGAACGAAAAGAGTGGTGTGAATGCGGCGATTGGCGGTGCGAGTGATTTCATGGCTACGCGCCGGAATAAAGATAACGGCAAACTGAATAAGGTCGTGGCAGTATCGGCATCGGTCATTGCGGTGCTGATTCTCGCCTTGACCGTATACGGCGCTCGCTTCTAAAGGGGGACAGTGATGGAAAAAGCTAAAGAGAAAATCAAGGTTCGGGACATTCCTGCGAAAGTCCTGAATCTGATTCATCCGTCGAGTGTGACCTGGCTGAGTGGTGCCGAAACCACGAAACGGACCGGCGTGATTCTGGCTGTGGTTGCGGCAACCTCTCTGTTCATGGTAGCGGCCGATACTCTGTTCGGTGCGCTGCTGAAACTGATTATATGAGGTGTGCTATGAAAGTAAAAGTGATGATGGCGACGGCTCTTGCCGCGCTGGTCATGTTGTCAGGATGCGGCTCGGCTCCGGCAGCGTCGTCTGAGGTAGAGACTTATTCGAACGCTATGCAGCTGGTGACCTTGACTGATGATGAGATGCTGGCATCTATTCAGGAAGCGGCAAAGGAGTTGCAGAAAAATATCAACAAAACCGATGAGACGGCGAAGGTCGATGTCGAGGTCGATAAGAACGGCAAATGCATCGTGTATGCGTCCGGACGCGATGAGAACGGCAACGCTACTACGCGGCAGGAACTGTGCAAAGCCGATACCATCAAGGATATGTTCGAGATTTTCTATGACAATGATTGGGTTGACAGCAACGGCAATGTCAACATCAATACCGTTGGCTGATGCCGTTGTAAGGAGACTAATACCATGAAACGAATCATTGCATGTCTGCTGACGGGGTTGCTGGCCGTCGGTATGATGGCGGGATGCAGTAAAAAGCTGACCCCGGAAGAACAGGCGGCTTCGGAAGCAGCAGTGCTGGCGCAGCAACTGCAGGAAGAGGAGACCCAGACGGGTCTTAAACGCCTTATCAGCAATAACCTCACGGAATACGAACAGCCGTTCTATGATTTTGTGGACAGTTTGCAGAAGGGTGATGCCGCTGCGGCTGCAAAAGCACTCGGCGTGCCGAATACTTTCGGGGATAAGCTGCAAAGCTGGGTCATCGTGAATAACTACGAGACTTTCCAGAAGGCCGAGATGAAATCCATCTGCCTGAACTCCGCCAAGGACGGTGCTTCTGCCGTTCTGAACATCTACATGAAATCACCCAAGGATGTCACCACCGATACGCAGCCCGATTATACGATGAATGTCGATTATGTGAATGGTGCTTGGGCACTGACACCTCCGACCGGCGTCATCAAGGACTATGCGTTCTCGGCACCTACGAACAAGGTCACCTTCGAGGGCACTGACCTTTCCTCGTATGCGGCTAAGAGCGCTTCTACGGGTGAGTGGATGGTAACACTGCCCCGGGCTCTTGACCTCGAAAGCGATTCCACCTATGTCATCACCAATGATAAGGGCGACTATAACGGGCATGTCTATGATGTGACCTCTGATGGCACGGTAAAGCATATCCTGCTCGCAGACCTTGATGTTGATACGAAAGCGACATATCAAGCAAAGCTGGAAGCCGTTCTGAAAGAATCTTACCGGCTTCTGTCTATCGGTGCAGGGGAGACGGACTTCTCGAATGTCCTGCTCGATTCCAATGAAATCGCGAAATGCGTTCCGACTCCGCTGGAAAACGAGGATGATGTGACGACCGCAGAGGAAAATGCCCGCAAAAAGGCTATCGGTGCTTCTGTAACAAATGTCTCCGTGACCCCCGACGATACGCTGGAAGGGTATCCTGACGCATACACCTACCGCCTTGACGGTAACGACGGTATCGTGATGGATGTGAAAATCAAGGTAAGCACCACGAACGGCGATGCCCGTGTGAAGGCTACTATCAATATGCGTCTTATCAATGGCGCTTGGAAAGTCGTGTCGATTGATTCCAGCAAAGATATCTTTACGGAACTCTCGGTGCTGGACCCCGAATGGTGATTTCATGGCGAGATACAAGATTCGACAGGACAGAAGGAATCGAAAGCCTTTGCCCGAATGCAGACTGACTCCGCAGGAATGGAATCAGTATTGGAAACAACTGAATTCGGCGGTCGAGTCACAGGATGAAGAATGGATTTACAAGGCTAAAGCAATGGTCAAGGAACAAATCCGTTCTATCTACACAAATCGCTGCGACCGGGATGGGAAATGCGTGCTGTGCGCAGAGAAAGCTGGGTATTTTGGACTTTGTAAGAAGTGCTGGCGGTCTTTGATGAACAACGCGATACTCCGGTCACAGGGACATACAAGGGCTGAACAGCAGGAAAGCAGTGAAAAACCCTGTATTGTCTGCGGTGCAAGTCCTATCCTGTGCCGTGGTGTTTGCGGTAAATGCTACAGTTCGATGCGAGCACACAAGTTCACAACGCCTGAGCAGCTGCTGGAATACAAGGAAATCAAAGCGAAGCGCAAAGAACAGTAAAGGAGGGTATTTTTATGATTGGTAATGAGTTGGGCCCCGAGTTCAAGTCGTGTTTCACGAACCATAGACGCAGCGAATACGGCGAGAATTTCACGGTGGATATGGTGAAGAAGATGTGCTATGAGGATGCGCGGCTTATTCCGTATCTTCTGAATAGCAAAGCGTTCATGAAATGGGTCAAGGATGTCAGGAAGTTCTCAGAGGGCAACAGTGTTCTTGCCGATACGATTCTCGGCATGACAGACTGCTATGCAGAATATCTGACGCGGAAGATTGGGAAAACCTGCGCCACAAAGCGTATGCAGCAGTATACCCGGACGCTGGATTCCTGTCTGAAAAACTCCTTTGTCCCGTTTGTGCCGAAAGTTGCCTTCAAGCCGTTCGCCGCAAAAGCAGTTGCATCGACATTCGATATCTCATCATTCATCGTGGATGTCGATGCCGAGAAAAATTCTGCAAAAAAATCTCTGGACGCTCCGAAAACCCCGCTTCTCACCGCATAAAGGGACTTGCCCGTTTGTGCGAACCCCGTACAATAGAGATTGTACGATAGATACCAGATACTCATTACCATTCATAAACCCGAAACCGGGCAGATTCTCGAAAGAGAGTCTGCCTTTTATTTTTGCGTGAAGGAGCGTAAACAATGTTCAGCGAAAATCAGAAATTCTATCTTAAAAGGTTGGCAGCATTGCATGATTTCAAAAACGGACGGAAAGCGGTGTATCTGCAGCAGAAAAGGGAAAAAACATGGGCGGCATATGATTTGCCAAACACAAGAGCGGTGGATGCGTCAGCGGGATTGCTGATGTATCACGGAAAACAGTATAAGGACCTCGAAGGTATCGTAGCAGATGTTCTTGACATCCATCAGGACGCTGGTGCAGTCATGTTCATCAACAACAGCAGAATCGCCAGTGGGTTGCCTGCATTCGTCACCCTGGACAATGCCGAGGCCATGGGAAGTATTCCCGGTGATAAGGAACATCGTGCGATTGTGAATGTCCGGGATTACCTGACGGTATATGGCATCGACTACGATGATGTGGATGTCATGCAGCCGGAACGGGCCTGGATGACGACGGAAGTTTCCCTCGAAGCACCCGACACGGCTTACGCAGATACCAGAACGGTTTGTGTTCCGGTAGATGAAGACAGCGAGATGGGCGCATACTATGAGGCGCTCTTGGAGGCCGGCAGGAACCTGCTCATGGAAGACCACAGAAAAATCAAGTGGGGGGATAGGAACACGGCACCGGATGTCAAAACGCTGTTTCGTATCTGGGACGAGAGACCGAATCTGGATATGACAGTGGGATTCATGGAACTTTCAGTCCCGGAAGAAGTCATGGGTAAAGGCAAAGCTGGGGATTATATGATGTCGGTCCGTGCGTCCGGCAGCAGAAATCCTTTCGGCACGATGGAGTATAAGGCAACGGTATCGCTGTTCCGGGACTGTTTCAGAATTGGGACTTTCGACTATCCTTTCATCGACGACAATCTCAAATCTCTGACCAGTGACGCGGATGTATCGGAAAATTGGGCAAAGCTGTTTGACTATGTCCGGTTCGCAAAACCTGTCGATACTGCAAAAAAACAGCAAACCGGTCGTGTTATCGCTTGACGCGGTATGCGAACGGCATAAAATTAGAATTGTACGATAGATACCATTCATGAAAGGCATTCTGTGCTCGTACAATTCACAATTTCGCTTTAAGGCGGACTTCCCGATTTTGGGGAGCCCGCCTTTTTGAATTTCAAATAGAAAAGGAGCAATTACTATGACAACGAAAGAAAAGTTTATCGAGATGGCGAAGAACATCACCCGTCCCGGCATCGATGAGATGATGGCGTGGCTGGAAACAACGGATTTCTATGACGCGCCTGCCAGCACCAGATTCCACGGTTCTCAGGCTGGAGGCTTGTGCGCACACTCTATTACCGTTGCAAAGCGGCTGGTGGAGTTGGCAAACCTCTATGTGCCCGGCAAGTATACGATGGATGCGCTCATGACGGTCGCACTGTTCCATGATGTGTGCAAGATTGCTACCTATCAGGTAGAGATGCGCAACAGAAAGAACAGTGCCGGGATGTGGGAGCAGGTTCCGTTCTATCAGTTTGCACCGAAGGAGAGCGTGGGCGGCGACAATCACGGTTCTCTTTCCTGCCAGCGTATCATGGAACATGGTATCCGCCTCACGCAGGAGGAGTACGGCGCTGTGAACAACCACATGGGCGTCACGAATTCTGCTAATTCTAGCGGTGTCTGGCAGTGCTATGAGATGTATACGCTGTCCTGGCTTCTGCACGTGGCGGATGAGGCGGCAACTGTCATCGACAAAATCTGATACCAGTCAAAAGCCATCCCTGAATCATTGGGGATGGCTTTGATTATACGAGGAGTGAATGTTATGAATCATCTTGTTTATTTTGAACAGATAGCTGGCAGCGCCAGAAAGTTCTATCTCATGACCGAAGATGATGGCGGCAGTACCTTTACTGCAAATTATGGCAGAATCGGCACTGCGGGCAGCGTCAAGACCTATCCGATGAGTAAATGGCAGCATGTATACAACACGCGAATCCAACACGGATACACGGATAAGACCCGGGATTATCTCGCGGGGCGAACATCCATATCGCCAAAAACCAAGCCTGTAGATGGCATAAAATACAACATTACGGGTATGTGCAAAACCGTAAAACGACACCGCGTATACCGTATTGTAGCCACGAAGAATTTTGAGACAGTTGACGGGCGAATCGTCGAGAAGGGCGAACCCGGAGGCTGGATTGAAAGTGCGTTGAATCTCTCTCAGGACGGACGGTGCTGGATAGATGACGATGCTGTGGTTTTCGGGAACGGTGGTGTTACGGACAACGCTCTCGTTGCCGATGAAGTGATGTGTGAAGGCATTTTGCAGGATAACGCGATTGCTCGCGGAAAGGCTTGCATCGAGGATGGCGCAATCTGTCGTGATAATACGCTTGTCTGTGACAATGCGCTTGTCAAGGAAAATGCAATCGTTATGGATAACGCTACGGTTGCAGAGGATGCGATTGTCTGTAAAAATGCTGTTATCGGTGATGATGCCTATTACACATCGAGATTTACAAAGTTGTGATGACGGAGAATAAATCATGAAGAAAAAGAAGAAGCAGATGATTGTTGTGAATGTCAGTGAGGTAAAAACCCGCTCTGGCTGGAACGGCGTCAAACCCTACACACGTGTACAGACCCCGAAAACGGTATATAGCCGCAAGGGACGCAGAAAGGAAGAAAACGCATGAGTGCTTATGATAACAAGTATTGGAGCCATCGTATCGCGCAGTTGGCAGAGAAGGTTCCGGAAACGGATGACCTCTCATTCTTTACCTCTGAGGTATACCGAGATTTTACGGAGCAGGGGGTAAAAGACCTGATTTGCGGGACTTGCACCTATCTTCGCACTCTTGGATACGACATATCCGAAGCGCAGGAGAAAGAACGCATCAGTGATATGGTCGTCACGATGAGCACGGATAAGAACATGACCGCCTGTACGAACGGGGATTCTATGATTATCGGCGTAAACAATCCGCTGGTAAAATATTTTCCGAACCGTGAACTGCGTCATTATGCGATTCAGGGACTGCGCGTTCATGAGACGGCACATGTTCTGTTCACGGATTTCAAGACAATCGATATGTGGCAGGCTGCCCTCAGTAACGGTAACTGGTGGCCGGTAGTACCGGACCATGCACAGGACCCGGAAGGAGCAGAACTGACACAGGTTCTGAGCAAGAAAGAGTTCAGCAAATCCTTCGCCGCCATCGCCGGACGGCTTGAGAACGCCATTGAAGATGGATTCATCGAGAGGGAAATCAAGGAAATGTATAAGGGTCTTGCGACTACGGAACTCTGCACCACCAACGATGCACAGCTCTCTATGGCAAGCACCTTCGGAGAATTCCTGAAAGCCGGGCGCAGCGCCTATTCCGCTATGTTCCAGCAGGTTTTGATGTACGCAAAGTACGACATCACGATGGTCGATGATATGCCGGAACAGTATTCCGATGTCTTTGACGCGTGTATGGAAGTTGTTGACGATGTGAAGTGCGAGCGCGATGCCAAGAAACGCCTTTGCGGAGTCAATGAAATTTGCTGCATCCTGTATCCGCTGTTCAAAGAAATGCTGACGGAAGAATCTGAAAAGCAGAATCAGCAGTCGTCTGGCTCTGGAAATGGTAAGCCCGGCAACGGCAACAGCGGTTCCGGCTCTTCGCAGAACTCTCAAGGACAGCAGAATGGTAACGGCGGCTCTCAGGGTGGCTCCGGTGGCTCTCAAAGCAATTCCGGAAACGGGAATGGAAACGGCAACGGCGGTTCCGGCTCTTCGCAGAACTCTCAAGGACAGCAGAATGGTAACGGCGGCTCCCAGGGTGGCTCCGGTGACTCTCAAAGCAATTCCGGAAACGGGAATGGAAACGGCAACGGCGATTCCGGCTCTTCGCAGAACTCTCAAGGACAGCAGAATGGTAACAGCGGCTCTCAGAGTGGCTCCAGTGACTCTCAGAACAATTCCGGAAACGGGAATGGAAACGGCAACGGTGTCGGTTCTATGACCGCAGAGCAGCTCTCTGAGGCGCTGAAAGAAGCCGTCAAGCAGATTAAGCAAGCTGCAAAGAATGTTGGCGTGAACAACTTGCCTGACCGGCATAACAACAGCATCACGAGTCAGGCGGGCAAGAACGAAGACGCTAAGAAGCGAGAACGCAGTAAGCAGGGTTCCGATAATGCGAACGGGAAAAGTAACGGAGACAGTATTGCCAATGCTCCGGGTGCAAATTCCGGTAAATCTGACTTGTCCGCTGCGAAATGCGATATCGAGGCTATTGAGCGGGAACGGAAACGGAATGTTGCTACCGCTCAGGCAAACAACGAGGCTAACGACAAGTTGAGGCAGGAAGGCAAGGAAGTCGGAAGAGAAATCGGCACGAACATTTACGTTCGTCGTGCAGCAGAAGTACCCCAGTCGAATATCGAAACCTATAATCGGTTATCGGCGGGTCTTCTCTCGATTACAAAAAACCTCGAGCGCCGTCTGAAAACGACGATTCGCGATGAGGAAAACGACGACACTGTTGCTGGGTTGCCCATGGGAAGTCGGGTTGAAGCACGTCTTGCCTACCATCAGGATGGCAAGATTTTCAGCCGTAAAAATTTCCCCCGTGATAACCCGCGCCTTGCAGTCGGATACCTTTGCGATGAGTCTGGTTCGATGTCGAAGACGGCGATTTCCGCTTCGGTTCGTACCGCTATCATCTTGCAGGATTTGTGTGAGAGAATGGAACTTCCATGCTATATCTGCGGGTTCACCACCGAAGATTTGAAAGGCGTTGACATTATTACCTATGTTGACATGAATGTGGATGGTAAGGACAAGTATCGAACGACCGGCATGGCTAGTCGTGGTGGTACTCCTACGGTCCCGGCTATGAAATACATGGGTAAGAAGCTTATGAAGGATTCCACCGAGAAGAAGATTCTGATTGTCAGCACTGACGGCTGCTCTGGACGAGGTTACGGCGAAACGGTCCGTGATGTCATCAAGAAATTGCAGCATGATGGTGTAATGGTTATCGGAGCCGGTATTGGTGATTCGAAGCCCAGAATCCAAGAGGAATTTGGCAGCAACTTCCTTGATATCAGCAATCTGGACGCGATGCCAAAAATCCTTTGCAACATCGTGAAGAAGAATCTCGTATAAATCCTTTGTACCGTCTGTCTTTTGGCAGGCGGTACTTTTTGTTGGTTTTTCACTTGCATATTCGTGCGAACGGCATAGAATTGGTATTGTACGATAGATAACATTCCATATCGAAAGGGCTCTTTGCCTTTCGTACATTCACAATTTCGCTTGAAGAGCGGACTTCCTATATCGTAGGAGGCCCGCTCTTTTTGCGTCTCAACACAAAAAAGGAGTAAGTATAATGACTGAAAACACAAAACAGGAGGCAGCTCTCCGCAACAAAACTCTGAGCGTTCTTGCCAACATCAATGCCGTGGAAGGTTTCGACCCGCATGTGGTGACGGCGTGCTATCAGGATACGGAAGGCAATGGCCGGATGTATCTGCAGGCAGAGTTCTCGATGCTCTGGTTCCGCCTGAAATATCCCAACGGTCGCCTGGAACAGGTCCTGAGTCGCATGAACGACCAGATGGCAACGGTCGAGGGTCGTGTCTATGACAATGACGGCAATCTTCTGGCGAATGCCTTTGTGACCCGCTATCGTGGCGAGGAACAGTTCGGTAAGGACTATGTCCAGAACGCCGGAACTGCCGCTATCCGCAAGGCACTCGGTAACTGTGGATTCGGAACCCCTGCTGATGCTGTTTACATCGAGGGCGTTACACCCTTGTTCAAGGCAGCAGAGGACGAAGATGTGCCGGTCGATGCCGGTGTTCAGACTCGTATCCCTATCCCGCCCGTCCCGAAAGAGTATCAGCAGAATGCAGAACCTGCACCTGCAGCACCTAAGCGCGGCAGAAAGCCCGCTGCAAAGCCTGCACCTGCACCGGCTCCCGTTCCTACCCCTGCACCTGTACCCGAACCTGTACCTGTGAAAGAGAAAGCAAAAGCAGCACCCGCACCTGCGCCCGTCGCAGCATCGGCCCCTGCAGCAACTCCTGCTCCGAACCCGATTCCTATTCCTCCGGCTCCGAAACCCGCTCCTGTGGGTGTTCCCAAGACCATGGAGGAGGCTGAGAATTTCGTGATTCCGTTTGGAGCATTCCACGGAATGACGATGAAGGATACGCTGGCAAAAGACGGTGGCGCTCGGGTCATCAACTACATCAAGGACAGCCCGCGCTTTGCCGGTCAGCCGATTCAGGTGGCTGCGCAGATGTTCGCGGGTCAGCATGCTGGTGAAAACGGGCTGTAAAGCCTATACCCGAACAATCACATCATCATGAAAGGGGGAGTCCCTTGTGTCGTGGAATTTTTCCATGGAAACAGTTCTGGACCTTGTAAGTGCCAAGACTCGCGGAAAAGTAACACGCGCTGGGGAAATAGAAGTGCAGTGCCCGCACGGCGTTTGCGGACATAAGAAACAACCTATTTACTTCAGCGTGAACCTAGCCAAAGGACAGTATAACTGTTTTCATTGCTGCAGCGGTTGCCCATACAGCGGCGGCATGATTGACCTCTATTGCATGTTTACGGGTCTTGACCCGAACAACAAGAAGGAGGTCAAGAAGGCTTTTGCTCAGGCTTTGGATGGAACAGTTGTCAAGGTACGCGAGACGACCGTTACGAAACGGGAACTCGCACCCGTTCTGGAAGCTAAACCGGATGAGGAACTCGATAAGGTATACAGAGCCGTTCTGAACGAACTGACCCTTAAACCTGAACACAGAGAAAACCTCAAAAAGCGAGGCTTGTCGGACGAGATGATTGACAAGTGTTTATATCGTTCTATGCCGGAGCGATGGTCGAGCGTTTTCGCTGCTCTCAAGAAGAAAGGCATCTCCTTTAAGGGTGTGCCGGGATTCTATGAGAAGAACGGGAAAGCATTTGCCGCCTGTTCTAAGCCCGGATTCTTCATTCCGTATTTCAATTCCCGTAATGAAATCGTTGGGATGCAGATACGGTTTGATAGAGGAGATAAGAGGTATCTCTGGTTCTCCTCGTCAGGCTACGATAACGGGTGCAGTGCAAGGAACATTGCTAGTTACGGGATTCCTTCGGTAATGCCGAAATGCGATGGAACCAAAACGGTCTATATAACGGAAGGCGCGTTAAAGGCGCATATCGCTTGCGTTTTGAGTGGTAATCATAACCCTTACATCGCATTGGCTGGTGTGAATTGCTTCAATCAGTGGGAAGAGACCTGCGTGTATCTGAAAAGCGTAGGCGTCACTCATGTGATTGATGCTTTTGATTCCGACAGGGAAAGTAACGAGCATGTTCGTAATGCACTGAAAAAGCTGTATGCGATTGCTGCTCGATACGGAATTTCCATGACACGCTTCAACTGGGGAACGACATATAAGGGTGTGGATGACTATTACCTTGCGGTATCGCGAGGTGAGGTCTTCCTACCCTTTGTTCCCAAGAAAAAGCCGGATGAGGAAGCACCGAAACCCGTTACTAAATTTGTTCCATTTATTCCAAAAACTGCATAAAAGGAGAAAGCTATGGCTATCAACAACAATACCAATAACAAAATCGAGGAAGATAACATCATCTTTGCGGTACAGGGAGCCAAAAGTTTCCTGAAATGCAAGATGGACTGGGTCGGTATCGGTAAACTTCATGTCTCGTTTGTCTCGCACACGGGTCTTGAAAACGGCTGCAAGCAGCTGGGTCATATCGAAGCGGCACTGCCGTTCGATGGTGAAGACGGAGCACTTGCACTGGGTAAGATGATTCTCAGAGGCGACCTTGACAAGGGTCGCGCCCGCTCCATCAAGAAGGCAAAGGAAACGGGAGCCAAGTACCCGGAACCGGTATTCACCTATAACGGAGGCAGCGAAGCGAAAGCAGACCGCCCCGTTATGTGGCGTCAGGTCTCGATTGCGCCCGGCGCAAAGAGCGATTTCGTGTTTCAGGTGACGGAAGCCGAGGGCGAGAAGAATGTTCGCGGCGGTTACCAGAAAAAGGTCGGCGCGGAGGTCAAGCGCATCTCGGTGGGTGTCAACAGCAGGAAATTGCTGGAATATGCCTCGAAAATTGAAGCATATTATCAGGATTACCTTGCAAACCCTGAACGGTATGCGGGGTATTGGGAGAAGAATGCACAGGTTCCTGCTCCGGCAGCTACTTCTGCGCTTCCGACTCAGGTTCCTGTTGCTGTGACTGCACCTGCTCCCGTTCCTGCTCCTGCTCCGGTGGCTGTCGTGTATCCTGATTTCGGGTATACGGTGTATGATTCCGCATGCAGCGGCATGGAGATGACCTATCTGCCCGAGAAAGCCCTTGAAGCATTGCAACGCAAAATCAAGGAGATGAAGACGAGCGGCTGGTCGCGCCGTGACAACACGGACTACGACAAAGCAAAGAACAATATCCTGGCAGGGTCCAGAGGGTTCTTCGTCGTGAATCTGTATAAGGGTGATGAATCCATGCAGATTTACGGCGACTTGTTGGATAAGCTTTTAGAAGAACTTTCTTTAGAAATACCTCTCACTTTTGCGGATGGACTGTGTGGCATCGGCTGGGGAATAGAATATCTGATCCAATCCGGTTTTCTGGAAGGGGATGCCGATGAGATTCTTGTCGAAGTAGACCAGTGTGTTCTATATGCAATTAATTACGAACCAATCAGTGAACTGGGGTTAGATAATGGCATTTTAGGCTTGGGACGCTATATACTGATGCGCCTGCGTCCAAGCTGGCAAAGGGGCGATACCTATTCTAGCATCGAACTAAAAGAAAATTTGATTTACTTGATCGACTGGATGGACCGAAAACTGGATGGACCGGGAAATGATGTAAATGACCTTCTCGACTGGCTACTCGAACTGCGTGTGACAGGATTCTATAAGACGAAAGTGGACAAGATGATAAACAAAATAACATGGAAGAGTTAATCTATGACATTGGATTTCATAAAGGCGAAGATACTCTTTTTTATCTGTTGAAAGGTTATAACGTAGTGGCTGTAGATGCAGATATTGAACTGATAGAAGAAGGTAAAAGCTCTTTTAAAGAGTATATTGATAACGGCAGGCTTATCCTGCTTAATTATGCGATAACGAATGAGAGTGATAAAGATATAAATTTCTTTATTAGTCAAAATACTCTTTGGAACTCGACCAATGGTGCGGTCGCTTCCAGGCAGGGAAATAAAACACTAAAGAAAAAGGTTCGGTCAAAACGGCTGGATGACCTATTCAGAGAATATGGAATGCCTTTTTATTGCAAAATAGATATAGAAGGAAATGACATCATTGCATTGCAAACGGTGGAAAAAGTGAGTGAGAAACCTCTATATATATCAGTAGAAACCGAATGCATAGGAGAAGATGAAGATATTGCAGGACACGAATTGGACACTTTGAATGCTTTATATCAGCTAGGATATAGAAAATTCAAGTTAGTTGATCAAAGAACTCTTACCGTACTCGACTATAATTGTTTTTATAAGAATAATTCTGAACGTTATTGGTTCGAACAAATAGAAACCAATTGTAAGTATGCCGAAGAACTGATAGATCTCTCCGATACCGATCAACGAGTGAAATTTACCGATTTCTTCCCCGGTTCTTCAGGACCATTTGGAGAAGAACTAGTCGGCAAATGGTATGATTACCCTCAAGCAAAGGAAATACTTAAGAAGCATAGAGAAGACAAAATGAAACTGAATGAACCGGCATGGACCTTTTGGTGTGATTGGCATGCAACGTTTTAGCAAGTATAATTACATATAAGAACAATAAAACTATGAAAATACTACAAGCAATAGCCTTGTCATCATTCTTACTTTTGAGTATGTCAAAAGTATGCTCTCAAGAAGATAAAAAAAC
>OGZL01002256.1_pt1 | contig 14440 bp, 9 predicted proteins | sample 1576761 | NCBI WGS metagenome assembly OGZL01 (sample SAMEA3541595, study PRJEB24748) | human gut metagenome | biome: human gut; feature: human-associated habitat; material: faeces | place: China | collected 2012
TTTGCCACTGCCAGAGGCTGGGAAGATCTTTCCAGGCTGATACAGGTATATGAAACACTGGATAAAGAAGTGGATAGAGAGGTGGTATATCAGTATATCCAGCATCCAATGATCGCAAAAGATTTTGCCGCATATCTGGCATTATACAATAAGTATAAGACAGACTATGCAGTGGAGGATCTGCTTCAGGGTAAATGGACACCCATCACTCTGGGTAAGATCCGCAATGCTTCACTGGATGAGCATCTGAGTATTGTTGGTCTGCTGAACGGAAAGCTCAGCCAGTTATTTGCAGACTGTTATTTTATGGATGCCTATGTGACAAAGCTCTATGGTTACATGACAGAATACAGAGATAACCTTCCGGAAATGACGCTGGAATCCATTTATAAAAAGGCAGAAAATGATTTTCAGACTGCAAAAAAATCTGAGCTTCTCACTAAAAATGAAGAAAAAGTATTTGTCCGTACAGTGGATTTTCTTGAAAAATTATGGATAGAACTGAGGGGAGAAACTGGTTCTGAAGATAAAACAGAGGATAATAAAGCTGCTGAAATTTCGGAAAAAGATACTTATGAGCAGGCAAAAACCGTTTTTACAGCGGAGGCAGACAGCCTGGAAACTCAGACAGAATATATATCTCAGACGCTTCAGAATGTTTTTGATTTTATGGAAGCGGCCTTTGGTGACAGCCAGGAAATGGTAGCATTTATTACGGAACTGAATGCAAACTTTTACAGTATCTGGTTTATCCGGGAAAATGGTTCTGACCAGTATTACCGTCACAACAAGGGACTACTGTTTGATGACAGACAGAAACTGATCTTGGGACAAATGGAGGAACTGGAGAACACGATGAAGCGGGGACTAAAAAATTAATTTTTATGCCAATTAGCATTGGATTTTCAGATAAATCGTGGTATGCTGATGAATAGAATTATGATTTGAGTGAAAAATATCAGGAATGCAGGCGCATTTGACTGTGCAGCAGTAGAACGATATGGAATCACTAGAAAAAACGAGGAGGAATATAAAATGGAATTAGAAGTATTAAGAAAAGATATGGTTGCAGCTATGAAAGCCAAAGATAAAGTAACAAAAGAAGCAGTCTCCTCTCTGATCTCTGCGGTAAAGAAGGTAGCGATTGATGAGGGATGCCGTGATGAGATTAAGAGTGATCTGGTGGACAGAGTTATTTTGAAGGAGTTGAAAACTGTAAAAGAACAGCTGGATACCTGTCCGGAAAGCCGTGAGGATCTGAAGGCTGAATATCAGGCAAGGTATGATGTGATTGCCAAATATGCGCCAAAACAGATGGATGCAGCAGAGGTAAAAGCATATCTGGAAGAAAAATTTGCAGATGTGATTGCGACGAAAAATAAGGGTCAGATCATGAAGGCTGTTATGGCTGATATGAAGGGAAAAGCAGACGGAAAGGTGATTAATCAGGTTGTGGCAGAGCTCTGCAAATAATGTGTTATCTTAACCGAATCAAGTAAGTCCCCTGCTTCAATTGCGAAAAGCAATAAGCAGTGGGTGGGACTATGTGAAGAATAGGATCATCCAGCAGATTTGGTATGCAGAAAGCTGGATAGTTATCAAAATAGCCGCAGTATGCTGGAATGTCCGGATACTGCGGTATTTTATTAGGAGGTGAATATATATATGGAGTTTCAGCATGAACTGATCATTCCTAATGAGGGATTTCCGTTTAAGGTTTTTCTTTTTGAAGGAGGAAATGGCAATTATGTGCGTGAGAAGCACTGGCATACGTCTGTAGAGATTTTTGCTGTGATGGAGGGACGCCTGGATTTTTTTGTAAATAAGGATGAATATCCGCTGAAAGCTGGAGAGCAGATAATCATTAATTCCAATGAGATCCACTCTATCCATGCTGTGGAGAAAAATAAAACAGTAGTTCTGCAGATTCCTCTGAAACAGTTTGAGAATTATTTTACTGCCCAGAGATATATCCGTTTTCGGGGGCAGGAGGAGCTGGTGGATAAGAAACTGGCTTCTTTGCTTCGTAAATTATATCATGTGTATTCCGAGCGGAAAATTGGATATGAGTTCCGGACAATTTCTATTTTTTACGAGATTATGTATATCCTGGTGAAGGATTACCGTGTGACAGAGACCAGGGAGAAGGATATCCGACACAGCCGCCGTCTGGATGCATTGTCAAAAATCACCACATATATGCGTGAGCATTACAGGGAGGAACTGAAGCTTTCTGATGTGGCGGCTACTTTTGGATACTCGGATGCATATTTGTCGCGAATGTTCCAAAAATATGCAAAAATCAACTATAAAACTTATCTGCAGGATATCCGTATGGCATATGCGTACAGGGATTTGCTGAATACAGACCATACAATTAGTCAGATTGCACTAGATAATGGATTTTGCAGCAGCAGGGGTTTTTCCGGGGAATTTCAGAAAAGATATGGGGTACTTCCAAGTGAGATGCGAAAACAGATAAATGAAAAAGGTCAAAAAAACGCTATAGATTAGACAAGAAAACTGGCGAAAAGTACCCTTTATTCTGATATATTCTAAGCACAGTCAAGAAAACGTAATATCGACAGAATATAAGGAGGTTTTTGAAGTGAAAATTCAGAATGTAACAGATGCTTCCTTCCGTAAATATGGAAAGGTGCTTGAAGGGTATGACTTCAGTGCTCTTCTCAAAGAAATGAAACATACACCGGTTCCGGATGATGTGGTTTATGTACCATCTGTTGAGGAGCTGGAAGCTCTGGATGTAGCAAAAGCACTGCAGAATAAAGGATTTGGCGGAATCCCGATCGAAATTGGATACTGCAACGGACATAATAAGAAATTAAATGCAGTAGAATATCACCGCAGTTCAGAGATCAATGTAGCGGTAACAGATCTGGTGCTGCTTATCGGAAGCCAGCAGGATATCACAGATGATTTTACATATGATACTTCTAAGATCGAAGCATTCCTGGTACCTGCAGGAACAGGTATTGAAGTATATGCAACTACACTTCATTATGCGCCATGCAATGTACAGGATGGCGGTTTCCAGTGTGTAGTCGTACTTCCGGCAGGAACCAATACAGATCTTACATTTGAGACAGCTAAGACAGGCGAGGACAGCCTGCTGACAGCTAAGAACAAATGGCTCATTGCACATGAAGATGCGGCAATCGAGGGTGCAGTAAACGGACTTCGTGGAGAGAATATCACCATTGACTGAGCTGCTCGGAATCTGTGGCAGTAGAGTATCAGAATATAGTAAATGAATAACAAAATCATATAAATACATATCAAATATGGAGGAATTTATATTATGAACAATATACCAGTAGTAAAACTTGGATTAATTGCAGTAAGCCGTGACTGTTTTCCGATTCAGCTTTCTGAAAAGAGACGTGCAGCAATCAAGGAAACTTATAAAGGTGAACTTTATGAATGTCCTGTAACTGTTGAGAACGAGAAGGATATGGAGAAAGCTCTTGAAGATGTAAACAAAGCAGAGTGTAATGCGCTGGTTGTTTTCCTTGGAAACTTCGGACCTGAAACTCCTGAAACTCTGATCGCAGAGAGATTTGACGGACCTTGTATGTATGTAGCAGCAGCAGAAGGTGACGGTGATATGATCAACGGCAGAGGTGATGCTTACTGTGGTATGCTTAACTGCTCCTACAACTTAAAAATGCGTCATCTGAAAGCATATATTCCGGAATACCCTGTTGGAACAGCAGATGATATTGCAAAGATGATCGCTGATTTCGTACCGGTTGCACGTGCAGTCATCGGTGTCAGCAATCTTAAGATCATTACTTTCGGACCACGTCCACAGGACTTCTTCGCATGCAACGCACCTATTAAAGGCCTCTATGAGCTGGGTGTTGAGATTGAAGAGAACTCAGAGCTTGATCTTCTTGTTTCTTTCAAAGAGCATGAAAATGATCCTCGTATCCCGGAAGTTTGTGCAGATATGGCAAAAGAGATGGGCGAAGGCAAATATTATGCTGACCTTAATGTGAAAATGGCACAGTTTGAGCTTACACTTCTTGACTGGGCAGAGGCTCATAAGGGAGCAAGAAAATACGTTGCATTTGCTGACAAATGCTGGCCTGCATTCCCGTCACAGTTTGGATTTGAACCTTGCTATGTAAATAGCCGTCTGGCTTCCAGAGGAATTCCGGTATCCTGTGAGGTTGATATCTACGGAGCACTCAGCGAGTACATCGGACTTTGCATTTCCAATGATGCAGTTACACTGCTTGATATCAACAACTCTGTTCCACAGTATATCTATGATGAAGATATTAAAGGAAAATACGATTATAAGCTTACTGATACATTTATGGGATTCCATTGTGGAAATACTCCTGCATGCAAGATGTGTGATTCCAGAGCTGTTAAATATCAGCTGATCCAGCACAGACTTCTTGAGCCGGCAGGATCTGAACCAGACTTCACAAGAGGAACTCTTGAAGGTGATATCGCTGCATCTGACATTACATTCTATCGTTTACAGTGCAATTCCGAGGGCGAGCTGGTTTCTTATGTTGCAGAAGGTGAAGTACTGGATGTACCTACAAGATCATTCGGTGGTATCGGTATTTTCGCAATCAAAGAAATGGGAAGATTCTACCGTCACGTACTGATCGAGGGCAACTATCCGCATCATGGAGCAGTTATGTTTGGACATTACGGAAAAGCATTCTATGAGGTAGTGAAATTCCTTGGACTGGATGTTAAGAAGATTGGATACAACCAGCCGGCAGGCGTAAGATACCCGACAGAAAATCCATGGGGTTAATGAAAAATCAGTAAAACGGATTATTAATGTTCATGTGAAGTGAATGAATCTGAATACAGAATAAATAAACTGACACTATATTAAAGGCATCCCGGGGCTTTGCTCTGGGATGTATTAGATTAGAAATAGAAAAGGAGAGCACTTATGTATTATATTGGTATTGACCTTGGTACTTCCGCTGTAAAACTGCTTCTTATGGAAGAATCAGGAAAAATCTGTAACATCGTATCCAGAGAATATTCTTTATTCTTTCCACATCCGGGCTGGTCTGAGCAGAAACCGGAGGACTGGTTTGCGCAGAGTATGGAAGGCATGAAAGAGCTGACAAAGGATATCGACAGAGCGCAGGTAGCAGGAATTGGTTTTGGCGGCCAGATGCATGGTCTGGTAACACTTGACAAGGATGATAATGTGATCCGTCCTGCAATCCTCTGGAATGACGGACGTACAGGCGAAGAGACAGAATATCTGAATACAGTGATCGGAAAAGACAAACTTTCACAGTATACAGCAAATATTGCTTTCGCAGGCTTCACAGCACCGAAGATCCTCTGGATGCAGAAAAATGAGCCTGAGAACTTTAAGAAGGTAGTAAAGATTATGCTTCCTAAGGATTATCTGGCATATCGTCTGTCCGGTTCTTTTTGTACAGATGTTTCTGATGCTTCCGGTATGCTTCTTCTTGATGTGAAGAACCGCTGCTGGTCAAAAGAAATGCTGGAGATCTGTGGAATCACAGAAAAGCAGCTTCCGAAACTGTATGAGAGTTGGGAAGTAGTAGGAACTCTGAAACCTGAGATTGCGAAAGAACTTGGATTCAGTGAGAATGTAAAAGTTGTTGCAGGTGCAGGTGACAATGCGGCAGCTGCTGTAGGAACAGGTACAGTTGGTGACGGTCAGTGTAATATTTCTCTTGGAACATCCGGAACTGTGTTTATTTCCAGTAAAAACTTTGGTGTGGACGAAAATAACGCACTTCATTCTTTCTGTCATGCAGATGGAAGCTATCATCTGATGGGATGCATGCTCAGCGCAGCTTCCTGTAACAAATGGTGGGCAGAGGAGATTCTTCAGACAAAGGATTTCGCAGCAGAGCAGGCTCCAATTCAGAAGCTGGGAGAGAATCATGTATTCTTCCTTCCATATTTGATGGGAGAACGTTCACCTCATAATAATCCTGATGCAAGAGGTGTATTCTTCGGAATGTCCATGGACAGCACAAGAGCAGACATGACACAGGCTGTTCTGGAAGGTGTTGCCTTTGGTCTTCGTGATTCCCTGGAAGTTGCAAGAAACCTTGGAATCAAGATTGAGAGAACCAAGATCTGCGGTGGTGGAGCTAAGAGCCCACTGTGGAAGAAGATCATTGCAAACGTTATGAACCTGAAGGTTGATGTTCTGGAGAACGAAGAAGGACCGTCCATGGGTGGAGCTATGCTGGCAGCAGTAGGCTGTGGTGCTTACCCGGATGTAGAAACCATCGGTAAGAAATTTGCCAAAGTTGTTGATACGGTAGAACCGGATCCTGAACTGGTTGCAAAATATGAAGAGAGATATCAGAAGTTCAGAACTCTGTATCCGGCGATGAAGCCATTGTTCTAATCGAATATCTGCCTGACATACTGGGGTTGTTGTGCTTATTTAGCACAACAACCCCATTTTGACGTACATATGATGATGACCAATCACCATAGCCTATTGATTATGACATATCAGGAAAAGGGCAGCTTCAGGAATTCTTCCATGGCTCTGCTGATATAGCGGCCTTTCTTCCAGTAAAAAAATACAGTGCGTTTACTGCTCTGACCGGGCAGCTTATAAAAAACAAGTTCTGAATTTGTTGGAACTCTGGAGAGCAGAAGATCCCCGATGAAAGTGATACCCATTCCCAAACATGCAATATTATAGGCAGTCATCTGCTGATCCAGGCGAAATACTACAGAAGGCGAAAAGTGATTTTCCTGACAAATGGTAAGTGCACGCTTACCGGTATCATTATCTGAACGAAGAATAATAAATGGTTCGTTCTCGAATTTGTTTAATGGAACAGAAGGAATATGAGAAGAACGGAACTGCCCGTTCCGGATTTCCTCAATAGGAATCTGATATTTCTGCAGTCTGGTATTTACTGAATAATTTTTGGGAACCGCTAGAAGAAGTTGTTCTTTCTGGTAGGTATAATGTTCAAAAATCTGGTTATCCAGAATACAGTTATCGATTACCAGATCTAACTTTCCGGCCTGGAGAAACTGGGATAGCTTTGCTGTACTTTCTTCTACAAGAGAAATTTGAACATGGGGGAATTTTTGGGAAAAATCAGCAATAAGGGGAGGCAGAATCCACGAAGAAAAAAAGTTACTGCCACCTACATTAAGAGTTCCTGTTTTGAGATTTCCCAGATCCAGTAGGTAGTTTTCGAGATTATTTTCAATATCCATGACTTTTTCAACAGCCTGTATATAATGTTTTCCGACTTCAGTTAACTGTAAAGGTTTGGTACTTCGATCAAAAATAGGATAACCAATGCGGTTTTCCACACGTTTTACATTGGCGCTTAAAGAAGGCTGCGAAATGAAAAGAGCAGCAGCAGCTTTGGAAAAGCTTTTTTCCTTGTAGACCTCATAGATGTATTCCATTCCCTGAAACATAGGTATTCTCCTTTGACATAGTTTTAAAATTATAGTTACTATAAAAATATATGTATTAGATTATATTGTAACACAGAGATATAATGAAAACAACAAAGGCAATACGCCAGAGAAAAATGGAAAATCGAGGGATTTTGAGATGGAAAATGGAAAAGAAAACAAGACAGGTTATCGTGTAGAACAGGATTCAATAGGGGAAAAAGATATTCCGGGAGATGTATATTACGGGGTACAGTCACTGCGTGCTGCGGAGAATTTCCGTATTACCGGGCTGAATATGCATCCGGAGATCATCAACAGTCTTGCGTACATAAAGAAAGCATCTGCGATCACCAACTGCGAGAGTGGGATTCTGGAAAAGAAAAAGGCAAAAGCAATCGTACAGGCATGTGATGAGATCCTTGCAGGAAAGTTGCATGAGTACTTTATCGTAGATCCGATCCAGGGAGGTGCGGGAACTTCTTTGAACATGAATGCAAACGAAGTCATTGCCAACCGTGCGATTGAGATCCTTGGCGGAAAAAAGGGAGAATATTCAGCAGTAAATCCGAATGATGATGTAAACTGCGGACAGTCCACAAATGATGTTATTCCGACAGCTGGCAAGATGACTTCACTCAGACTTCTTCAGAATCTGAAAAAAGAACTGCTCAGACTTCATGGAGCGCTCTGCAAAAAGGCAGAGGAATTTGACCATGTGATCAAAATGGGACGCACCCAAATGCAGGATGCAGTTCCGATCCGTCTGGGTCAGGAATTTCAGGCATATTCCGATGCCATCATGCGTGATATCCACCGTATGGATAATGCGATGGACGAGATGCGTACCGTCAACATGGGTGGAACGGCAGTCGGAACCGGAATCAATGCAGATGAAGCCTATGTAAGCCGTATTGTTCCGAATCTTTCAAAAATATCTGATATTCAGTTTGTCCAGGCTTTTGATCTGATCGATGCAACCCAGAACCTGGATCCGTTTGTGGCAGTATCCGGTGCAGTGAAAGCGTGTGCAGTCACACTTTCCAAGATTGCCAATGACCTGCGTCTGATGTCATCCGGACCAAGAGCCGGATTTGGTGAGATCAACCTTCCGGCAAAGCAGAATGGTTCTTCGATCATGCCGGGAAAAGTGAATCCGGTCATCCCGGAAGTAGTGAACCAGGTCGCATTTAACATCATTGGAAATGATGTGACGATCACGATGGCAGCAGAGGGTGGACAGCTGGAACTGAATGCGTTTGAACCGATCGTATTCTACTGTCTATTCCAGTCGATCGATACACTTGCATATGCAGTGCAGACTTTTGTTGACAATTGTGTGACAGGAATCACAGCCAATGAAGAGAGATGCCGTCAGCTGGTAGAGAACAGCATCGGCGTAATTACTGCAATCTGTCCGCATGTAGGCTATGAGAAAGCAGCGGAGATTGCGAAAAAAGCAATGAAGACCGGAAAATCCATCCGTAATCTGATCCTCAAAGAAGGGCTTTTAAGTGAAAAAGAGATGGAAACCGTTTTGGATCCGGTCAATATGACAGAGCCAGGTATTTCGGGAAAAGAACTTCTCAGAAAATAAAGAATAAAATTTTTCTAAAAGACATGATTTTCTCCTTTTAAGGGTGTACAATGAAACATATGCGTTTCATGAGTTACAACTTAAAAGGAGAATTTTTATGCTTCAAATTCAACATATCTGCAAAGAATACCGTACAGGTACGCTGGTACAGAAGGCACTGGATGATGTAAGCCTGAATTTCAGGGACAATGAATTTGTTGCGATCCTGGGACCGAGTGGTTCGGGAAAGACGACGTTTCTTAACATCATCGGTGGACTGGACCGGTACGATAGTGGTGATCTGATCATCAACGGGATTTCTACGAAAAAATATAAAGACAGAGACTGGGATTCCTATCGGAATCATACAATTGGTTTTGTATTTCAGAGTTATAATCTGATTCCACATCAGACGGTGCTTGCCAATGTGGAGCTGGCACTGACTATTTCTGGGATCGGGAAGGAAGAACGGAAAAAGAGAGCGATTGAGGCTCTGAAAAAAGTTGGTCTTGGGGAGCAGTTGCATAAAAAACCGAGCCAGATGTCAGGCGGACAGATGCAGAGGGTGGCAATCGCCCGTGCGCTGGTCAACGATCCGGATATCCTGCTTGCTGATGAGCCGACAGGAGCGCTGGATACGGCGACCAGTGTGCAGGTTATGGAACTTTTAAAAGAAGTGGCAAAAGACCGGCTTGTTGTAATGGTTACACATAACCCAGAGCTTGCTGAAGAATATGCGACCCGTATCGTAACGCTCAAGGACGGAAAGATCCGTTCGGATACGGACGAATTTTATGTCAATGAAGCGGTCATGAAGGAGCCGGAGCATAAGAATATGGGGAAAGCTTCCATGTCATTTCTGACGGCTCTTTCCCTGAGCTTTAATAACTTAAAGACGAAGAAAGCAAGGACTCTTCTGACATCTTTTGCCGGTTCTATTGGAATTATCGGGATTGCACTGATACTGGCACTTTCCAACGGAGTCAATGCCTACATCAAGTCAATTGAAGAAGAGACTCTTTCCGAGTATCCGCTTCAGATCCAGAGTACCGGATTTGATATGACATCGATGATGGTAGGCAATATGGACAGTGGTTCGGGCAGTTCGGATAAGAAGGAGACAAAAAAAGACGGGGAAGTCAAGGTTATGCAGATGATGACCAATATGTTTTCCACGATGGATTCCAACGACCTGAAGTCTTTAAAAGAATATCTGGATGGAGGAAAAAGTGGAATTGAGGACTATACCAGTGCCGTTGAATATTCTTATAATATTTCACCAAGAATCTATCGGCAGAACAAGGATGGTTCCATTCGCCAGGTGAATCCGGACAAATCCTTTGAGTCGCTTGGAATCAGCTCTGGCGCAAGTACCAACAGTCTGATGTCATCGATGATGAGTACGAATGTTTTTTATGAAATGCCTAAGACGGAGGGGCTTTATGAGAACCAGTATGATGTGAAGGCGGGACGCTGGCCGCAGAATTATAATGAATGTGTACTGGTGCTGACTTCGGACGGAGGCATGAGTGATTTTCTCCTTTATACTTTGGGACTGCGGGATCAGATGGAACTGGACGAAATGATCCAGGAATTTATCAATGAAGAAGATGTGAACACTCCGGCAAATATCGGAACATATACCTATGAGGATATTATTGGAAAAACTTTTAAACTGGTCAATGTGTCTGACTGCTACGAATATGACAGCCAGTACAAGATCTGGAAGGATAAATCCGATAATAAGGAATATATGAAGAAACTCGTGGATCAGGGCGAAGAACTTAAAATCGTCGGAATCGTACAGGCATCGGAAGATGCAAATGCTTCCGCTCTGACACCGGGGATTGGCTATCCGCAGAGACTTACTGAGCATGTCGCAAAAGAGGCTGCAAAAAGTGAGATTGTAAAGGATCAGCTGAAAAATCCGTCAAAGAATGTATTTACTGGAGAACCGTTCGGAACCACAGAAGAGAAGAATGGACTGGATGCGAACAGTCTATTTACGGTAGATGAGGATGCACTTCAGAAAGCATTTGTTTTAGACGACAGTGGATTTTCCGGTGATATGTTGTCAGCAGATTCCCTGAATCTGGAAAATGCATTCCGGATGGGTGGGGATTCTCTGGATCTGTCGGGGATGATAAATCTGGATCAGATCAGTCTTGACGTGTCCGGTATGCCACAGATGAATCTTGGCGATATGATCGGAAGCCTGAATCTTACCGTAAAACCGGGTGGAATGCAGAAGTTGTCTGAGAGTGTTATGGAAGGTTATCAGGAGTATGTGAAATTCCATCCGGAAGCAGACTATTCGAATCTGGCGAGAGATTTTATGGATTACCTGATGACGGATGAAGCGCAGAAGATCCTGAAAGATAATCTGCAGGAGATCATTGAGAGCACCGGTGGGTTTAAGATTACAATTGATCAGATGCAGGAGCTTGTACAGCGTGTGATGGAAGGATATCAAAAGTATGCTGCGGAAAAAGGATATACAGATCCGGATAAATTTGGAGAATACCTGGCGGAGTATTTACAGACCGAGGAAGCAAAAGAGATTATGAATGCCTGGCAGCAGGAGATTTTTGGAGATACGGTGATAAATATTACTTCTGACCAGCTGAAAAAACTGACAAAAGAACTGGCGAGTAGTTATCCGGCATATGCTGCGGCGAATGGAAAAGCAGATCCGACCAAGATGGGAGATTATTTTCTGAACTACCTTGCTACAGCAGATGGAAAACAGCGTCTGATGAACGGGCTTTCCGAGGTGATCGATATGGATCAGCTGGAGAGCCAGTTAAGTGCGACAATGGGAAGTTACATGGCAAAGGCAATGGGAACTTATACCCGAGCAATTTCGGATGTGCTTGAGACACAGATCGCTTCGGCAATGAATCAGATCGTCACTCAGATCACAGAAAAAATCGGGAACGCCATGCAGACTGCCATGGGAAATGTGGGAACCCAGCTGCAGAACATGCTTGGAAGTTCGATGAAGATTGATACCGATGCATTTGCAAAGGCATTTCAGATGAATATGACAGAAGATGATCTGAAAGAGCTGATGGCATCCATGACAATGAGCGCGACTGCTTCCTATGACAATAATCTGCAGAAGCTTGGATACGTGGATTTTGCGAACCCGAGTCAGATTTCCATATATCCGATGGATTTTGAGAGCAAGGAAAAAGTGGTGAAAATCCTGGATTCTTATAACAGCCGGATGGAAAAAGAAGGAAAAGAGGAACAGATCATCACTTATACCGATATAGTCGGAACACTGATGTCTTCCGTGACAAATATCGTGGATATCATCAGCTATGTGCTGATTGCGTTTGTGGCGATTTCCCTTGTAGTATCTTCAATTATGATCGGGGTTATCACCTACATCAGTGTACTGGAACGGAAGAAGGAGATTGGAATCCTGCGCGCGATCGGGGCATCTAAGAGAAATGTATCGCAGGTATTTAATGCAGAAACCGTTATCATTGGTCTGTGTGCCGGACTGATCGGAATCGGACTGTCACTGCTGCTTCTGATCCCTGGAAATATGATCATCCATGCGGTGGCAGATAATAACAAAATCAATGCATTTTTACCAGTACTTCCGGCAATTGTGCTGATTCTTTTGAGTATCGGGCTTACCCTGCTCGGTGGAATCATTCCGTCAAGGAAAGCAGCAAAGAGTGATCCGGTGACAGCGCTTAGGACAGAATAAAAAAAGAGAATGAGGGAAAAGGAAAATGGATAAAGAGAAAAATACAAAAGCAGTGAGTGAGGAAAATATTTACTGTCTGAATGGAAGAGTGCCGGTAAAAAAGGCGATTCCGTTCGGACTCCAGCATGTTCTGGCAATGTTTGTGTCGAATCTGGCACCGGTGCTGATCGTGTGCAGTGCGGCATTTGTGAGAGGATCGGAGAATCACTTAAGTCCTGCGGAAATTACGCAGCTTCTGCAGTGTGCGATGTTTGCAGCGGGGATTGGGACCTGTCTGCAGCTTTACCCGGTATGGAAGATTGGCTCCAGGCTTCCGATCGTTATGGGAGTCAGTTTTACCTTTCTTGGCAGTCTGCTGATGATCTGTACCAATCCGGAACTTGGATATGAAGGAATGGTTGGTGCGGTGATCGCCGGAGGTATTTTTGAGGGACTGGTAGGAATGAGTGCCAAATATTGGAAACGGTTCCTGACGCCGGTAGTATCGGCATGTGTGGTGATTGCGATTGGGCTTTCCCTTTTGTCGGTAGGAATGGATTCCTGGGGCGGTGGAAACGGGGCAGAAGATTTTGGGGCGTGGTATCATCTTCTGGTCGGATTTTTCACACTGGTTGTGTGTCTGGCTGCCCGCTATCTGTTAAAAGGTGTATACAAGAACCTGAACGTACTGGTTGGTCTGGTCTGTGGGTATCTTCTGTCCATTGTATTTACTGTGGCGGGGATTGCACCGATGGTCGATTTTTCAGGAATTACAAAGACGATCGAGCAGGTCGGTGTATTCAGCCTTCCAAAGCTTGTATTTTTTACTTCCCATAAACCGGTTTTTGATCTGGGAGCATTCTTTACTATTGCAATTGTCTTTCTGGTATCGGCAGCAGAGACAACAGGTGCAACTACTGCAGTGTGTACCGGTGCGTTGGGGCGGGATATCAAGATGGAGGAACTGCAGGGGTCTCTTGCTGTGGATGGATTCTCCAGTGCGATTTCAGGATGCTTTGGCTGTCTGCCGCTTACTTCTTTCAGTCAGAATATCGGACTCGTCACTATGACGGGAGTTATCAACCGTTTTACTATTCTGATGGGGGCTTTGATTTTGATCCTTGCTTCTCTGTTCCCGCCGCTTGGAGCTTTTTTCAATTCGCTTCCGCAGGCGGTACTTGGAGGATGTACGGTTATGATGTTCGGATCGATCATGTATGAAGGAATCAAGATGCTCAAAGAGTGTGTGTTTAATGACAGAACCATGATCATCGTTTCGCTGGCATTCTGTATCGGTGTCGGACTGACACAGACTTCCGGAAACTTCTTTTCTGCATTTCCGAAGGAGGTAGGAGATATTTTTAATGGAAATGCAGTTGCAGGGGTGTTTGTGGTGTCATTGATCCTCAGTCTCTGCCTTCCGAAGAAAAAAACAACAGATTTGTAAAATGTGCTAAAAATAAATCAATCAGAAGGAAGAGATGAACGAGGATGAGGCCAAAAAGAAAGATCGAAGCGCAGGCGTCTGAATAATTATAATCGAAAAATGTTGAGCAAATAAGGGACTGGCGGCACGATAAAAAGTGTCGACAGTTCCTTTTTAGTGTGGAAGTGACCAGTTCCAGAAGCTTGTTCATTATATTGACCAGCGTGGAAGTATTTGCTGCATAGAGCATCGGAATGTTCAGTAAGCTATGATTCCAATTGTAAGAACTAAAAAATCATGCTATACT
>OGZL01002274.1_pt1 | contig 14384 bp, 16 predicted proteins | sample 1576761 | NCBI WGS metagenome assembly OGZL01 (sample SAMEA3541595, study PRJEB24748) | human gut metagenome | biome: human gut; feature: human-associated habitat; material: faeces | place: China | collected 2012
CAGTGTACAGCGGATGGATGGGTGGAGTTGGCAACCGTCACCGTGAATTTGCTGGAGAGTCCCGGCGAGGAGGAAGCGGCCCCGACTGGGCGGGCGTTGAGCAGTCAGAAGCCGATCGCGGCGGCGCCCGTCGCGCCGGTTCCAAGCCCGGCGGCGGAGATAACCGGCGACGTGACCGCCGCCAAGGAAAAGGTTAGCGGGATGAAGCAGGCGATCGCAAAGGTAAAAAGCAGAACCACCAGCCTAAAGCGCGGTGTACGTGAGGTTCGACAGTTGGCCACTGATGCACAAGGGTTGTATGCGTCGGCCAAAACCAAGGTTGCGGCCACGGAAAAAATAATCAAGCGTGCCGGCCAGCTCCCCACCTCGCTGGACGAGGCGCTGGCATACGCGGAGAACCTTGCGAAAATTGACAACGTGGCCGATGTGTCGGTTTTGGAGATGAACGTCGGCCAGCTATCCGCCAGCGCGGACAAAGTGACGACCAGCGCCACGCCGGTGGCGGGATTTGCTGGCACAAAGGAGGGAGGCAATTAAATGGCGAGTTTCAACTATACGACCGTTGAGGGCGACCGGATCGACCTGCTTGCTGCCAAGTTTTACGGCAGCATGGACGGTATCGCCATCATATCGGACGCCAACCCTCTCGTACCTCTTACGGCTGTTTTTCCGCTGGGCACGGTGCTGGTGATCCCGATCGTCGAGGACAGCGAGATGAACGTAAATGCCGACCTGCCGCCATGGAAGCGTTAGAGAAAGTCATTGCGAAAATTACCGTCAACGGCAAGAACGTAACCGCCGACGTGTCGCCATACCTCTCCCGATTGTCGTATGCCGACAAAGAGGAGGCGGAAAGCGACGATTTGACGCTGACGTTTGAGGACACCGCAGGGCATTGGCAAAACGGTTGGTACCCCGAGCAAGGCGATACGCTGGAGGTGTCGATCGGCACGCCCGACGCTCCGCTGGATTGCGGACTCTTTGAGATAGACGAGATCGGGCTGGAGTTTCCGCCCGACACGGTGACGATCAAAGCCATCGGTGCCGCCATATCCAAGGCGCTGCGCTCGCGGAACAGCAAAGCGTTTGAAAAACAGTCGTTGAAGCAGATCGCCCAATATTTTGCGACGAAACACGGGCTGAAGCTCGTGGGCAACGTCAGCGATCTGCAAAAAATAGAGGTCGAGCGCAAGACGCAGGAGAAGCAGACCGACCTCGCATTTTTGAGCGGGTTGGCCAAGGAGTACGGGATCGTTTTTTCCGTACGTGGCGATCAACTCGTGTTCATGGACACCGAGGAGCTGGAGGCCCAGCCCGTAGTGCAGATTATTCATAAAAACGAGTTGAGCAGGGCGTCGTTCACGGACAAAACAAGCCAAGTGTATGGCGGCGCCGTCGTGGCGACCCGTAACATGAAAACAAACAGCGTCCGGAGGTGGAAGATCGAGCCGTCAGACCAGGAGGGCGGCAAGGGCACGTTGACAAACGACACGTGGCAGGGCGACGTGACGGCCGAGAACGAAACGCAGGCCCAAGCCAAGGCCAAGGGCGCGTTGAAAGAGAAGAACAAGGACAAAATAACGGGTAGCATTACCGTTGTGGGGAACGTCAAGCTGGTGGCAGGGGTCAATATCGAGTTGACGGGCATCGGCAAGTTCTCCGGAAAATGGCATGTGGTATCGTCAGCCCATGACCTCGATAATTCGAGCGGCCACGTGACCACGGCGGCGATCAGAAAAATAGAGGTGTAGATATGTTTCGACTGGGTATAATATCAGAGATCGGCGAGGGTGAGAACCTGGGCTATGCGCGTGTTTCGTTCGACGAGAACGAGATCGTTTCCGGTTGGCTGGCCATGCCGTCCATGGCTACCTACAAGACGAAGCACTGGGTGCCGGTTGAGGTCAACGCGCAGGTGGTTTGCACGATGGATGAGAATTGCGAGCAGGGCGCCATCGTGCTGGTCCTTTGGAGCGACACGGACACCCCACCCGATTGGGCCGGCCCCGATACCATGGGCGTAAAGTACGCCGACGGCGCCGAGGTGTTTTATAACGCCAAGGATCACAAGTTGACCGTGAACGCACCGGACTCCGAGCTGTCGATCGCGTGTAAGAAATTGAATGTAGAGGGCGAGGTAAACATCACGGGAAATACCACTGTCACCGGAGAGATCACCGCCAGCGTTGAAGTTACCGCCGGCCCGCAGGAGATAAAATTGACAACACACAAGCACCCGACCAGCACAGGCGTGTCGGGGCCGCCAACACCATAAGCGAATGCCCGTACAGAAATCAGCATTGAAAGCGGCGATCAAGGCCGCCATGCTCGCCGAACGAGATAAAACAGACAACCCCGAGGCGTCCGCCGATCGTATTGCCGAGGCCATCACGAACGCGGTGGCTGCCGCGATCGTCGAGGGGGTAAATACCGCCGTGATCACGCTGGCGAATGCCGCCGGACCGGTGACAGGAACCATAATCGCAAGTGCCGTATGATTGCACTGAATGATACACGCAACTGGCAGGTCAGTATGGAAGATCCCGCGAAGATCGTCGAGGGGGTGGATGATATTGTGCAGTCCATCAACATCATTCTGACGACCATTCCGGGCAGCGATCCGTTGCGCCCGGAGTTCGGAAGCAATGTCTACCAGTATTTGGATAAGCCGTTGCCGTCGGTGATGGGGAAGATCATATACGAAGCCACCACGGCCATCGGCCGGTGGGAAAAGCGCCTTGAAGTAACCCGCATCACCGCGAGCCGTAACGATGCCGTCCACACGGTTTTTACGATTGAGGGCACGATGGTCGGTTCAGCAGAACAGATAACGATAACAACGATAATATAATGGCTATCGACAACAATATTCCCACGTTTGTGGAACGGGATCCCGCCGTCATCATGGCGGAGAGCAAGGCGAAGCTGGAGGAGCTGCTGGGGCGTGAGTTGCAACCCGCGCAGGTCGAGCAGTTGATCCTCAATTTCGTGGTGTTCCGCGAAACGCTACTTGTGAACCGCTTTAACGCGGGCATGCGGCAAATGCTCTACCAGTTCAGCACGGCGCCGATCCTCGACTACATCGCTGGATTGGTCGCTGTCGAGCGTCTGCCGGCGGCCAGCGCAGGGTGCACCGTCCGCTTCACCCTTGTTGCGGGCCATGGCTCCGTCTTGATCCCCGAGGGAACCCGCGTATCGAGCAGCGACGGCGTGGCGATATTCCGAACGGTAGACGACGCCGTGATCGCGCCCACCACTATGACCATAGAATTAGCTGTTTTGGCCGATGTTGCTGGCAAGGTGGGGAACGGGTATGCCATCGGGACGATCAACAAAATACTGGACCCGCTGGCGTTCGTGTCGACGGTGGAGAATATCGACGTCACGGGCGGCGGGTCCGACGTGGAAAGCGACGAGCAGCTCCGCGAGCGCATCAAGCTGGCGCCATCGCAATATTCGTCTGCCGGCTCTCGATCGAGCTACAAGTTTTACGCGAAAAGTGCCAACGCCATGATTACCGACGTGTCGGTGTCATCACCGGTGCCCGGCACCGTGCTGATCGTTCCGCTTACCGAGGTCGACGAGACGCCCGCGCAGGTGATCACGGATGTGTACGACGTGTGCAGCGCCGAGAATGTTCGGCCGCTCACGGACACGGTGATCGTGTCGGCGCCAGAACGTGAAGATTACGCGATCACGGTGGACGTGGTGCTGTACGACGGCGCCGATGCCGCGACCGAGCGGGCAAGTATCTCCAGCGCCTTGGATGAGTATGCCACGGCGAAGCGTGAAAAACTCGGATTGGACATTATACGGTCGCACATAGCCCAAACGTGTCGGCTGGCCAACGTGTACGACGTTACGGTCGTTGCGCCCGCCGAGAATCTGATCATATCGGATGAACAATTTCCAAACTGCACGGCCATCACCGTGAACGTAACAGGATTTAACCGTGGATGATAAAAACGTCATAGCAAGCGCGATTTCCGACAACGAACTGGCGCGGGCCTTTTCGGAGCTGGTGGCCGATAGGTGGGATAACTGGGATTTATCCGAGTTTCTGCCGTACTTGGTGGACACGGTAGCCCCGAGCGTCTTGCCGTACCTTGCCGATCAGTTCGACATCGACGGCCTGCAGGGGTTCGGAATGGCCGAGACCGAGCAGCAGCAACGGGACATCATCAAGAAATCCATCGCGCTGCACAAGTTCATCGGCACGCCGTGGGCGATACGTGAGGCGTGCCGCACGGTGGGGTTCCCGATCGTCATTTTGGAGGAGGGAGTCACCGCCCAGCCTGGCGGCCCCGAGAGTCCCGAGGACTGGGCGCGGTTCCGTGTATTCGTTGAGGCGCCCGATAGTCGCCACATCACCGCCGAGGAGAGCCGTAAAATCCGGTTGTTCGTCGAGTTCTACAAAAATGAACGGTCGCACCTGGTCGAAATAGGCTATTATCAGAGAATCGAGCGCAGCACGATATACCTTAACAGCAACGACTGGCTTTATATCGACGCGACCACCCGCCCACGCGCGTTTTCGGCTGGGTTTAACCATGGATTCAAATAAAAAGGCAAAAATATGGCACAGAAAGAGGACTTAAAGGGACAGCTCGAACAGTATTTCCCCAACAACAACACCGGCGAGATTACCGAGCCGATGGTCAGGGAGTTTTTGGGGAAAGTCATAGACTTGATCCCCGAGATAGCCGGCGGTGATCTTACCGGCACGTTCCCAAATCCGACGATTGGCGCAAATAAAATCGACGCGACGAAAATAGCATACAAGACCCTTACATCCGACCAAATCGCAGCGAGGGGATTGGATGACGGGGATATTTTCGCAGACGAAACGATCGGAGCGCGGGTGTTAGAGAGAGGTGCAGTTGATGCGTTGCGACTTGCCAAAAATGAGGCAAGTTGCATGGTAGGTGCAACTCAAAACATCAGTGTGTCGTCATTATATACAATTCCGATCACGGATATAGTTGATTATCAAACTACTATCGGATATTGGGTGTCACGAGCCATAAACGTACAAAATGCGACATCGCCCAATCCCACGGCGCAGCTAATAATCGCGTGTAATAGCGCCGCCATAGATCAGGCGAAATTCGCAACTATGCCGGCGGTAATACCCATTTTAGTATTTTCCGGTGGAGATACTATAACTGTCGACGTGTCGGTATACAGCGAGTTCAATGGTCGCACATACCGATCCGATGGCATTAAACTTTTCGCCCAAGGCGGCTATGTCAGTCTTCTTTTTGCGAAAACAAGCACAGGCTACTTTCTCATGGGATCGAATAATCTCACAGACTTCTAACGATGAAACAGACCATAAAGCCAATCGACGGCGTATTGCATTTGATCGCCTACGATCAACAAGGCCGTGAGTTGTGGAGCATGCGCCAAAGCAACCAAATCGTAAACGGGGCCTATGAAATCGCCGCCGAGGCGCTGGCGGGCATGCCGAATGCGGCCATTTCCAAGGTCGCGGCGGGAACGAACGGAACCGCGCCGACCGAGGGCGACACGTCCATCACTGACCCCACAATCGTGGAGGTGCAGACGGTCGAGTACCCCGCGCCCGACACCGTGCGTTTCAATTTCACCTTTGGCTACATGGACGGCGCGGGAAAATCCATTTGCGAATTTGGGCTGCTGGCGGCCGATGGGCGCTTGTTCGCACGCAAGGTTAGGCAGCCGATCGATAAAACCGAATATATGACTATCAAAGGCTCGTGGGAGATCAGCGGCGCCGGCATGGCGAAAATGCCCGTGGAGGCACCAAAATATCCCATCACACTCACAATCGACAACTACAAAACCGGAGACATAGCGGATGAGGGGATATACCCGATCGTATCACTTTATGGCGTGGAGGAAACCGACAATGTGGCCGACTACAAGATTTATCTTTTCCGCCGCATCAAAGGGCGCTACAAGTTTTTAGAGAACGGCAAAAAGGTGCGTAAAATATCCAAGGCATGGAGACATCCCAAGCATGGTTTGCCTATCGGGCAGGTGCAAGATACCGCGTTTACACCCATCCGTTTTGCCGGTAATACGCTTGGCGACACGATAACCGAATTTGGCATAGAAAAATTTAAGGAGTCGACGCTGGTCAATACAAGCGCGGGCAATCTCCGTGCAGATTTCGGTCACATCGTGGGTTGGATGTTCTCATACGATTCGGCGCTTAAAAGCACCCGCATCTCTTTTGGCCTGAACTATAATTTTGAAAAGGTGGATTTTGATAACCCTGAAACTGTCGAGAAAGATTATAAAAAATTCCCGATAAAAAACCTCGGATTTGCAGTGTTCAAGAATGGGATTCAGGTAAGCGATATAATCGAATTTCAAGTACTGTGTAGCGCCTCATACGGCGAATTAGAGTATGCGATTTTGACCTAATAATGCCCTGGATTTGCCCCGTCGGTTTTTGCCATGGGGTTGACGAGGCGGTTTTTGCCACTCGAATGATCCGGCGGTCTTTAAGAGAACGATTAAACTATTTTAGCCCTGAATTTATCCCGTCGGTTTTTGCCATGGGTTTAACGAGACGGTTTTTGCCACTCGAATGATTCGGCGGTCTTTTTGAAAAAAATATGTGTGGGAATATGGATTGGACAACGATCATTAGCGCGGCAGTGGCCGCGATTAGTGCGGGCGGAGGCATTGGGATCTTTTTTGACCGGAAGCACAAGAAAAGGGCGGCCGAGCTGGCCAATGAATCCACCGTATCGTCGCAGTGGAAGGAGTTGTACGAGCGATCCGAGGCAAAGGTCAATTCCCAAAGCGACAAAATCGAGGGTCTATATAAGACGATCGGCGACTTGCGTTCACAAGTCAACGGGTTGACATCTCAAAGGGCCGTATTAACGCTGTATAAGTGCTGCAAGGTGAATTGTCCCGACCGCGAACCACCATTTGGATCACAAGAAAACCACACTAAAAACCACGAACAACATGAGTAAAGAGCAGATCGAATTTGTCAAAACAGTGTACCCGGCGGCGGCGCGACTGGCCGAGGCCGGAGGGGTTAATCCTCTTTTCGTGACCGCGCAGGCGGCGCTGGAAACGGGCTGGAAAATCAGAGGGATCGGCAACAACATCTTCGGGATCACGAAAGGAAGCTGGACCGGCGCCGTATCGCTGGAGCTGACAACCGAGTACTTCAAAACCCCGACCGTGACGTTCAAGGCCCCCGAGCGGGTCGTGTCGGTCGAGCAGGTTGCGCCCGATCGGTACAAATATCGCGTGTACCGTCTTTTCCGTGTGTATCCGACCGTGGACGCATGCCTCGACGATCACCTGGCATTGCTGAAGAAACCGATGTACGCCGACGCGTGGCCCTATCGGAACGATGCCAAGGAGTACGCCCGCCGCCTTGTGGACAACACGGGCGCAAAATATGCCACGGCGCCGAATTACGCCGCTATTATGGCCTCGGTGATCGACACCGTGGCAAACATCGTAAAATCACTTTAACCATGAGAAAAGTCTATTACAACAGTCTTGCGGCCCGCCTACTTTTATGGCGTAAAGGCTACGAAACAGCCATGATTTTCGGCTTCATCTGCACGAAGCGCAAGAGGGCACAGCCGTTGAGTTCAAAATCGGTGAACCACGAGGCCATCCACGTCGAGCAATATATGGAGGTCACCGCCACGGCGATGGTCGTCGCCTTTGTTCTGTCCTTGGCGTTCGGCTGGGCCGTTTGGCCGTTCATCGTGGCGCTCCTGCTCTACTACGTCATCTACTTTGTAGAGGCAGGGATTTCGTGGGTATTCAACGCCGTGCGGCGGAAACTCTCGGCGACAGCGGCGGCGGATGCGGCCTATTACGCCTCCATGTTTGAAATGGAGGCACACGCTAACGAGGGGGATAACCAGTACATTTGCGGCCGCAGATCGTTCAACTGGATCCGTTACTTCGGCCGAGTATGAAAAAGTATCTGATTGTTGCGTCGGTGGCGCTGGCCATCATTGCGGCGCTCGTGATCCTGCTGCTGCAAAATAAAAGGTTGCGGCGGGAGCGGGACGCATACCGCAACAACACCGAGGTGTTGCTGGGAGAGATCGAACGCTACGAAACAAAGAGCGGCGAGCAGGCCGTCCGGGTGGGTGAGTTGCAGTTGCGGGTGGCGGAATTGGAGCGGTACCGCGCCGACGATGCCGCATTGATCAAAGACATGGGGGTCAAAAAACGGGAGCTGGAGCAGTTGACCAAGGTGCAACAGCAAACCATCTACCGCTTGCAGGGGCAAGCTCGTGATACCGTTTTTGTCGAGGTAACGCCCGACGGGTCCGCCGAGGTTCCGGCGAGGTGCGCCGAACATCACGACGAATGGCTCGATTTCTCGTGCTGCATTTTCCCCGATAATAGCTACAAGGCCGAGATCAACAGCCGCGACCGGATTACCTATGTGGAGCGTGTGCAGTACGCCCGGTTCCTCGGGTTTCTTTGGCGCACGAAGCGCGTAAAGTCCCGCGACCAGTCCATCGTCAACCACAACCCGCACGCCGAAATTATCGACGCAGAATTTATAACGATACGGAAATAAATTGTCCTATCTTTGTGCCGGCGTGGGATGCCGTCAAATGGGCGAAATTCCGCATTTGATTTTCGAATGTTTTACGCTTTGAAATTTATTGCGGTGATGTGTGTTTGTAAGCGGCTATAATAGAAGATGTTAGTATGTTATATCGGATTGGTATAGGCTTGCATGGCATGCAAGAGGTCACGAGTTCGAGCCTCGTATTCTCCACCAAACAAGAAACAGCCGCATGATTTCATGCGGCTGTTTCTTGTTTGATAGTATGTCTTTTATGGGCGGAGTTCGGACGCTTCCGTCGGAAGTTTTCCCGGCTGATCCCGAGGGTCAGTTTTTCAGGTATTCTACTGCCGCCAGACCGTCGTTGAGGGGATAGAGGCCGATGCTCAGCGATTTGTCTTCGCTTTCATATACGTACATTCTTTGTCCCGGACGGTATTCGAGGTAGATGTACAGCTGCGAGAGGTAGGTGTGCAGGTCGTCGATGTACAGGTCTGAAAGTATCGATCCGCAGGAATATACTTTGTCGTCTTCGAATATATATATGTACTCTTTAACGATGCCCTTGCCTTCGAAATACAGCGAGGTTTCCGATGCTCCGCTGTAGGCGTAGGGCACCGAAGCTTTCACTTCCTCCCGTGTCTTGCCGTACATGAATACGGGAGCTTCGTATTCCCTCAAAGTGGGAGGTATGTTGTCCTTGTTCTCATCGTCGTTGCATCCCGCGAATCCCAGCATTACGGCCGCGAAAGCGAATAGTAAGAATTTTTTCATAGCGAAAAGATAAACGGTTTGGAATAAAGGTTTTATCGATTGTAAATGAGATAAATTATTCTTTATGGGTGCGCCGCCGGATCCCTGAATATGGTGTCGAGGATATCCGGTGATCTCTATTTTTGTCGGAAATAGATCTGGATCGGTACTCCCGAGAAATCCCATTCCTCCCGAATCTTATTCTCCAGGAAGCGGCGGTAGGGATCCTTGATATATTGGGGCAGATTGACGAAGCAGGCGAACTGGGGCGTGGGTGTCGGCAGCTGCATCACGTATTTGATTTTGATGTATTTGCCTTTGGTCGCCGGGGGCGGGTAGTTCTCGATGATCGGCAGCAGGTAGTCGTTCAGCGCCGAGGTGGCCACGCGCCGCTTGCGGTTTTCGTAAACCCGGATGGCGGTCTGGAGCACTTCGAGGATGCGCTGTTTGTTGAGTACCGAGGTGAAGATGATCGGAATGTCGTTGAAGGGCGCCAGTTTTTTTGCCAGGGCCTCCTTCCACTCCTTCATCGTGTTGTTGCCTTTCTCCACCAGATCCCATTTATTGACCACGATCACGCAGCCTTTGCGGTTGCGGACGATCAGGTTATGGATGTTCAGGTCCTGGGATTCGAGGCCTTGCTGCGCATCGAGCATCAGGATGCAGACGTCGGACTCCTCGATGGCGCGGATCGAACGCATCACGGAGTAGAATTCGAGGTCTTCGGTCACCTTGCCTTTTTTGCGCATGCCGGCCGTATCGACCAGGTAGAAATCGAGTCCGTACTTGTTGTAGCGCGAGTGAATGGCGTCGCGCGTGGTGCCGGCGATCGGCGTGACGATGTTGCGCTCTTCGCCCAGCAGGGCGTTGGTGAGCGACGACTTGCCCACGTTCGGACGGCCTACGATGGTGATGCGGGGCAGCTCTTCTTCCTCGTTCTTGGTTTCCGGGGGCAGGTCGCGCACGATTTCGTCCATCAGGTCGCCCGTGCCGCTGCCGCTCATCGAGCTGATGCAGTAGGGTTCTCCCAGTCCCAGCGAATAAAATTCGTGCGAGGAGTAGATCAGGTCGTAGTTATCGACCTTGTTGCAGACCAGCAGCACTTTTTTCGAAGTGCGCCTCAAGATGTCGGCCATCATCTGATCGAGATCCGTGATGCCCGTATTGACTTCGACCAGGAACAGGATGACGTCCGCCTCTTCGATGGCGAGCATCACCTGACGGCGGATGTCGTCTTCGAAAATGTCGTCCGAATTGACCGAATAGCCGCCGGTGTCGATCACCGAAAATTCACGTCCGTTCCAGTCGGTTTTACCGTAATGGCGGTCGCGTGTCGTGCCTGCCGTCGCATCGACGATGGCTTTGCGCTGCCCGACCAGGCGGTTGAACAGTGTGCTTTTGCCCACGTTCGGGCGTCCTACGATCGCTACAAGACTCATAATGTTATTTTACGTTTATGTTTATGCGAAACGAATTATGCGGTGCGGGCCGAGAGCGAGGCCGAATTTATTCGGACATCGATGGATGCGGCCGGTCTAAAACAAGGTCAAAGATAGTGCAAGTTACGGGTAAAACCAAACCCGGTGTCGATTTTACCCGATTGTCGGTGCATAAGGGGTGGGGGCCGGATGTGCACATCTTATCCTTTTCCGATCGGGAGATGCGGCTTCCGAAGGTTTTCCGAACAGCCGCGATGCCTTTTCAACGGGGGTGCAGCGTCTCTTCGTCTGCGGACAGGCCATGTTCCGACATCCGGCGGATGTCTCCGTTACAGCGGTAAAAGGGAGCGGTTCGTACAGGAGGTATGCGGCACGTATTATGGGTTATAAATAGCGGCTTTCCGGATCACCGGCCTGTACGGGATAGATCAGCACGAAACTGTTTCGCCCGAGGTATTGATCCAGGTAAGCCGGGATCTTGTTCATCGCCGGTTGGTAGGAGATGCGTTCGCGGCGGCTCATTACCAGCCACAGACAGTCGTCCGTGCGCAATTCGCGCAGCAGGGCCGGCAGTTTTTCCCAGTCTTTGAAAAGTACCGTTTCTACGGTTGCGGTCTGCTTGCGCCGCAGCGGTTCGATGTACTTGAGCGTTGTTTCCGGGGCATAGACGACGATTTTGGTCCCGGTATTGCGGGCCAGATTTCCGATTTTATGCAGCCACATGAGAAATCCGGCCTCTTTTTCGGCTTGGGAGGGAATGATTACGATATGTCGCTTTATGGTCGCCAGCGGTTGTACCGGTTTGTAAATGTAGGTCGTGACGTTGCTTTCGCCCAGCAGGTCGCCCGTGATCTTGCCGAGGAAGATCGCGGGGGATTTGTCCCGATGGAGTCCCATTACGATGTCCGTGATACTCTGTTCTTTGGCGACGCTTGCGATTGCGTTCGAGATATTGACGTCGTAGCGCAGCAACTCGTGGAGGTAGATGTCCGATGCGGCAGCGGCCGTCGCCGCCGTTTCGAGAATTTTGCGGGCCCGTTTTTCCAGCCCGCTGTCTTCCACCTTGTTGTCTATGGCGTGCAGCGCGTAGAATCCGTTGTGGTTTTTCTTCGATTTGAGCACGTTGCCCAGAGTTACGAGTTCCCTGACGCTCTCTTCGTTCGACACCGGGATCAGGATGTGTTCGTCCTGATGTTCGGTGCTTTCGTCGTTTTCGCGGACCCCTTTGATGGCGATGTTGTGAGCGCCGCGCTGGGTGGCGAAGGTCGAAATGGTGCAGGTGGCCAGGATCATCAGGATCGTGCCGTTCAGCACGCTCTCGCCCAGCAGACGGATCGGTTCTCCGTCGGGTGTCTGGCCGACGATGACGTTGTAGCCCACCATCACGGCTGCGAGCGTGGCGGCTACGTGGGCGCTGCTCAGGCCGAAGATGACCGTCCGCTGGTCGCTGGAGAGTTTGAACGTTTTTTGAGTGAGCAGCGCGGCGATGTATTTGGCGGCGGTGATCAGGACGATCATCACGGCAGCGACCTTGATACTCTCCCAGTCGCGGAAGAAAGCCCGGTAGTCGATCAGCATGCCTACGCCGATCAGAAAGAAGGGGATGAAGATGGCGTTGCCGACGAATTCGATGCGGTTCATCAGGGGCGAGGTGCGCGGGATGAGGCGGTTGAGGGCCAGACCCGCGAGGAAGGCGCCGATGATCGGCTCCAGTCCGGCCAGATGTGCCAGGTAGGCGCCCAGAAAGACCATGACCAGCACGAAAATGTATTGGGAGATGTTGTCGCTGCAATGCTTGAAGAACCAGTGCCCGATCAGCGGGAAGAGCAGCATGATGAATGCGATGCAGAGCACGACCGAGATGCCGAGCCGGTACCAGAACATGTCGTCCGTGTTTCCGGTGACCATGCCTACTATGACCGTCAGCAGCAGCAGGGCCAGCGTATCGGTAATGACCGTGCCTCCGACGGCGATCGTGACGGCTTTGTCGCGGGCGATGCCCAGTTTGCTGACGATGGGGTAGGCGATCAGGGTCTGCGAGGCGAAGAGCCCGGCCAGCAGGATCGAGGAGTAGATCGAAAATCCCAGGATGTAATATCCCGCCAGAATACCGAGCAGGAGCGGAACACAGAACGTATAGAGTCCGAATACGAGGCTTCGGGTGCCGTTCTTGCGGAAATCCGACATGTCCATATCCAGGCCGGAGAGGAACATGATGTAGAGCAGTCCGGCCGTACCGGAGAGGATGATGCTGCTGTCGCGCAACACCAGGTTGAGGCCGTGCGGTCCGATCACCGCACCGGCGATGATAAGCCCCAGCAGGTAGGGAATTTTCAGCTTGTTGAGCAGCAGGGGAGCGGCGAGGATGATGACCAGAATCAGCAGGAATTTGAGAATCGGATCCTCGAGCGGGAGGGTTATGCCGGCGAATAGAAGCATCATGCGGAGTCGGAATTAGGGTTAAGTGATCGGGACCGTCTGCGAACCGGGACGTGTTCGTGTTCGCCGGAGCGGGGGCCGATCGGGTAATATTTCTCAAAGTGCCCGCCTGTCGGAAAAATCCGTAAGGCTCGGCGGGCTATTGGCTTGAAGTTGTTTTCGTGCGGGCTGATCGTATTCCGACCGGGACGGCATTCGTTTTGTCGGGAGCGACCTGGCTGCATGAAAATTTAACGGAAACAAAGATAGTGAAAGCCGAAAAGAAAACGGGAGCTTGCTCACAGTTTTCAGAGGCGTATCCTATTTTCTACAAAAATAACAAAAAATGGGGAATAGCAATGCTTTTTTTGCCGAAAAACAGGGATTCCGGATAAAAAAATGCACGGTTTTCTCTGTGTATTCCGAGAAAAAAACTTAACTTTGACCAAATAATGAATGTTGAAGGACGTGCTATGACGGAAAGGAGAGTGGACAAACGATTGCTGGCACCTGTGCTGATGGGGTTCTTTATCATGGGCTTCTGCGATATCGTGGCTCCGGTGACCAACATCATCAGCGGTGAATTTGCCGAGAGCCAGCAGAGTGCCGTGAGTTTTCTGCCGTCGATGGTTTTCCTTTGGTTCCTGCTTCTTTCCACGCCTGTCGCGGCGCTGATGAACCGCATCGGCCGCAAGAGAACGGCAATGATCGGCTATGCCTTTACCATCGCCGGGTTGCTCGTGCCCTATGCTGCGGGCGTCGGCAGTGCCTTGAGTTGGTATTTCATCGGCTTCGGTCTGCTGGGCATCGGCAATACCGCTATCCAGGTGGCGGTCAATCCGCTGCTGGCGACCATCGTGCCCGAGGAGCGGATGACCAGCTACCTGACCGTCGGACAGATCTTCCGCAATACTGCTCTGTTGCTGCTCGCCCCGATCATCACGGGGCTGGTTTCGCTTTTCGGCGACTGGCGTCTGTTGTTGCCGATTTATGCGGGGCTTACGCTCGTCGGGGCCGTCTGGTTACAGGTGACTGCGGTCGCAGAACCGGCGCAATCGTCCCGTGCGGTCGGTATGGCCGAGTGTTTCCGTCTGCTGCGCAATCGCACCGTGTTGCTATGTACGCTCGGCGTGGCCTGTTTCATCGCTGCGGATGTCGGTATCGGCTTCGTTTCGGTGCGGCTGATCGACAATCCCGATTCGATTCTTACGACTACCGGA
>OGZL01002282.1_pt1 | contig 14368 bp, 8 predicted proteins | sample 1576761 | NCBI WGS metagenome assembly OGZL01 (sample SAMEA3541595, study PRJEB24748) | human gut metagenome | biome: human gut; feature: human-associated habitat; material: faeces | place: China | collected 2012
GTATGATAGGGGTCTCCAAAACCTTTGGTGGGAGTTCGATTCTCTCATCCCCTGTTCTTTAAAAACACCTGTTTAGGTGTTTTTTTATTTATAGTAATTTAAATTAAATTTTTATAGAGGAGAATATATATGAGAAAAACAAGTAACAGCGTGCTTTCGCAATATCGGGGTGCGTTAATGGGAATATCCATCATATTGATTATAGTTTTTCATTTTACGGATGACTGTCATTATTACTCCTATCATTTTAGTGGCTGGATTTCCTTCTTTTGGAGATATATTTCATCATCAAGTGTGGATGCTTTTTTATTCTTTTCTGGTCTGGGGTTATACTATTCCATGAAAAAAAGATCAGATGTTAGAAGTTTTTACATAAGAAGATTAAAAAGAATTCTGATTCCTTATTGCATCGTAGCCGTACCCTCTTATATTTTACTGGATGTCTGTGTAGATAAAACAGGATGGGGAGAAGCCATAAAAGACTTCACATTTATCACATTTTTCAGTGATGGAGACAGGCTTTACTGGTATATTGGACTTATGCTGTTATGCTATCTGATTTATCCCTATATCTTTCAGATTGTGGATAGCGCACGGGACGCAATAGATGGAGAGATCCGGCTGATTTCCATGGTAAGTGCTATTACAGTATTAGCACTTGTAATTGCATTATATGAGAAAGATATGTTTGGAAATGTGAATATTGCTTTGCTTCGTCTGCCTGTTTTTATAGCGGGCTGTTTTTATGGCAGATCCAGTTATGAAAAAAGGGAAAGTTATTGGAAATGGTTGATTCTTTTTGCGTTATCCGGCTATTTGCTCACCATGCTTCCAAGTGGATCTCCTATTTTTGCAAGGTATGTGACCGGAATTTTTAATATCTCATGTTGTGCGGGAATTGCCTGGATCTTTTCCCGGTTATCTATGCGCCCGGTTATAAGAATACTGGAATGGTTTGGTGCTCATTCGCTGGAATTGTATCTGGTACATGTTACCATACGAAAATTTATGAAGGGAGCAGCATTTCATACATGCCGTCTGCGTTACGAACTGGTGCTGGTATGCAGTTCCATTGTGATTGCATGGATACTTCAGATCCTTGTCCGGTATATAACAGATCATTTGCTTAAGGAAAAGAGGTAAGACATATGACCCTACAGCAGTTACATCAGGTAATTACGATTGCAGAAAGCCGTTCCATGAACGAAGCATCCCGAAAATTGTTTGTCTCACAGCCCAATCTGTCTGCGGTTGTGCGCGAACTGGAAGAAGAAGCAGGAATCACCATTTTTATCCGGTCCAACAGGGGAATCGTGCTTACACCAGAGGGAGAGGAATTTATCGGATATGCCAAGCAGGTCGTGGAGCAGTATCATTTACTGGAATCCCGTTATATTTCGTCTGCATCCAAAAAGAAATTTTCCGTGTCTATGCAGCATTATACCTTTGCGGTCAAGGCATTTGTGGAAGTCGTAAAGGCTGTCGGAATGGAAGAATATGAATTTGCCGTGCATGAGACACAGACGAATCAGGTAATCGAAAATGTGCGCAACATGAAAAGTGAGCTGGGGATTCTTTTCCTGAGCAAATTTAATGAAGCAGTACTCCAGAAACTTTTCAAGGAAAATGATGTGATTTTTGAAGAACTGTTTACCTGTGACACCTATGTATATCTGTGGAAAGGACATCCGCTGGCACAAAGGGATGTAATTTCTATGAAAGAACTGCAGGAATATCCATGTCTGGTGTTCGAACAGGGGAAAAATAATTCCTTTTATTTTGCCGAAGAGATGAAAAGTACCTATGAATATAAGAAGATGATCCATGCGGATGACCGGGCGACCATGCTGAATCTGATGGTTGGGCTGAATGGTTATACGCTCTGTTCCGGGATTATCTGTGAAGAATTAAACGGAAATGATTATGCGGCAGTGCCGCTGGCAGAGAGCGAAAAGATGCGGATTGGCTATATCCGGCACAAGGGGATAAAGGTCAGTCCGATCGGAGAATTATATGTGGATATTCTGAAAAAAAGTGGGAAACCACTTTGATAAAAATAGTTTTCATCAAAAAATGCTTGTTTTGGTGATTGGAAAGGCAATTTTTTGGAGAAATTGCATAAGATAGCAGGTATAAATATAAATACACGAAAAAAAACGGTAAGAATCTGATGGAAACGGTTGCGCGATTACCGTCATTATGCAGGAAAAACCGGAGAAATGCGAAGTTTGCATAACTTTGACAGATGAGAAAAAAAGTGGCATAATCTTTTCTAAACTTGGGGATGATAATAAAAGTATGTTGTTTAAAGGTAGAAAGAGGTGTTGGATTATGTATGAAACTGTTAAAGTAATTCGGTTATCAGATATGGATGAAGTTAAGGATTTTGTACGTGCAGCAGGTGGTTGTGATTTTGATATTGATGTAAAATGCGACAGAACATTCATTGATGCAAAGTCATTGCTTGGTATGATTGGACTTGGCGTAAAAAAGAATCTTCAGGTTTGCTACGGTGGAAAGAATGAAAATTTCGAAAACGTAGTTGCTAAATTTGCAGTGGCATAATACAATTATTATATCGTGACTATGGAACTTTAAGTCCCGCTCCGTATTCCGGAGCGGGGCTTTTTATTGTAAAATAATGGAACAAATAAAAACCCGCTTCATACAACAGGAAAATACCCGCGGGAGAAAGGAGGTGTACATGCAGGAATTACATATCTCTGTGAGAAATCTGGTAGAGTTTATTTTCCGGGCAGGAGATATCGATAACCGTGCCGGAAAGCTGGCGAGTGCAGAGGCCATGATGGAAGGCAGCCGTATCCACCGGAAAATTCAAAAAAGCATGGACACCTCCTACCAGGCGGAAGTACCGCTGAAAATTGAATGGAAAGCCAACGATTACGTACTGGTCGTGGAAGGACGTGCAGACGGAATCGCCTATGGAAAATTTCAGCCGGATCTGCCGGCTGCGACGGAGTCTGTGCTGCAACCGGAGATGGAGTTTGCGGCGGAAATCCCTCCGGAAGAAGAAATCAGCTTCATCGATGAGATCAAGGGTGTATATAGAAACGTTGCGGCAATGGAACAGCCGGTCTACGTGCATAAAGCCCAGGCAATGTGCTATGCGTATATCTATGCGAAACAGAACCGTCTGGAGCGGATCGGCGTGCAGATGACCTACTGCAATCTGGATACCGAGGAAATTCGGTATTTCCGGGAGATTTATACATTTGAGACACTGACCGTGTGGTTTACGCATCTGATCGAAGATTATAGGAAATGGGCAGACTGGCAGATCGCATGGAAAAAACAGCGGCAGGAGAGTATTCATACACTCGAGTTTCCATTTCCCTACCGGCAGGGACAAAAGAAGCTGGTTGCCGATGTTTACCGCACCATTCTGCGGGGGAAGAACCTGTTTATCGAAGCACCGACCGGAGTGGGCAAAACAATTTCCACAATTTTTCCGGCGGTAAAAGCAGTGGGAGAAGGGCTGGCAGACCGGATCTTTTATCTCACGGCAAAGACCATCACAGCAACTGTGGCAAAAGAAACGTTCGCACTGCTGGAAGAACAGGGATACCGTGCCAAAGTCATCCAGATTACAGCAAAAGAAAAACTCTGCCTGTGTGAAGAGATGGACTGCAACCCGGTAAACTGTCCATATGCAAAGGGGCATTTTGACCGGGTGAACGATGCGGTGTTTGATCTCTTGCAGAAATCCAACCTGTTTACCAGAGAGGAAGTTTTAGCGCAGGCGAAAGAATATCAGGTGTGCCCGTTTGAGATGAGTCTGGATGTGGCAACCTGGGCAGACAATATTGTCTGTGATTACAATTACGTATTCGATCCGAATGTATATCTGAAACGCTTTTTTCAGGAGGGGATAAAGGGAGACTATCTGTTCCTGGTGGATGAGGCACATAACCTCGTGGATCGCAGCAGGGAGATGTACAGTGCCGATCTGTACAAAGAAGACGTGCTTGCAGTGAAGCGGATCATGAAAGCGCACAGCCGTACGATCTGCCGTATCCTGGACAAATGCAACAAAGCCATGCTGGAAATGAAACGTGAGTGTGAGCACTACCAGATTCTGGACAGTGTGGGAACGTTGACCTTCCACCTTATGCGGCTGGCCTCCCAGATGGATGAATTTTTGGAAAAACCGCGGGAATTTCCGGAGAAGAAAACGGTGCTGGATTTTTACTTTGCGCTGCGCAATTTCCTGAATATCTATGATCTGGTGGATGACCATTACGTGATCTACAGCCAGATGACGGAGGAAGGCCAGTTCCGGATCCGGCTCTTTTGCGTAGATCCGTCGGTCAATCTGCAGAAATGCATCGATAAAAGCAATTCCACGATCTTTTTCTCCGCAACGCTCCTGCCGATCGGATACTACAAGCGGCTACTTTCCACGGACGAGGATAACTATGCCATTTATGCGCAGAGTACGTTTGCCCAGACACAGAGACTTCTCGCATTTGGCCGGGATGTGAGCACAAAATATACGCGGAGGAACAGAAAAGAATACGAAAAAATCGCGGACTATATCGGTGCAGTCACAGAAGCACAGCAGGGAAATTACATGGTGTTTTTCCCGTCTTACCAGCTGATGCAGGATGTATATGAGGTCTTTGCCGGGAAGGCGGCCGATTCGTGCGAGATTCTGATGCAGCATAGTAATATGAAAGAACACGAAAGAGAAGCGTTTTTGGAAGAATTTGAAAAAGAGCGCCAGGGGACACTCGTTGCGTTCTGTGTGATGGGTGGAATTTTCGGGGAAGGCATTGATCTGAAAAACGACCGGCTGATCGGTGCCATCATCGTGGGAACCGGACTTCCGCAGGTCAGCGATGAACGTGAAATTTTAAAGAATTATTATGATGAGCGGGGATTGTCCGGATTTGACTATGCGTTCCGCTATCCGGGAATGAACAAAGTCCTGCAGGCAGCAGGGCGCGTGATCCGGACCAGCGAGGACCGCGGCGTGATCCTTCTGCTGGATGAACGTTTCCTGCAGCGCGAATACGGAGCGCTTTTTCCGAGAGAATGGGAAAAGAGAAGCGTCTGTGGTCTGCCGCAGCTGCGGGAAGAAGTGAGCCGGTTCTGGTCAGACGTCCGGGAGGAGCTTTAAAAACTCTTCGGTGGAGGCAGAAACCGGAAGGGTAGGGTTTAACGAAGCCACCAGCTGCCGCTGCGGGATCGTTTCCTGCGTGCGGACGAGAAAGAGATCCTCCGGCTTGTGTTTCAGACAAAAATCCGGGATAAAAGCAATTCCAAGACCGATGCGGGCCATGTCAATGAGCAGATCGTTGCTGCTGAGCTCTACCTGAGGCAGCAGTTCCAGCTGATGCTGCAGGAAAATGTGGTGCAGAAACTCACTCGTTGTGCTCTTGCGGTCTAACATCATGAGCGGATAGGTGCCAAGCTCCGAGAAAGGAACGATGCGGTCCGCCAGATCAAAATATGCCGGATTGGCGACGAACACATCCGAGAAAGAGCCAACCGTTTTCTGAATATAGGAAGGATTCAGATGCGGGTTTGGAAAATTTGTGATAATCAGATCTACCCGGCGCTGCTCTAACAGGTCTACACAGCCCATCGAGCTGGCATTGGTGATTTTAATCGGAACATCCGGGAATTTCCGATGGAATTTCTGCAGATACGGCAGAAGAAAATAGCGGCAGATCGTGTCGCTGGCACCGATATGCAGCTGTCCTAAACCAAGAGAGCCGGATTCTAAAAGCTGGCTTTCGCCGCGTGAGATCAGATTCATGGCAGGTTCCACATGTTTCAGAAGCAGAGCACCGGCAGGAGTCAGCTGCACTTTTTTTGTGCTGCGGATAAAAAGCGGCTGTCCCAGCTTGCGCTCTAATGTTTTGATAGACTGGCTTACCGCTGACTGGGAGATAAACAGCTTCTTACTTGCATCCGAAAATGAGAGAGAGCTTGCAACATAATAGAAAACCTTGTATAATTCATAATTGATATCCATCGATCATATCCTCAGTAGTATAGTATAGTATAGTATAGGATATATTATATACCTTTCACAAAGGAGAGAAAAGGAGATTATCATGAAAAAGGGAATTTTGAAAACCTTATGCGGATTGATGGCGGCACTCATGCTGCTTGTGTTCGCAGGAACACCCGTTATAACTCAGGCAGCAAAACTGCCATATTACATTAAAATCAATCGTCAGCAGAACTGTGTGACCGTATATGCACTTGATTCCAAAGGTAAATATACCAAACCGGTCAAAGCATTTGCCTGCTCTGTCGGTGTCAACAATGCCACCCCGACAGGAACATTTTCGATTCCGGCAAAATACCGCTGGCATACACTTATGGGCGGTGTGTACGGACAGTATTGCAGCCGTATTCACGGTGGTGTGCTGTTCCACTCTGTGTTTTACAGTTCACAGGACCCGAGCAGGCTGGCATACAATTCTTATAACCGTCTGGGACAGACGGCATCCCACGGATGTGTCCGTCTGAATGTGGAAGATGCCAAGTGGATCTATGACAACTGCCCGGTAGGAACCAAAGTAACCATCTATGACAGCAAAGATCCGGGACCACTCGGAAAGCCAACTCCGGTCCGCATCGATGTAAACAGTCCGTACCGCGGATGGGATCCGACCGATCCGGATCCGAGAAATCCATGGCAGAAACTTCGCCCGACGATTAAGGGAATCAAGAATAAAACCATCGAGAGAACAAACAGCAAAGTAGATCTGAAAAAGGGTGTGAAAGCTACCGATTACAGAGGTAAGACACTTAAATTTACCGTTTCCGGAAAAGTCAATGCGGCAAAGACCGGAAAATATAAGATTACATACACCGCAAAAGATGCCAAAGGAAACAAGACCCAAAAGAGCATCGTAATTACCGTAAAAGATACGAAAGCACCATCCATCAGCCTGAAGCGAAAGACACTGACCTACAATAAAGCCGTTTCCAAAGAAAAACTGGTTTCTGCAATTAAGGCAGATGTAGTGGCAAAAGATCTGGGCAAAAAACTTGCGTCAAAATATGTTTTCGTGGATGCCAGAGAAGCACATAAGGCAGTTACCGCTATGGAAAGAGGAACCTATGGAACTTATAGCGTGACCGTATATGTCAAAGATACGGCAGGAAATAAATCCAGAAAGCTGAAAGTAAAGATTAATTTTGTAAATCCAAACCCGGGTACCGATCAGCCGGATCAGCCGGAACCGGACACTCCGGGCGTTGTAACGGACAGTGCAATTACCGTACAGTAATTTCATAAGAACAGGTAATAGATATCGTAAGCGATATTAATTTTACTTAATTGTCAACCCATGATACAATAACATAAAGATCAATAGAATGCCCCCAAATGCAGGGGGCATTCCGTTTCGCAAAAGAAGGAGGTAAATCCAATGGGCAATGTACGTCGTGTGTACGTAGAAAAGAAACCGGATTTTGCCGTAAAGGCAAAAGAATTAAAACATGAGGTAAAGCATTATCTCGGAATCGCTGCAGATCAGGTGCGTGTTCTGATCCGTTATGATGTGGAAAATGTATCGGATGCCACTTACCAGAAGGCATTGCAGACGGTATTTTCCGAGCCGCCAGTGGATGATATTTATGAGGAGAACTTTGACGCAGAAGGCGGAAACGTATTTTCCGTAGAATTCCTGCCGGGACAGTTCGACCAGAGAGCGGATTCCGCAGAGCAGTGCGTGAAGCTTTTAAATGAGGATGAGGAGCCGATCATCCGCAGCGCGACGACCTATGTGATCAAGGGTGATATCACAGAGGATGAGTTAGAGGCGATCAAAAAGTATTGTATCAATCCGGTAGATTCCCGTGAGACCGGTATGGACAAGCCGGATACCCTCGTACAGAATTTCGATGAGCCGGCAGACGTGGCAGTTTTCGACGGATTTATCGACATGGCAGAAGCACAGCTGAAGAAACTGTACAGCTCTTTAAATCTTGCCATGACCTTTAAGGATTTCTTACATATCCAGAATTACTTCAAAAATACCGAGAAGCGGAATCCGTCCGTGACAGAGATCCGCGTGCTTGATACTTACTGGAGTGACCATTGCCGTCATACCACCTTCTCGACAGAACTGAAAAATGTGAAGTTTGATGAAGGATTTTACCAGGCACCAATCAAAAAGACTTACGAAGAATATCTGGATACCCACAAGAAACTGTATGCGGGACGTGATGACAAGTTTGTCTGCCTGATGGATCTGGCACTGCTTGCCATGAAACGTCTGAAAAAAGAAGGAAAACTTGCAGATCAGGAAGAATCTGACGAGATCAATGCATGTTCCATCGTGGTACCGGTGGAAGTAGATGGAAAGACAGAGGAGTGGCTTGTAAACTTTAAGAATGAGACACATAACCATCCGACCGAGATTGAGCCGTTCGGTGGTGCTGCTACCTGTTTAGGCGGAGCCATCCGTGATCCGCTTTCCGGAAGAACTTATGTGTATCAGGCAATGCGTGTGACCGGAGCCGCAGATCCGACCGTATCCGTAAAAGATACGATTGAGGGTAAGCTGCCACAGAAGAAGATCGTGCGCGAGGCAGCCAGAGGTTACAGCTCTTATGGAAACCAGATCGGACTGGCAACCGGATATGTCAAAGAAGTTTACCATCCGGATTATGTAGCAAAACGTATGGAGATCGGTGCTGTCATGGGTGCCGCACCGAGACGTGCCGTACAGAGACTGACCTCTGATCCGGGAGATAAGATTATCCTTCTGGGCGGACGTACCGGACGTGACGGTATCGGTGGAGCAACCGGATCTTCCAAGGCACATAACACACAGTCTACGTCTGTATGTGGTGCCGAGGTACAGAAAGGTAATGCACCGACTGAGCGTAAACTGCAGCGCCTGTTCCGCAGAGAAGAAGTCAGCCATATTATCAAAAAATGTAACGATTTCGGTGCCGGCGGTGTATCGGTAGCCATCGGTGAGCTTGCAGACGGACTGCGCGTGAATCTGGACAAAGTACCGAAGAAATATGCCGGTCTGGACGGAACAGAGATTGCAATCTCCGAGTCCCAGGAGCGTATGGCCGTTGTTGTTGCTCCGGAAGATGTAGAGCAGTTCCTTGCCTATGCAAAGGAAGAAAACCTTGAGGCAACGGAAGTCGCAGTTGTGACAGAGGAGCCAAGACTGATTCTGGAGTGGAGAGGAAAAGATATCGTCAATATTTCCCGTGCATTCTTAGATACCAACGGTGCACATCAGGAAGCTGATGTCGAAGTTGAGATGCCAAAAGAGGAAGACAACTTCTTTAAAAAGATCGAACTTCCGAAAGTTGCAGATGCATTACAGAAAAACGACAACAAATCAGCATGGCTTGCCATGCTTGCGGATCTTAATGTATGTTCCCAGAAGGGACTTGTCGAGATGTTTGACGGTTCCATCGGTGCGGGAAGTGTCTACATGCCATACGGCGGCCGCTATCAGCTGACCGAGACACAGAGCATGGTTGCCAAACTTCCGGTTCTGAAAGGAAAATGCGATACCGTAACCATGATGTCCTACGGATTTGATCCGTACTTATCCTCCTGGAGTCCATACCACGGATCGGTATATGCCGTACTGGAATCCCTTTCCCGTATCGTGACCGCCGGTGGTGACTACAAGAAAGTACGCTTCACCTTCCAGGAGTATTTCCGCAGAATGAGTGAAGATCCAAAGAGATGGAGTCAGCCGTTTGCAGCACTGCTCGGTGCATTTGATGCACAGATCGGTTTTGGTCTGCCGTCCATCGGTGGAAAAGATTCCATGTCCGGAACCTTTAACGATATTGACGTGCCGCCGACACTCGTTTCTTTCGCAGTCGATGTGGCAAGAGAAAAAGACGTGATCACACCGGAACTGAAAGAAGCAGGAGATAAGCTGGTACTCTTTACGATCGAAAAGAACGCATACGATCTGCCGGTATACGAGCAGGTAATGAAGCTATACGATAAGATCCATGAACTGATCGGCAAGGGAGCAATCCGTAGTGCCTATGCACTTGACGGAAAAGGTCTGGCAGCAGCAGTCAGCAAGATGGCATTCGGTAACAAACTGGGTGTGACAATTGCCGATGATGTCACTGCTGAAACCTTATTTGCACCGGGATTTGGTAATATCGTAGCAGAAGTAAAAGAAGAGTTTCTTCCTATTATAAAAGAAGCATCCGCAGTCGTTGTCGGAGAAGTCAACGATGCACAGAAATTCGTATACAAAGACATGGCTCTTTCCATGGATGAGGCACTTGATGCATGGCAGGGAACACTCGAGCGTGTATTCCCAACCCGCGCAACCGAGGATAAAGAAAAAGTACAGAGTGACGTATACGATACAAAGAACATCTATGTATGCAGAAACAAAGTCGCAAAGCCGACCGTATTCATTCCGGTATTCCCTGGAACAAACTGTGAGTACGACAGTGCGAAAGCGTTTGAGCGTGCAGGTGCCAATACAATTGTAAAAGTATTCAAGAATCTGAGTGCAGCAGACATCCGTGATTCTGTCGATGAATTTGTCAAGGCAATCGATCAGTCACAGATCATCATGTTCCCGGGCGGCTTTTCCGCAGGAGATGAACCGGAAGGATCTGCAAAGTTCTTTGCAACGGCATTCCGGAATGCAAAGATGACCGAGGCAGTAAGCAGACTGCTGTCAGAACGTGACGGACTGGCACTGGGTATCTGCAACGGATTCCAGGCACTGATCAAACTGGGACTTGTTCCTTACGGACAGATTCAGGCGCAGAGTGCAGATTCGCCGACACTGACCTACAACACCATCAACCGCCACATCAGCAAGATGGTATATACCAGGGTTGTGACAAACAAATCCCCATGGCTGCAGCAGGCAAAGCTTGGTGCAACATACTGCAACCCGGCATCCCATGGAGAGGGACGTTTCGTAGCTCCGAAGGAATGGCTGGACAAGCTTTTTGCAAACGGACAGGTTGCCACCCAGTATGTCAATGAAGCCGGCGAGCCAACCATGGATGAAGAGTGGAATGTCAATGGTTCGTACATGGCAATCGAGGGTATCACTAGTCCGGATGGACGTGTACTCGGAAAGATGGCACACAGCGAGCGCCGCGGTGAGGCCGTTGCCATGAACATCTACGGAGAGCAGGATATGAAGATCTTCGAATCCGGAGTTGCTTACTTTAAATAGAATTGTTTATCTTCACGCGTAGTTTCACTCGAACTACGCGTGAAATAGTTTTAATAATAGAAAAAAGTGAAAAAACTCTTAAATGCTTAAGAAAATATTAAAGAATTTTTTCAATAAAATGTAATTTTGGTGTTGCAAAGATACAATACTTGGTGTATGATTGTCACGTAGAGTAGTTAAAAGAGTACTATAAATAGTACGACAAGTGATGAACTACTATCGAGGCTATGGAAACTGGAACTTGTTCCAGACAGACCTTACAATTACAGATACATATTAGAAATATAAGTCATCGGAACCTCAGCTTGCTGATCTTGATGCTGGACAATCAACGTTGATATCACACTCTACGCCGACGTCTGATGTGCGAAAGTTTCTGGTCATTTATGATTTGTGTGTCTGCAGATGAAACTGACGATGGACTTAACAGTAAGACCGAGGAAGGTCAGTGGAGGCAATTAGCGAGAACATTGGATTGGAAAAATCGTCCGCAGCGGTTTGGAAGAGAAGATGAAGGAACTTAAACGTGCAGGGTTAAACGAGTAGAAGAGATGGAAGTTAGTCAAAAAGAAAGAGAGGAAAAAACATGAAATCAAGCAAAAAAGTGTTAGCTTTTGCTCTCGCTGCAGCTATGGTTGTAACAGCAGTTCCTGCTACAAACGCACAGGCAGCTTCTACAGCAAAGCTTAGCGCAACAAAAGCCACAGTTTATTCTGAGGGCTACAAGACAGTTACAGTTAAAACTCCAAAGTCTTGGAAGTCAGTTAAAGTAACTGCAACAAGCAGCAAGAAGTCTGTTGCAACTGTTAAGAAGACAGCAGCAAAGAAGATTAAGGTTACAGGTGTTAAGCCAGGTACCGCTAAAGTTACGGTTAAGGTAACTTACAAGACTTCTACAAAGAAGAGTGCTAAAACAAAGACAAAGAAACTTACTTACACAATGAAAGTTGCTAAGGTAGGCGTTGCTTTATCTGGAGATTCAGTAGTAGCTATTGGAAGCACAACTAAGTTAACAAATACTAAGAAAAATTCTTCAAGAGCTAAGATTACTTACACATCTAGTGACGATACCATTGCAAAAGTAGATGCTGCAACAGGTGTTGTTACAGGTGTTAAGGCTGGTAAGGCAACAATCACGGCTAAGATTACCGTTGGTAAGGATTCTGCCACAACTACTAAGGATGTAGAAGTGAAGAACCATGTTCTTTCTACAGTAGCACAGAACAAGTTAACAGAGCTTAAAGCTACTGTTGCTGGCGATACAAAGAACCTGAAACCAACTGACTTCACAGTAAAGAATGAGACAACAAACGTTGTTTATCCTGTATCCAAGGTGACAGTTGATTCTAAGGATGCTTCTCAGGTTACATTAACTCTGTTCAGTGAAGCAAAGGATGCAGCTACATATGATGTAACTCTTGATGGAATTACAAAGACATTCGTAGCTTCTGACGGAAAGGTTGCTTCAGTTGCACCTAATACTCTGACAGTTCCTTATGCGACTGAGACAGAGATCAAGTTAGTTTCTAAGGATGCTAACGGCGTTATCATTGATGAAGCAGCTTATGGAAAACAGGATGCTTCCAAGTATGATTTCACTCTTACAACAAATAATGGATATGTAAACGGAACCAAGTTATATCTGAATAAGATTGGTAATACAGCTACGGTTGAGATCACTTACAAGTCTGGTAAGTATGATCAGAATGGTAAGGCAGAAGGAAACGTTACTTCTGGTAAGCTTACAATTACTGCTGTAGATCAGTCTGCTATCAATAACTTTGATGTAAGAATTGATGATAGTAACAAGTCTTATGACAAGGCTAAGGATGAGAAGAAGATTGCTGCTAAAGATACAAAGGTAGCTTACTTCATGATTAAGAATGCTGATGGAAAAGAAATTTCTGATTACAGTAAGTATTCTGTAGTATCTTCTGATCCTACAACATTAATGGTAGGTACTAACAGCAATATCAATGCAAAATCTGTTACTGTTACTGGTGTAAAAGAAGGTACCGCATATCTTCTTATCAAGAAAGATGACAAAGTAGTTGGATCTGTTGCTATTACAGTTGTTGCAGAAAAGGCTGTAGCATCATTGGAATTAGACAAATACAGTGTTACACTTTCTAATGTGATTGGAAGATCAGTAGATGTAAACGTTACATTAAAGGATCAGTATGGTAATGATATGACAGATGCTGAGGCAGCTAGAATCAATGTAGAATGCTTAGCAAAACCTGATAAGGCGGCTGGAAGTCATTTTAGTGGCGATCATACAAAGAAGATCACATTTACTACTGGTGATGTAGCAGGAAATTACACATTTAAGATTTCTTATAAGAATAAAGATGGCAAAGAAGTTGTTGCTAGAACAATTTCTGTATCTGTTAAGAATACTACAACTGCAAATGCTGATTCTTGGAAGTTAAATATCACAAATGATAATGTTGATATCAAAGCTGATAAGGATAACAAGACAGACAAGGTTGTTACTGCTGAAATTATCGGCTCTGCTGATGGTGCAGATCTTTATAGTCTTACAAATGTAAACTATGTGGTAAAGAAGGCTGATGGAACTGTTCTTTTCAGTACTGTTGCCGGCACCACTTCTGCAAAAGCTCCAAAGGCTGGAGTATTCACTGTTTCCAACGGTGCATTAAGTATTAAAGTTTCAGAGCAGTCTAATACTTGGACAGATAATGGAAAAACCAATTATGAAATTACTAAGAATCTTGAGGCAGGTACTTACACTGTATATGCTGAAGGTGTAGATAACAATAATTCTAAATTTACACCAAAGATTACAACAACATTTACTGTAAAGGATTCACAGGCTAAGGCTACAGCGGTAGTTAAAACTAATAGTATTGATGCAAGAGCTACTACTGGTTCTGCAGTAGAGGCTGTTTTAGCTGATTCTGTAGTTGCAAAATATGGTGATTATACCTATACTAACTTTAAAGATTATACAGATGCACATGATACATTTGAAGTTTGCACTGTTGAAGGCAAAAAGAATAATGGTACTGACATTTCATGGGATACAGTAATTGGTAAGGGTGAAGGATTCACAGTTACAAAGGTTACTGTATGGGTAAACGTTGGTACAGATGATGTGCCAGTATGGCTTGCTGTAGAGGTTCCGGATATTACTGGATACTTCTCAGTAAAATAAT
>OGZL01002288.1_pt1 | contig 14352 bp, 16 predicted proteins | sample 1576761 | NCBI WGS metagenome assembly OGZL01 (sample SAMEA3541595, study PRJEB24748) | human gut metagenome | biome: human gut; feature: human-associated habitat; material: faeces | place: China | collected 2012
GGCTCTCTGATAAGATTTAGGTTGTTTGTTTCTTTTCTGATACAACTTTTAGTATATTTGTTGTAATCTGAAGTATCTTATTTGATTACCAACGCTTTGTAGAAAACTCGCATGAGAACGGGCAACGGATAAGAAAATGCCAGACTGTTCAGAACCACCATGTTCCTCATGCTTTCAAATAACTCTTTTGTCAATGCAAAGATAGCATTTTTTCTTTAAAGACCGGTAATATCCGGTCTGAATTTTATGCAATAATCCATACCGAAAAGTACAGCCATCCCGTAGCCGAGTCCCCGTAACTCACAGGCAAAGGTAACTCGTGTTCTTTTCGTACAAGCAAGGTCAAGCCCTTCGGGTTCCGTGGAAAAATCTTCCGCGCCCGAAGGGCTTGCGGTATTTTTCCCGGAAACCTTGCATGTACGGAACACGACCTTTTAAAGCCTGTAGTTACGGGAACTCCGGCCCCGAAAAGCCGGACTAACAAAAATCAATTGTTATGTTACAGCAGATGGCAAAGAACAAGTACAGTATCGAAACGCTCAGGGAACGGAATGTTTCATACGACCATGAACATTGGCTGACGCAGGAAGATGTGGATATGGCCAACAATTATGTACAACTCATCGAGCGGACACGCTCGGAAGTCAAACCGCAAATCGGTGACAGGCTGGTATATGTAACCGAACATGGGGACTATTACGGTCACGCCCTTATTGACAGCAGGAGCGCAAAAGAAGGATACCTATCCGTATGCGAACAGCCGTATGTGCCTTTCGTATGGACAGAGGACGGGAACATCCGTCTGAGTGTCAGCGGAGGCGCATTCCACTCTGTAAATCCGACAGACCTGAAATTCCTGAAATGGACGGAAGGCGCGTTCAAGGACTGGGGGCATTGCGGGGCGTGCGCCAACGGTTCGGTGACATTCCTGGCTAAAGTGCCGTTATGGTTCTATGCCGAACCCAATCCCAAGTATGGAAAATTCACAACCGAGACCTACCGGAAGTTCTACCTGAACAAAAGAGAGGAATCCGGGAATGGCAATCTCTATCAAAGTCTTGATATCGCTTTTGGGAACGAAGCCGACTTCCAACAGTTCCTGAAAGACTACGAAGGAACGGTTTTCAAAGGCAATTGGCCCACCCAAATCGTATTATGGTGTTTCCGTCGCGAATATATATTCCTGCCTCTTGCCGAATGGGAAAAGATTGATGCCCCGGTCGAAGAACGAAGGCTCAATTTCCATCCCGAACAGGTGAAGATTGTCAAGGACATGGAAAAACACATCACCTGTTTCTACCGAATCAAATCACAGAATTTCTAACACTTAAAAATCCAACAGATATGCAAACTACAACAGCAACCAAGACCGGTAACGCTCCCGATCTGCTTCAAGGCATTCTGAGCGTACAAGTGAGAAACGAGGACAAAATCACGGAGCAGGACCGAATCTATTGCCAGAACCAACAGGACTTGCTCTACAAGACACTCGACCAGATAGACCATTGGTACGCCATCTTCAAGGAAGACGCGGAGCAGTATCAGGAGGAACGGAAGTTCCATTACGAGGAAAACGGCAAGGTATCCATGCGCAATTTCTATTCCTACCATAACGACAGGGATGACTATTCGCACAACGAGTTCAAACCGTTCGACCTTATCAATGACCTGGTAGATAAGAACCACAATGCCAACGCGAATTTCGCCAGCCGTATCATCGCCTATTTCAACAAGACCTACAATGTTCAAGTGCCGGTGCCAAGCATAGACGGGAAAACGCTCCGCATGGGATTCCGCCCGATCTATGAAACATACGTGGATGCCGTTATCGAACATCTGGGTGGCAAGAGTTTCCGGGAAACGGCGGAGGAAGAACTGCTGTCCCGCTTCCTGAAAGTAGTACAGCCGTCGTGCTGGAGCAAGGTCAAACCGGAGCTGAAAAAGGACAAAATCACGTTCCCCGAAATCCTGAGATTTGACGAGTTCTATCTGTCATACAACCGCAACCAGATCCACTACAACTATAAGGGCAACATAGAGACCTTCTGTGAAGGCATCGCATTCGGTGCCGATGACACCATCCATGGTTCAAGCAGGATGATTGTCGGGCTGCATGAAGATGATGTGGATGTTTCCCGTTGGTACGACCTCACCACGACCAATGCCGAACAAATCAGATTCTACAAGAACGGGCGTATAGACGTCAGGTTCAAGGACAGCGCGATAGCGGAAAGCTGTTTCAAGCGGCTCCGGCTGGATGAAATCACATTAAGAGAACAATAACGGCATGAGAAACCAATTCGGGCACCCCGTAAGGCATCCTTGCGGGGTGTCTTCATTTTCAAACGTAAACAATCCCAAGATATGTACGCCATCATCCCCCAACAGATACCGCAGGACAAGCGGGCCGAAATCAACGAGAAGATACTTTTCGCCATAGACTCCGGCAAGGACCTTATTCCGGCGGAGAGCATCTACAACTGCTATACCGGCATCGGAGGGCTGCACAACCTCAGGCAGTCCGACTTTGCCAACTACCATGAGTATGCCCAGGCGAAGAAGGAGTTCGAGATGGGACAGTTCTTCACCCCGCATGAAATATGCCGGGACATGGTGGATATGCTGTGTCCCGTCTCGTCTGAAATGGTACTGGACATGTGCTGCGGCATGGGCAACTTCTTCAACCACCTGCCTAACCTGCACAACGCCTACGGCTTTGACATAGACGGCAAGGCGGTGGCAGTTGCAAGACACCTCTACCCGGAAGCCCGTATCGAGAAATGTGACATCCGGCAATATTACCCGGAACAACGCTTCGATATTGTTATCGGCAATCCTCCTTTTAACTTGAAGTTCGACTACAAACTGTCGCAGGAATACTATATGGACAAGGCTTACGATGTGCTTAATCCGGCCGGTATCCTGATGATAATCGTGCCCGGCTCCTTCATGCAAAGCGAGTTTTGGGAAAAGACACGGATAGCCGGTATAAACGGCAAATTCTCTTTTGTCGGTCAGACTAAATTGGTTCCGTCAGCCTTTGCCGCAGTCGGAGTCCATGACTTCAATACGAAAATCATGGTATTTCTCCGTAAATCGGCCCACATCGAGATGCAGGCTTACAACGCGGAGGAATTCATAACGGCGGACGAGCTGAAAAAGCGCATCGGCGAGGCAAGGGCGATGAAACACCGGTTGCGTTTCGACCTGATGCGCGAGACCAACCGGATCGACAAGGAAGAACTTGAGCTGTTCGAGTACAAACTTGCCAAGTACATGTACGAGCTGAAGGCGCACGTCAAGTTGAACAAACATATAGACAAGGCGGAAGCGTTGGTCACGAAGTTCCGTAACCAGAAACCACCTGAGAACGCCACGCGGGAGCAGGTGGAGCAATGGGAGAAGAACAAGCTGACCCCGAAGAAAGTGCTTGCCGTCATCCGCAGGTACATCACCTCGCAAAATACCGTACCCCGCAAGGAAGTGGCATTGGTGAAGACCTCATACGGCTTCAAACTGAAACAATATGCTCCGCGACTCCTTGACAAAGTTCCGCACAAGGCGGCAAGTATCAACGACCTCGTGCTGGAGCGTGCCGAACTGCCCATGCCGGAAGTGCCGACAGAAAAGAACATGCATCAAATCCGTGCGGCGGAGAAACTGATCCGACGCAAGCGGAGAGAGTACGAAATGCAGAACCGGCAGTTCCCGGAAATGGAGGAAGATGGCAGGCTGAAAGAATACCTGGACCGGTGTGCATTCATCAACAAGGACGGCGAGACCTGCGAGTTTACCACGCTCCAGAAACACGACCTGAACCTCGTCTTGCAGAAACGCCACGCGCTGCTGAACTGGCAGCAAGGCTCGGGCAAGACAGCCGCCGTGTACCATCGTGCCAAATACCTGCTCAAATTCCGCAAAGTACGGAATGTCATCATACTGGCTCCTGCCATCGCCACCAATATGACATGGATACCCTTCCTCTCGATAAACAGGGAACAGTTCCGGGTGGCAAGGAGCAATGCCGACCTGGAAACTGTGCCGGAAGGCGTGTTCATCGTCCTGTCCACCTCCATGCTCGCCAAGCTGAAACGGGGCATGGCAAGGTTCGTCAAACGCAGTTCAAGAAAACTGTGCCTTGTTTTCGACGAGTCGGACGAGATAACCAACCCGTCGTCACAACGTACAAGGCATATCCTCAGTCTCTTCCGCCGCCTCAAATACAAGATACTCGACACCGGTACGACCACACGCAACAACATCGCCGAACTGTACAGCCAGTTTGAGTTGTTGTATAACAATTCCATAAACATGGTCTGTTGGAGCAGTCGGGTGTACCACGAGAACAGGGACAAGGAGATAGAGGAAGATAACAATCCGCACTATGGTGAGCCGTTCCCCGCTTTCAGGGGGCATGTGCTTTTCCGTGCCTGCCACTGTCCGGGGAAATCCACCGTGTTCGGCATTGAGAAGCAGAACCAGGATGTCTATAACAAGGAGGAGCTGGCCGGCCTTATCGGGAAGACCATCATTACACGCAAGTTCAGGGACTTTGCAGGAGAGAAATACAAGATACGGACACATACCGTCAGCCCGTCCGACGGCGAGCGTGAGGTTTACCGTGTCATCATCAAGGAGTTCTGCCGCATCTGCGAACTGTATTACAACAGCACGGGGGATGCAAAGAAGGATGCCGGACTCCGGCTTATGCGCCAAATCAAGCTGCTCATCAAGGCCTGCTCCGTCCCACACCTGATAGAGGGCTATTCCGGAGACGGGATTCCGAACAAGACAAGGTACATCGAAAGGCTGGTACGGAAGATACCCGGCAAGGTGGCTGTCGGCTGCACGTCCATAGCCGCATTCGACCTTTACGAGAGCCGTCTTCGCGAATGTTTTCCTGACCGTCCCGTATTTGTGGTCAAGGGCGACGTGGCGTTCAAGAAACGGCAAAGCATCGTGACGGAGTTCGATTCCACCATCAACGGCATACTGGTATGCACGCAGCAGAGCCTGAGCAGTTCGGTGAACATACCCACCTGCAACGACGTGATACTTGAATCCCTGCAATGGAACATCCCGAAGATGGAGCAGTTCTACTTCCGTTTCATCCGTCTCGACTCCAAAGAGCTGAAGGACGTGCATTATGTCACCTACAAGGACTCCGTGGAGCAGAACCTGATGGCGCTGGTGCTTACCAAAGAGCGGCTGAACGAGTTCATCAAGACGGGCGAAGTAAAGGAACAGTCGGAAATCTTTGAGGAGTTTGACGTCACCATGTCCGTTATCGAGAGCCTGCTGGTCAGGGAGCGTGACAGCGAAGGGAAAATACATATCAGCTGGGGAAGCCAGCGCATCATGAACTGAAAAATGGAAAAACAAATGAGAAACCGCAGATTCCATTCCACAGGCAAAGGTAGCCCGCCCCCTTACCGGCAGGGCAAGGTCATGCCGCAAGCGGTTTTCGGGAAAATCATCCTCACCGGAGGCTCCGGTATTTTCCCGAAAAACCCTGCACTGCCGGGGTGCGGACCTTTTGGAGCCTGTGGAATGAAATCCCCGGTTCCGAATCATAAACTATAATGAAGAATATCATGGACTTGAATCAGGCAGAAGTGGCAGTGACCACGCAGCATCTCATAGACATGGGGCAGGAAAAAGACAACCTGCTGCAAATGTCCGACTTCGGCGACATGGGGGAATTCCTGTGCACCTGCTCCGAACTGTTTCCCGAAGAGGAAACACCGGAATACAGGTACACGAGATGGGAGGAGATCCCGGACCTGCTCATCAACCGGGAATGGCTGTGTCCCAACTTCTTCGAGATAAGGGAGGCGATGGAACAGCTGGAGGAACCCGACAAGGATTGCTTCTTCGACTGGTGTGACCGTTACGGGCATGACATCAGTACGGAAGACCCGCACCTGCTGGTGGCGCACTATATCGAACTTTATGGAAATGCGGCCTATATCGACGATGAGCCTTGCCCGGACAGCGGGGATGACAGCCTGCTGTACCATCCGGGCATATCAAGCAACTATTTCGACACGGGTATTCCCCGCTTCGAGGTATTCGATGACAATTACGATTAAAGCATATAAACATATACAAGATGGAAATCAACTTCAAAGGACCGGTAATGCCGGTTGACCCCTATTCGCAAATGGCGTTTGTGGAGATACTGAACATTCTCCTGACGGCAGGGCACATCGTGGATGTGAACAGGTTTCTGATAAACAGGAATGCCAATCCGCTATTCGGCTCGTTGTCAGGATATTTCAAATGGTCATTCTCCGACAACCACTTTACCCTGTGGCAACGGGTGGAATACAACTCGCCGCTTTGTTTCAGGCAACGCATATTCAGCATCCATTTCGGAACGCTGGCAAGCCGTGACAGGGGAAGGGATAATACAATAATGAACTAAAACATATCAATATGAGTCACCAGATAATTACAAGAATGACATACAATGCCAAAACCAGGCAGATAGAAACTTGGCAGCACTCCAGCAACGTGTGTCCGGCAACAGACCATTTCCATGCCTTGGATGTAAAGACCGATGAGCAGATGCTCTTCTTCATAAAATTGGTGGCAAATCGGGAATGGCAGACACGTAAATGGCACAAAGAGTTTGAGATACTATTTCAGGAATACCCTGAACTAAATACGGACTCCTACTGCTATGAGCTTGAAGGCAAGCCATGGGAAGAATACTGTGCCATCCGCAACAAATACGAACAGTTGGCAAAGAGCAAATGTAGCGAGATAGCCACACGATTCAGACAGCTTGCAAACCTACACAAGCAGCATATGAATGATACAATAACGATAGGAAACAGGGAAATCGCGCTGATGGCATTCGACAGGCTCCGCAAGGAAGACAAGACAGATTCCGCATTGAAACTCGCACGGTGTATGCTGCATGGCACAAGCATATCTCTTGGCATAGGTGATATCGACTGGGATATCGACATGGCGATACGGCAGTGCGGAGGAGAACCGAAAACGGGATACAGGTACACGGCGCATTTCCACTTCAACCGGAACACGGAGATGGAAAAGGAAAGATATGACCGGATTGTGAAGGAACTGTATGGATAAAGAAATTTACACGGAGGCGGCCGCAAGGTCGCTTCCGGCATTTATAACGGTATGTACGGGAAAACAGAATCCTGCCGTACACAGGTAAGATAAATGGATGAACAGAAAACATTGACATTGGATTTCATCAAATCCCTGATGGAACCGGCCTATACGCTGGTATGGACAGATTACAATGACAACCTTGACAACCATCGCGGACTGATTCAAAAATGCCTTGACAGCAAAAGCCGCGAACATTTGTGGGAAAAGGCAGACGAGTGGTACAGCGATGCCGAATGGGAGGCTGTCCGTGGGATAGTCGCCAAATTGAAAGAGGAATGTACCGTATTCCATGACTTTGACGAGGAAGCGGTCGATGACTTCTTCGACGAGCACGAGGATGAAATCTGCGATGAGATATACAGCCGCAACGATTCGGACGTGGTGAAGGAATTGATAAGGCATACGGACGATATACCTATCCGGGTGGAAATGCTTTCAAACTATGACTGCATCAATTCCAACTGGTTTGAATCGCAAGGCGGTTACAGGTACGAGGAATCCTACTTCGGGGACATGGTGGACAGCCTGAACCTCAATCCGGCGAGAGTAAAGAAAATCCTGACAGAGCACGGCTACAGGGCTTACGGGCGTTTCCCGAACCGTAAGAGCCGGAACGGCAAGGAGCAGGTTTCCTACGAACAATTCTACGAGGAACTTATCAATTCCTGCTGCGGTGCGAACCTGCTGACCTACATAGGCAGGGTAAGCCTGAAAGAGCTGTATGAAGCCGGCTTTTCATTGAAAGAGGTCGTTATCCCCAAAGGCAACTGTTGCGGACTTTTCAGTTCGACATATGGTGGTGGAAGCCTGCTTGAAATGGAACTGAAACGGGACATAAAGCTGAAATTGGAAGTCAGGGACTATCACGGTTTCCGCTTCCGGCTGGATGACGAACGTTCCAAATATGACTGTTCGGTCCAGCATGTATATGGGGTGGACGACTCCTTTTTCGGAGATGCGGTTCACATTGTATCCTGATAAGATCAACTAATCAACAATCAAATCATAGAAGATTATGGCAAAATACGATGTAAAAGTAAGGTACATCTTCGAGGGTACTTACACGGTAGCGGCAGACGACCGCGATGAAGCGAAAAGAATGGTCGCACAGGACTGCGGTCTGGTATTGGGCGGCAACATTCACACAACGCTGGATGACGATGAAGTGACGGACTGGAAGTTCGGTTGTCATCCGGACTTGCAGGTTCTCTCCGTAAGGCAGAGAGGCGGGAAATCCCCCATGTCGGTGTTCGGAGACAGGATCGAAGAACTGCGAAAAGACATCATCGAAGCGATACGGCAGTTACTCCACGACCATGCCATGAATGCGGTACGGTTTCCGGAAGAGGATGATGACCCGGTCTGGGTGATATGGTTCAGCGATAACGGAGACCCTTACGAGTGCAGGGTGACAGGACTCCGGGTAACGGACAGCAGCCTGACCGTCATCGCCGAAGATATAGAAAGCGGTGACGAGGTGGAATGTTACAGCCCGTTTGAACTTGGTGCAAAGAACATAGACTGGCTCCATGAAATGTACGAGGCTGTATGGCGGCAACTGGAAGAGAGCGAAAAAGTAGAACCACAAACTGAAGAACAATGAAATATCAAGCGGAAAATGCAGTATCCAGCTTCTTCTACTATATGTGGAATGCCTGGAGTATGGAAGAATGCAAGGTTGTGTATGGCGGCATGTACCTGCATTTCTGGAAAAAATGGAACGCGTTGGCCGACAAGTCCATTTATGGGGCGGCGGAGCGGTTCTACATGGAGCTTTCGGAAGACAACCGCAGGCTGCTCGTGGAACGTGCTGTCTCCATCTATGACGGACGACGCTTCAGGAACAAAAGTATAAACATTGAAAATCAAATATTATGCAGACAAACATCATTAATCTGATTTGCAGTTCATGCAACTGTAGCCAGGCAGAAGCACAGGAGTATCTGGACTCCGAAATCCGGAACCTGCGTGAGTTGCAGGAGGCAAACGATTTGAGAGAAGACGACATCGGTATGGCGTGCAGCAATCTCGGTCTTGATCTTGATTATCAGGAATATTTTATCAACCGCCTCGCAGGGGCATAAAAAGAAACACCATGACTTATTTTCAGAACATACGAAGTCTGGCGGACTTGAAGAAGGAGTACCGCCGGCTGGCATTGGAGCACCACCCGGACAAGGGCGGCGACACCGCCACCATGCAGAGGGTGAACATCGAGTTTGAAAAGCTGTACGGGATATGGAAAGACAGGCCGGATGTTTCCGCAAGCGCAAGCGGCTACGAACACGACTATTCAGGAGCGACGGCAAGGGAATACACGGAGTATGTCTATAACGAATACCGCTGGAAAGGCCGCAACTACAAAGGGCAACATGCCCCGGAGATTGTGGAGCTGACACGGACATGGCTGAAAGAGACCTATCCGAGATACAGGTTTTCCGTCAGACGCGAAAACTACCATTCCATCCATGTCCGGCTTATGAAAGCGGATTTCGAGGCGTTCACCAAAGAATCCGGCAAGGTCCAGGACGAAATCAACCATTACAATATCGCTTCCGACAAATCCCTGACGGACCGGGCCAAAGAGGTGATGACGAATATCTGCGATTTCGTCATGTCGTACAACTTCGACGACAGCGATCCGATGACCGACTATTTCAATACCAATTTCTACCTGACATTGGGAATAGGCAGTTACAAGCAACCGTATAAGGTGGAGACACCCGAGTTGGATTGCAAGGGCAAGGACAGACCGGAAGTGTTCAAACATCCCGAAGGTGCCGCACACAAGGCTGTCCGTCAGGCGTTGGGCACAGCCCGTTTCGATTTCATCGAACACAGGAGGCATTCCGGTGAGATGATACTCGGAGAAGACCATTACGGCTCACAGGGCGAACACTATTTCTGGCCGAAGGATTACTCCAGCGCGAAACTGGCGCAGAAACGGATTGACAAATTGGAGAAAGCCGGTATCCGATGCAGACTCACGGGATATAACGGCGGCTACATCCGTTTTCTCGGCTACACTCCCGAAACGGAAGCGTTGCTGGAGAAGGAACGGCAGGAATATATCATCGCCCATCGGCAATGGCAAACCAGACAGGCGGCAACCAATTAAAACTTATGAATATGGAACCGAACAATTTGAACGAATGGTGGGGCGGGCAGCCCGACGGACTGAAACAGGCATTCTCGCTCTTCCCCGACAGACGGTGGGAAGAGGCGGACCTGTATCTGCGGATCAATATCCGCAACTACTGCCTACTTAAGAGAGGCGGAATGCTTCCCGAAGACAAGGACCGGTCTATGCTCAGCGAGATTGTCTGTGAGCTGGCCGATACGGAGCTGTGCCGTGCAAACGGAAGGACGCTCGAAGACATGTGCGATACGGACGGGGCTTTTCTGGAAGAGTACCAGGAGCAGTTCAACCGGATATACGATGAACTGGAAATGAGAATTACGGATTATATGAACGGACTATCAAAAAATATGTGACATGAAAGCAAAAGTATTCAGATACAAGTCTGACGGTAATACCGTCGTGGCTCCTTATATGGAACTGGAGCCGTATGCGGAGAATGTATATCTCTCGTTGTCGAGAAAGAACGAATACGGGAATGAGGACGATGACTGTTTCCATGTGGTCTGCCGGATTGAAAACGTTTATTTTTCCAGCGGGCAGTATTCACGCCGGTTTCTCAAGGGAGAAGGCCGCAGGGAGGAAGCCGCAGCTTATTGCAGGAACTGGATTGCGGATACGCTTCAGGGTGCGGAAAAAGGAACTTTTGTCAAGTCGCTCTCCATCTGCGTGTTCGATGCCCTCGGGCTCGATACCACCCCTTTGGTGCAAGCCCGTGAGGCATATAAAAGGAAACAGGAGCAGAAACGCAGGGAACAGGAGGAGAAAGAGGCGGAAGAGCGCAGAGCGCGGGAAGAGCAACACCAGCGGCTGCTCGATGAGCAGAAACAGAAATTCCTGGACGGGGAACGGATCACGGGAGGAATGTTCCTTGAAATCACCGGAAGGGACGGTTTTGACATCCATATCAGAACCAAAGGGACATTCAACAGGCATGTGAGGGGCATTGACAGAAACGGCACCGTCAGTTTCCGGAAAATCAAGGGCTGCCGGACACCGGACTTTACCGGATGCCATAAGGCCGTGTCCGCCTATCTTGCGTTCATAACAGAAAAAGAGGACAAACAATAAAATCCGGGGCGGTAACGGCCTGCTCCATGCAGCTGTTACCGCTGCCGGCTTCCGGCCTCACAATTCACGGTTCAGCGCCATTGCCAGCGGAAACATAAACCGGTTATAGGCTTTAAGCTTTTGCAAATTCAGTACATATCCGGCATAGGGATTGGTCAGATCGGTATAGAAGAATACATCGGTAAATCCTGCGTGTTCCTCCACGACTTCACCCTCCAACGGAATCTCCTCCACATTGAACCGCTCCAGAGGCAGTTCTTCCAGACGGGCATGCTCCGCATTGCCCAATACGTTCAGGTTGCGGTTAAACAACACGAACCCTTTCTTGCTGTAATCCACACGCATGCCATACGGACGCTTCACAAGGAAAGCATCCGCCGCTTTCTTTATATAGTCTTCCATGATCCTGAAATTAGAATTGCAAAAATACATCTTTTGTCCGGCAATGGCGAACAAATCAGGAAGATAATCGCCATACCCCATGCAAAGCACACCACCGTATATTTTATTTCCCACCCTGCAAAGGTAGTCCCGTGTCCTGTGTACCCGTACAAGGTCAGGCCCCTTCGGGGTTGGCTGAAAGAAAATCATCCTCGCTTCGCTGCGGTATTTTCTTTCGCCAAACCTTGCGGGTACAGCCACGGGACAGTCAGGCAGGCGAGAAATAAAAATACCGGCTCCCGGAGCCGGACGTGTTTAACAGATAAAAATACAAAAGTCATGAAAATCCTGAATGAAGAACATTTCGAGAATGTAAAGCGTTACGCCGAATCCATCGGTGACACCTCGCTCCAAAAATGTTTGGACCGGTTGAAGAGCTGGGAAGAAAATCCTGACCATCCCAGCGAAATCTCACTCTACTATGACCATGCCCCGTACTCGTTCGGTTTCACACAACGCTATCCCGACGGAAGGACGGGTATCGTGGGCGGCCTGCTCTATCATGGAATGCCCGACAGATCATTTGCGGTGACATTGCAGCCGTTCCACGGATGGCAGATACACACCTGACAAAAAACAATCAACAGTATTAACTTCATAAAATTCAAGATTATGGAAACAACATTGGCTGTATTGGAAAGACAACGGCAGTTTGACTTCCAGAAAAACGGAATTGAAGTGATGAACTTCGAGACGCTCCAGCGTACCTACAAGGAGAACGACATCTACAACAACCCGGTGCAGGGCATCTACCATTACCAGGTCATCCGGCGCATGATGGACATCTGCGAGAAGCACAGCCTCAATTACGAGGTGGAGGAAATCTTCGCGGCCCAGAACAGGAACAAGACACAGCCCGGAGTGAGCATACTCCCGCAGGTGGAGCAGACACACGGCGAAAAAGCCGTAGAGGCGCACATCCTGCGCCGTATTTTCGCCACCATCCGGATCAAGGACTGGGAGACGGACGAACTGACCACGACACTGGTCGTCGCCTACCACCAGGACGGCATACAGGCCGCCATAGGTCCCTGCGTGCTGATCTGTCATAACCAGTGTATCCTTTCACCCGAGCGAAGCGTCTGCAATTACGGGAAAAAGAAAGTGACAACCGAAGAGGTCTTCGAGACGGTGGACGGCTGGCTGGCCAATTTCGAGGTGAACATGAACGAGGACATCGAACGGATACAGCGGTTGAAACGCCGGATTATCCCGATGGAGGAAATCTATATGTACATAGGTCTGCTGACCGCGTTGCGCGTCTCCCACGACAGTTCGGACAGGAACCTCTCATCCTCCGTTGAGACTTACCCGCTAAACCAGGGACAGATTTCCATCTTCACGGAAGAGGTGCTTAAACTGGCCATGACAAAGGGGCAGATTACCGCTTGGGAATTATACAACATTGCCACTGCTATCTATAAGCCCGGAAAAACGGATTTCCCGGCCCTAATCCCACAGAACGGAGCCATGGCGGAACTCCTGCTTTCCCGTCTGCCGGAAGAGCCGGAAGTACAGGATGCCGTTCCGGTAAGCTGACATGCAAGCCGCACAAATGCCCTGACCCGACAATACGCACAAGGGAGAACCTGACAGTCAATAACAACTGAAAGATTCTCCCTTTTTCATTTACTCCTCAAAAAGCAGCATGTATTCCACTTTTCTTCTCCGTTCGATGCTCGGAACCACTTTCCCCTTGTAGCATCTGAAAGAGACATATTCCTTATAAATATCCCGGTCACCAGACTCCAGCTTCTTCAACAGCCGGCTCTTGGGCATTTTCCCATATCCTTTCAGACGGTAGGCCCCCACATTATATGAAAGGACTGCGACCAATAAGGAATCACGCCCCAGATAACTGAACATGCGGCACAGCTTACGGAGGTCTGCCCTCAGAATGGAGTCTCCCTGCGCTTTGGAAATGCTGTTGGTAAACCTCTCCCCGGGAAGAACCTTGTGACCCCACCCGACATAAGGCCAATGCTTTTTCTCTCCATGCCAGCCCTCGAATCGCTTGACACACTCGACCGCAAGACTGAATCTGTCCGGACTTGCCTTTACCGGATTCTCCGCCCTTGAAGGCATACCCGGAAAAAAGACCGCAGCGGAAAACGCCGCAAACCATATTGCTTTTAACTTCATCATAGGCAGGACCGGCTTATTGTCCGACAACTGTAACCGACAACTCCTTGCCTCCGGAAGTCGTGGCCGTATCCCTGTCCTCTGTCTCGTTGTTGAAACTGAAACTCAGCTGGAAGAGCTGTGCCGGCTCGCTGTTGTCCTCAAAATAGATGTCTATCGCTTGCTGGTCCTCACATTCCGAAGTATAATACAGGCGGAACACCTCTCTATCCAAAGGATAACGGTCATTGGGCAGCAGCACCATCCCGTCGTCCATGCGGAGCGTGCCCTTGCCGTCCGGCTGGAAATAGCGGATGGTATAGCGGGCATCGGAAAACCGGCCTTCAGGTTTGAGTTCACACCGTATTTCCACCGTCTCGCCTTTTACGATGCGTGTGGGAACAGGCATCGTTTCCACCGTAAACGGATAT
>OGZL01002292.1_pt1 | contig 14333 bp, 13 predicted proteins | sample 1576761 | NCBI WGS metagenome assembly OGZL01 (sample SAMEA3541595, study PRJEB24748) | human gut metagenome | biome: human gut; feature: human-associated habitat; material: faeces | place: China | collected 2012
CTCAAGCCCGGCGCTGCCGAGTAACCATTGGGTCATGTAAGGAGAACTGCACAGTATGTCAAGGCGAAAGCAGCAGCAAAAGCAATGAAACTGCCGCTTTATCAGTATCTTGGCGGAACTTATACGACACAGATGCCAGTACCGATGATGAATGTATTAAATGGAGGAAGACATGCGGATAATACGGTAGACTTTCAGGAATTTATGATTATGCCGACCGGAGCTGAAACTTTCAAAGAGGGACTTCGTATGTGTGCAGAAGTGTATCAGAAATTAAAACAACAACTAAAAGTAAGAGGATTATCAACCGGAGTTGGAGATGAAGGTGGATTTGCACCGAATCTGGCGAATGCAAAGGATATCTTTTTGATTTTAAACGAGTCTGTTGAACAAAGTGGGTATCAGATTGGGAAAGACATCTGTTATGCAATGGATGCAGCAGCGAGTGAATTGTATGATTCGAAGCGAAAACAGTATTATTTTCCCGGAGAATCTAAGGCGATGCAAAAAGAAATCTATCGGACAACAGATGAGATGACCGCTTATTATAAAGAATTAACGAAAGAATTTCCAATTGTATCAATTGAAGATGCTTTGGATGAAGAGGACTGGCAGGGCTGGAAGATGTTAACGGATGAACTTGGAAAGAATATTCAGCTTGTCGGTGATGATTTATTTGTAACAAATTCGGAACGTTTAAAAAAGGGAATTGAATTAAATTCTGCAAATGCAATCTTGATTAAAGTAAATCAGATAGGAACGTTAACTGAAGCAATGGATGCAGTTCAGACTGCGCAAAAAGCTGGGTATCGTGCCGTGATTTCTCATCGTTCTGGTGAAAGTGAAGATACATTTATTGCAGATTTGGCAGTTGCCTGCAGTGCAGGACAGATTAAAGCCGGAGCACCCTGCAGAGCAGAACGAACAGCAAAATATAACCGATTACTGCAAATCGAAGATGAATTGAAACAAGAAGCCAGATATCGAAATCCATTTGCGGGGGAATCCCTAAAAAAGAGTTGAAATCTCCGAAATACTATGTTAAACTGAATATGTTTAGCGATTAGGAGGTGTACGCATGGAGATTTTGAGAATAGTTTTAACGGTTTTATTCGTTATTGATTGTATAGGATTGACTGTGATTATTCTGATGCAGGAAGGCAAATCTCAGGGCCTTGGAACAATTGCAGGCATGGCAGGAGGCGGCTCAAGGGAAATTGATTAAATTGGCTCTTGCCCCTGAACGTGAGGGAGTGGCTGAATTTATCCAAGAAGCAACCAAGCAAGGCGTCACTATTGCTCTAGGTCATTCCAATGCCACATATGAAGAAGCCATGGCAGCAGTGGAAGCCGGGGCATCCGTTTGGGTTCACGTCTACAACGGGATGCGTGGCTTTACCCACCGTGAGCCAGGTATGGTTGGTGCAGCCTTCGATAGTCCAGAAACGATTGGTGAGTTGATCGCTGATGGTCATCATGTGGTCCCTGCAGCTTGTAAGGTTCTTATCAAGCAAAAGACACCTCGAGGAGTTGCCCTTATTACAGACTGTATGTCAGCGGGAGGACGTCCGGATGGCGACTATATGCTGGGTGAACTTCCTGTCATCGTCGAAAATGGTACTGCCCGCCTCAAAGAAGGTGGTAACCTAGCTGGATCTATCCTACAACTTAAAGACGGTGTCAAACACGTGGTTGACTGGGGGCTTGTGACGGTTGCTCAAGCTCTACAAATGGCAACTAGTGTTCCAGCTAAATCGGTTGGACTTGAAAATACTTGCGGAAGCCTAAAAGCAGGTCTACCAGCTGATTTTATCGTCTTAGATGACTCCTTGGACTTACAAGCAACCTATATTGATGGACGAAAAGGTTGGGAAAAATAAGAGTATGAGTAGCACTTTCTTATGAAGGTGCTGTTTTTAATTGATTTTTACAAAGGTGTCAGAGTAGTGTAAAATAGAAATACTTTTTATTTTACAGGAGGTAATATGTCAAAACGTATTTGGAGCATTGCCCTGGCCTATGTCGGTGTAATGATTGGTGCAGGGGTGTCTTCAGGACAGGACCTCTTACAGTATTTTGTTAGTTTTGGAGCCTGGGGACTGATAGGTGTCATAGTTCTAGGAGTTTTGCATGTTAGCTTTGGGCGACTCATGATTGCTTTGGGAAGTTATTACCGCTCAGACGATCACTCAGTAGTCCTGGCAGAAATCAGTCATCCTGTGATTTACCGTATTTTGGATATCGCTTTGATTATCACTTGTTTCCTGTTTGGTTTTGTGATGACAGCAGGTGCAGGGGCTAACCTAAACCAACAGTTCGGCTTTCCGATTTGGGTAGGTGCCTTCCTGTGTACAGCTCTGACTATCTTTGTGAGTTTCCTAGATTTCAAAAAAATCATTGGTGTTATTGGAGTTTTTACCCCTATGATTTTGGTTATGATTGCCATGATATTCGTGACCAATGTTTTAGGGCGTCACTGGGATTTTGCTGAGATGGATAAGGTGTCGCAAACCATTCAATCTCCCTTCCCAAGTATTTGGCTGTCTGTGGTTAATTATTTTGCCGTTTGTGTCATGTCAGCCATAGCCATGGCCTTTGTCATGGGTGGCTCTATTCTCAAAATCAATGAAGCCGAAAAGAGTGGAGCCTGGGGAGGATTTATGGTTGGTGTGATTTTCTTCGTCACGACCTTGATTCTCTTTGCTAACAGTGATAAGAGTGCTAGCTCGGATGTTCCAATGTTGGCTATTGCTAAGGAAGTGAATCCTATCTTTGCGACGCTCTACGCCTTGGTTATCTTTGGCTTGATTTTTAATACCGTCTTTAGTCTTTACTATGCCCTTGGGAAACGCTTTTCAGCAGGTAGTGAGAAACGCTTCAAGTTCTTTGTGGCTGCATTTGCCCTTGCTGGTTTTGCTATTTCCTTCATGGGCTTCCGTCAACTGGTAGCGGTTATGTATCCTATTATCGGTTATTTAGGAATGCTGATGTTGGTAGTGCTAGTTGTTGCTAGCTACCGCAAAAAAGCTAAGATTCGTAAGGAAAAGGAAATTCGAAATCATCTCTTGTCTATCGTTGAGAAAGCTTATGATCCCAATCAAGACTTGACCCATCGGGACAAGAAAAAGGCCGAAGAACTTCGAGAAGCCTCAATTCTTGATAATGATATTCTCCATGAAGACTCTCATGCACATGTTCGTCAGGAAATGGGGATTAGTAAGAAGGATTAGAATTTTATTTTACAAGTTTCTCTATTTCTGCTATAATACTGACAAGAAAGAAGGGCTTATGGCGTTTTTCTAGCGAGCTTGGGACAGTGGAAGCCAAGTAGAGCAAAGTAGGCAAGTGGCGCTTTCTCTCAGCAAATGGCTGAAGACAAACAGATAAAATGAAGTAATAAATTAGGGTGGAACCGCGTTTCTGACGCCCCTAGGTCAAACGACTTAGGAGCAGAGACACGGTTCTTTTTGTATCCTGAGTCACAAGAAACTTTATGAATAAGGAGTAAAACATGTCCAAAAAATTGACTTTTCACTGCGTCAGTGGCAGATACTTCCTTATAGTCGGACTGCCCCACGCTCAGCACTAGGGTGCCTGAGCTAGACGCAGTACTAACTCGTCTTGCCTCGTATAATTGACGAGGCAGACTCATGTCGCAAGAAATTATAGAAAAAGGAGTAAAACATGTCCAAAAAATTGACTTTCCAGGAAATTATCCTTACTTTGCAACAATACTGGAATGACCAGGGTTGTATGCTGATGCAGGCTTATGATAATGAAAAAGGTGCGGGAACAATGAGTCCTTACACCTTCCTTCGTGCCATTGGTCCTGAGCCATGGAATGCGGCTTATGTAGAGCCATCTCGTCGTCCAGCAGATGGTCGTTACGGAGAAAACCCAAACCGTCTTTACCAACACCACCAGTTCCAAGTGGTTATGAAACCATCACCATCAAACATCCAAGAACTCTACCTTGAGTCATTGGAAAAATTGGGTATCAATCCTTTGGAACACGATATTCGTTTCGTTGAAGATAACTGGGAAAACCCATCAACTGGTTCAGCTGGTCTTGGTTGGGAAGTTTGGCTTGACGGTATGGAAATCACTCAGTTCACCTACTTCCAACAAGTTGGGGGATTGGCAACTGGTCCGGTAACTTCTGAGGTCACTTACGGTTTGGAACGTTTGGCTTCTTACATCCAAGAAGTAGATTCTGTTTACGATATTGAGTGGGCTCCAGGTGTTAAATACGGAGAAATCTTCCTTCAACCAGAATATGAACACTCAAAATACAGCTTTGAAGTTTCTGACCAAGACATGCTTCTTGAAAACTTCGAAAAATTTGAAAAAGAAGCAGGACGTGCTTTGGAATTGGGTCTTGTTCACCCAGCCTATGATTACGTTTTGAAATGTTCACATACCTTCAACTTGCTTGACGCTCGTGGCGCTGTTTCTGTTACAGAACGTGCCGGTTACATTGCCCGCATCCGTAACTTGGCCCGTGTCGTAGCCAAAACCTTCGTCGCAGAACGTAAGAAACTTGGTTACCCACTTCTTGACGAAGCCACACGCGCAAAACTCCTAGCAGAAGAGGAAGAATAAAAAAGAGTTACAAGAATGGAAAATGGGCAAACAAAGTGAGCCCACATGGCTACCCAGAGGCAAGTCGAAGACTTGCTAAAGGGATAGGCGCCGCCGTACTGGTATATGGGGATTTTTGAAACGTTAGGTTCAAAAATCAGTTAGCTAAATCCACTTTGATGAGACTGTTGGAAATCTATGTCAAGGAGACACCAGATTTCCTTACAGCCTCACAAAGTTAGTTAGCAACGTCCCCAGTACCTAAGGCGCCTATCAAAAAAAGAATTTTGTAAAGGAAGAAACATGACAAAAAACTTATTAGTAGAACTTGGACTTGAAGAGTTGCCAGCCTACGTTGTCACACCAAGTGAAAAACAACTCGGTGAGAAAATGGCAGCCTTCTTGGATGACAACCGTCTTTCATACGAGAGCATTCAAACCTTTTCAACACCACGCCGTTTGGCAGTCCGTGTCATTGGCTTGGCGGATCAACAATCGGATTTGACCGAAGATTTTAAAGGACCTTCTAAGAAAATCGCCTTGGATGCAGATGGAAACTTCTCAAAAGCGGCACAAGGATTCGTCCGTGGGAAAGGCTTGACGGTTGATGATATTGAATTCCGTGAAGTCAAAGGTGAAGAGTACGTTTATGTCACTAAGCACGAAGCTGGAAAACCAGCTAAAGAAGTCTTGGCTGGCGTTCCAGAAGTGCTTGCTTCATTGACCTTCCCTGTCAGCATGCACTGGGCTAACAATACATTTGAATACATTCGCCCAGTTCACACCTTGACAGTTCTTTTGGGCGACGAAGCGCTCGACCTTGATTTCTTGGATATCAAGTCAGGTCGTGTGAGCCGTGGACACCGTTTCCTTGGACATGAAGTGGAAATTACTAATGCGGATTCTTATGAAGAAGACCTTCGTACCGTTTACGTGATTGCGGATAGCAAAGAACGTGAAAACATGATTCGTGAGCAAATCAAAGCTATCGAAGCAGAACAAGGTGTTCAAGTTCAAATCGAAGAAGGACTTTTGAATGAAGTCTTGAACTTGGTCGAATACCCAACTGCCTTCATGGGAAGTTTTGATACTAAGTATTTGGATGTTCCAGAAGAAGTTTTGGTGACCTCAATGGAAACGCACCAACGTTACTTTGTTGTACGTGACCTTGATGGTAAGCTTAAACCAAACTTCATCTCAGTGCGTAATGGTAACGCTGAGCACTTGGAAAATGTCGTTCGAGGAAATGAAAAAGTCTTGGTGGCACGTCTTGAAGATGGTGAATTCTTCTGGCGTGAAGACCAAAAACTTAAGATTGAAGACCTCGTTGCTAAATTGGCTAACGTGACCTTCCATGAAAAAATTGGTTCTCTTTCAGAACACATGGCACGTGCGGGTGTTATTGCAGCGTCACTAGCTGAGCAAGCTGGTTTGACTGCAGAAGAAACGGCAGCCGTAGCTCGTGCAGCTGAAATCTACAAATTTGACCTCTTGACTGGTATGGTCGGAGAGTTCGATGAATTGCAAGGAATCATGGGTGAAAAATATGCCCTTCTCGCTGGTGAAGATGCTGCGGTAGCTGCTGCTATTCGTGAGCACTACCTTCCTGATTCAGCAGATGGTGCTCTTCCTGAAACCAAGGTAGGTGCCATCCTTGCCCTAGCAGATAAATTGGATACTCTCCTTTCATTCTTCTCAGTAGGTTTGATTCCATCAGGTTCCAATGACCCATACGCACTCCGTCGTGCGACTCAAGGTATTGTGCGTATCTTGGATGCCTTTGGTTGGCACATCCCTATGGATGAATTGATCGACAGCCTTTACGCCCTTTCATTTGATAGTCTTTCTTATGACAATCAAGCAGAAGTTATCAACTTCATCAAGGCGCGTGTGGATAAGATGATGGGACGCACACCAAAAGATATCAAAGACGCTGTTCTTGCTGCTTCAAACTTTGTCGTGGCTGATATGCTTGAAGTAGCTGATGCCCTTTCAGAAGCTGCTAAGACTGATGGTTACAAGGCAGCTGTTGAGTCACTTTCTCGTGCCTTCAACTTGGCAGAAAAAGCGGATGCTTCAGTGACAGTCGATGCTAGTCTCTTTGAAAACGACCAAGAAAAAGCCCTTGCTAAAGCGATTGAAGAGCTTGAATTGACAGGTTCAGCAAGTGACAAAATGGCACAGCTCTTCGCTCTTAGCCCAGTCATCGATGCCTTCTTTGACAACACTATGGTCATGGCAGAAGATGAAGCGGTTAAAAACAACCGTTTGGCCCTTCTTGCAGGTCTTGTAGCCAAAGCCAAAGCTGTTGCAGTTTTCAACCAATTGAACACAAAATAATGACCTGGTAACAGGTAGGAAGTAGGTTTTATTATGACACCTGAAAAAATCGCTCGTATCAATGAGCTTGCTAAAAAGAAAAAAACCGAAGGTTTGACTCCAGAAGAAGAAGTGGAGCAAGCAAAACTTCGTGAAGAATACATTGAAGGTTACCGTCGCTCAGTTCGTCACCATATCGAAGGAATTAAAGTGGTTGACGAAGAAGGTAACGATGTGACACCTGAAAAACTACGTCAAGTACAACGTGAAAAAGGTTTGCATGGCCGTAGCCTTGATGATCCTGAATCATAATAACCATTAACAAGGGTTTGGAGCTTTCCAAGCCCTTGTTTTGAAGTGTAAAATTCTGAATATTCTGTATAAAATTGACCGATTATGCAAAAAATGGTAAAATATAAGTTATGTTAAAAATGGTAGGACTCAATGAGTCTTGCTTAATAGAATTGGAGTGAAAAAAATGTCGCAAAAGCAACATCATAAAGACGACGACAACCAGACTGAAAATGGGATGGTGCGTGGTCTTCAGAACCGTCACGTCCAGCTGATTGCCATCGCTGGTACCATCGGTACAGGTCTCTTCCTTGGAGCAGGGCGTTCTCTCTCCCTAACAGGACCTTCAATCATCCTAGTATATATACTAACTGGTATCTTCATGTATCTTATGATGCGAGCTATCGGTGAGATGCTCTATATGGATCCTGACCAACACACCTTTATCAACTTTATTACCAAATACCTTGGTAAAGGCTGGGGATTCTTCTCAGGGTGGTCTTACTGGGTATCACTGATATTCCTTGGAATGGCAGAAATTACGGCCGTATCGACCTATGTGCAATATTGGTTCCCAAGTTGGCCTGCCTGGCAGATACAGATCATCTTCCTGATTATCTTGAGTTCGGTTAATCTAATTGCGGTTAAGATTTTCGGGGAAGTTGAGTTTTGGTTTGGAATGATCAAGATTATCACCATTCTTGCTCTTATCGCAACAGGTATCTTCATGGTAGCAACTAACTTTGAAACGCCTGCTGGACATGCTAGCCTTGCCAATATTACACACGGCTTCCAGATGTTCCCTAAAGGTTGGGTAAGCTTTGTCATGACCTTCCAAATGGTCTTCTTTGCTTACCAAGCCATCGAATTTGTAGGGATTACAACATCTGAGACAGCCAATCCACGTAAGGTCTTACCAAAGGCCATCAAGGAAATTCCGATTCGCATTGTCATTTTCTATGTGGGTGCCCTCATTGCCCTTATGGCTATCTTCCCATGGCAAAAGCTTCCAGTTAATGAATCACCATTCGTAACGGTCTTCCAAATGGCTGGTATCAAGTGGGCAGCAGCCTTCATTAACTTTGTTGTCTTGACAGCAGCGGCTTCATCATTGAACTCAACACTTTACTCTACAGGTCGTCACCTTTTCCAAATTGCTAAGGAAACACCAAATAGTAAAGTCATGAAAGCTTTGAAGCTAGATACTTTGTCACGTAATGGTATTCCTTCACGTGCCATCATTGTTTCAGCCATTGTAGTATGTGTTTCAGCCTTCATCAATGTCTTGCCTGGTGTATCTGATGCCTTCGCTTTGATTACCGCATCATCATCAGGGGTCTACATCGCTATCTATATCTTGACCATGCTTGCTCATCTCAAGTACCGTAAATCTCAAGAGTTCATGGCAGATGGCTTCCTTATGCCAGCCTACAAGATTCTCAATCCATTGACTATCCTTTTCTTCATCTTCGTCTTTGTTTGTCTCTTCTTGCAAAAGTCAACAGTTGTCGGAGCTATTGGAGCAGCCATCTGGATTGTCGTATTTAGTATCTATAGTAACTGGAAACACAGTAAATAAATCATTTAGCTCACCTTTATGGTGAGTTTTTTAGTTGTAAAAAAAGGACATAAGGTGTCCCAGTTATTAGTTATGCAATACTTTTTTGGTTTCCGTGGTGAAAGAATCCACCTAAGAGGCCCTTGCTACGATGGAAAATAGCAGGCTTATGATCGTTATGTGAACGACCATTAACATCAAGTTTAGCCCATTCAAGAGCCTGGTAGGCATTTCGGTCTGACACTGTAGATGTCCCAATATAGCTATAGATACCTGCCTGAGCAAGAATAAACCCTTGCAGTTGGCGACTATGCTCATCATTGAGGGCTTCGGAAAAATGAATCTTAACTGTCTTATAAGTTAAAGCTTGGACAGACTCGACGATTGGTGACTCTGCTAAGAGGTGCAAAAGTTCTTGATGCTTAGTAAAGTACTTATCATAGTCCATTGGAAGAATGATAGTATGGGCAATCCAATCTTCTAAGTTGGCTTTGGCTTTCTTACTGAGACCTTTTGCTGTGATACTGAGATTATCTATATTGAAAGGAAGCTGGTCGATGTGAGCAGTGTTCGAACCATATGCCTTTCTGAAAAGCGGTGTACTTGATAGAATATGTCCAGTGGGAGAAATAATAGCCAAGGCAGTTTCCTTGGTTTGGTAACCAAGCTCGTGGCATTCCATGCTAGCGTATGTGTCTTTAAATTCAATAATTGCTCTTGTTTTCATCGTGTAACTCTCTTTCTGTTAGTTTATAAACTAACAATAGTTTATCATGACTTATACTCTTGGTCAAGAATTTACCTTCAAAAACAAAAAACAATTATGTAAGGGCTTGCAAAAATGTTTGGACTCTGATAAGATAGAACCATAGCAAAAGGATTGTTACTGGTCAGCAGGCAAAACCTAGATAAATACGAAAAACTAATGGGAGTAGTGTATGCTTATCCCAATTGGTTCTTGGTATTTATTTAGGTTTTTTTCGTTGAAAAAGCCTCAAAGAAAACTAGGATCCTAGACAAGAAAGGAGCCCTTATGGCTAAATATACTGAATTAGCTGAGGACATTCTCAAACACGTTGGTGGCAAGGAAAATGTCAATAGCTTGAAACACTGTGTGACACGTTTGCGCTTTGATTTGAAAGATGAATCTAAAGCAGATGATGACTACCTTAAGAACCGTGACGGTGTTGTTACTGTTGTTAAGGCAGGTGGTCAATATCAGGTGGTTATCGGTAACCATGTCCCTGATGTTTATGCGGAGGTTCTCCAGGTTGGCGGTCTTCCAGCGGGTGGTAGTCTTGATCTTGATGAAGGTGATGCGCCTAAAGGGAATCTCTTTGACCGCTTTGTATCTTTGGTTTCAAGTATTTTCCAACCTTTCCTTGGGCCTTTGGCTGCAGCTGGGATTATCAAAGGAATAGTCGCTGTCATGGCAGCATGTGGCCTGTCAGCTGCAACAAGCCCTATGTATGTCATCTTGAATGCGGCGGGGGATGGTTTCTTCCAGTTCTTGCCAATCTTGATTGCCTTGACATCTGCTCGTCGTTTCAAGGTTAATGAATTTACAGCTATTGCGATTGCAGGAGCACTTGTTTATCCTGATATTGCTACGCTAGTGACAGCTCTTCAAAAGGCTGGTCAAGGTCATGTTCTAGGGGTTATTCCGTTTACGCTTCCTGCAGGGGGGTACCTCTCAACAGTAATGCCTTCTATCTTGGCAATTTGGGTGGCTTCATACATTCAAAAATTCTTTACCAAGATTACTCCTGATGTCATTAAAGTCTTTGTGGTACCCTTCTTTACATTGCTCATTACGGTACCATTAACATTCTTGGTGGTGGGACCAATTGCCAATGCTTTCTCTGATGGATTGACAAGTCTTTTCCAAGCGATCATGAACTTTAGTCCGATTGTCTTTGGTCTTATACTCGGTATCTCGTGGCAAGTCTTGGTTATGTTCGGAATGCACTGGGCGCTTGTTCCCCTTGCTATCCTAGATGTGGCAACAAACGGAAGTTCAAGTATTCTTTCGGCAGCTATTCTTCCATGTTTCACGCAAACAGGTGTGTTGGGAGCTATCATGCTTAAAACGAAAGAAGAAAAAGTCCGTACCATCTCTATGCCAGCCTTCATTTCATCTATTTTTGGGGTTACAGAACCTGCTATCTATGGGGTAACCCTTCCAATGAAAACGCCATTCTACATTTCATGTGGTGTTTCAGGACTTATGGGGGCTGCCATGATGGCCCTAGATATTAAGACGTATTCAATAGGTGGTCTGGGTGTATTTGTCTTCCCAAGCCTTATTGGGCCTGACGGTAACCTTTCTAAAGTTATCTTTGCCATTATTATTGCCATTGTGGGTGGTGTTCTTGCCTTCCTCATCCAACTTTTTGTCCGAGTACCAAATCTATACGGTGGTGGGGCAGCTAAGGTTGAGGAAAAAGCTGAAGAAGAAGCACCTGCTCCTAAAGAAATTCAACAAGAAATTATTGCGAGCCCACTTATCGGGAATGTTGTCCCACTTGACCAAGTACCTGACCAAGTCTTTGCTTCAGGAGCAATGGGTAAAGGTATTGCTATTGATCCTACTGATGGGGTAGTTGTCGCACCAGCTAAGGCAACCGTTAATTTAGTCTTCCCTACTGGTCATGCGATTGGTTTGACAACTGAAAATGGTGCAGAGCTTCTCATCCATATTGGTATGGACACTGTTTCTCTTGCTGGTAAAGGTTTCAAGACCTATGTGGAGGCAGGGGATGTCGTAGAAGCAGGGCAAAAACTTATAGAATTTGACCTAGCAACTATCCGAGACGCTAAATTACCAGTCATCACACCAGTCATTGTGACTAATACAGCAGACTTTGATGATGTCTTAACGACTAAAGAAGCTCGTGTTAACACTGGTGACTATCTCCTCACTGCTGTTAAATAAAAAAGAAATCCGAGAATCAACTTCTCGGATTTTTGTTTATTTGAATTTGTAGTCTTTCACGACTTCAACGGAATTAACCGTTACATTTTCTTTTGGTTTGCTGTTGTCATCGACTTCAAGGTTAGCAATGGTATCAACGACATCCATGCCTTTGATGACTTGTCCAAAGACAGTATATTTGGTATCACCAGCTGGGTAACCACCTTTTTTGTAGGCGTCAATGATAGGTTTTGGATAGCCGGCATTTCCTAGTTGCTTGCTTTGATCGTCCTTGTTTTGAACAATGTAGAATTGGCTGCCGTTTGAATTCTTAGCACCAGTATTGGCCATAGCAAGTGCGCCACGGATGTTGTAGAGGAATGGTGTAGGCTCAACAGCGAAACCTTTCTTCCAGATAGATTCTCCGCCAGTACCGTCACCCTTAGGGTCACCACTTTGAATCATGAAATCCTTGATGACACGGTGGAAGGTAAGTCCATCATAGTATTTGTCCTTGGCATGTTTCAAGAAGTTTTCAGAAGCCTTTGGAGCAAGTGTAGGGAAGAGTTTGACTGTGATATCACCCTTTGAAGTGTGGAGGATAACTTCAGCTTCGTCCTTACCGACCTTGTCAGACAACTGTGGGAAGGCATCTTTTCCAGATTTTTGGGCTTTTTCTAATTGTTTAGTGAATATCTTATTATCAACATAAGCATCTCCACGAACGGCGCGTGCGATGTTCTCACGAAAGGCAAAACCTAGGCCTGCGATAACAAGTACAATAATTAATGGAATGTACTTTTTAATGTTTTTCATATATAACTCCTTTGGTGCATTATACCTACTATTGTAGCAGAAAAAAACCTTTTGGGAAACGGTTAACAGAGGTCTTTAAATATGGTAGAATGGAACTATCAACAAGAAAATGAACATGGGACTAGATATAGGGAAAGGTTGCCTCAGGCTAAAAAGTGAGGGCTGACTTTTGGAAGGACGCATGCTACTTGCTCTTATCAGAGATAGGTGTCTAAATTCTAACTATAGAAAACTTCGCTAAGCCGAAGGGACCTCTTGTTTGGATTTCTTGAAAAAAGGAGATTTTTATGTCAACTAAAGCAGAATGGGCTGAACTCTTTGAGTCGGTACACGGGCGTAAGCCTAGCCCCCAAGAATTTTTGGATGCTAAAGCAGCTGACTTTGATACAAGTGCTTTGGCTGCTCAAGCAGCATCTGTAGAAGCACGAGCTAATGAACCTGTCGCTGAAGAAGTAGCTGCAGCACCAGTTGCTACTGAAGAAGTGGCAGAACAAGATGACATCGCAGATGTGGCTGAAACAGCTGAAGATGCTGTCGCAGAACAAGCAAGCAGTGAATCACCATTTGGTGCAGAAGCTTTCTCAGAAGCGCCTGTGCAACAACCGACACCACAATTTGATTCAAGCATGTTTGAAAAGGCACCTATCTCTTCAGCTCAAGGATTTGGAACAGTTTCTAATCCAGCAGCAACTGGCTCAGCAGATAAACCTCTTTTCAATCTTATCTTGCCAATTGTAGCGATTGCACTTTCAGTAATCTTTGCAGTCTTGGCATGGTTTGTAAGTCCTGCTTGGGTCTTCATCATTTTGACAGTCCTCGCAGTTGCAGTAGCAGTTGTTTCGCTTGTCTTTAGCCTTAAATCAAGCAAGAAATTGCTTTCAATCATTGCAACAGGTGTTGCTGGTCTCATGCTCTTTGTGTCTATTGGTGGTTTGATTTTCCAAATCTCTCAAAACGCTAGTGATAACACAAGCTCAAGCAAGACATCAAAAGTTGCTGATAAAGACGATGATGCTGACAAGAAAAATGATGACAGCGATTCAAAATCTGACTCAAAAGGTGATAGTACTGATGTCAACGACTACATTGACAAAAATGCTAAATTTGATTGGAATGAATCTAAGTTCAAGAAGTTGAAAGCAGGTAAAGACTCTGTTAAATCAATCATTAAGACATACGGTAAGGCGTCAAATGCTGAGGTGTCAGGTGATGAGTTGAAGTTGACATACTCTGGTAAAGACTATGGCGAGAGTGTCTACCTAAACTTTAAGAAACAATATGACGGTACTTTCCTCTTGGCATATGCTTCAGGTAGATTCCCTCAAGATAAGGTAGAAGTTGATAAATCTTATAAATCTGATTGGACAAAAGAACAGTTTGATGGACTTAAAGAAGGTGACTATAGTGATCCATCGAACGGTACAAAACTTGAAGATATCCTTAAAGACCACCCTAAAGCTTCAAATGCAGAATACTCAATCACAACAACTCGTCAAGGTGAATTCAAAAAAGAAATGACTATTTCTTATAGTGACTATGAGGCTGAAGATGGTAAACTCAAGAGGGTTTACTTGTCATTTGATACCAAAGAAGGTGACGATACATTCTATCTTACTTATAAATCAGGTCCAGATGAGGATTAATTAAGTAACAGGAGGGGAGACCTTCCTGTTTTTTCTTGATAAAAGGAGAAAACTATTGAAATTCTTAAATTATACATTCGAGCAAAGTCAGTCTCTTGTTACTAAGGAGACCGTAGACAAGTTCAATCAAAAAGGGAGCTGGAAACGATTTATTGGCTTGTTTATTACTTCAATTGTTATTTATTTCTTCTCTATCATCACACCCATGTTT
>OGZL01002296.1_pt1 | contig 14318 bp, 18 predicted proteins | sample 1576761 | NCBI WGS metagenome assembly OGZL01 (sample SAMEA3541595, study PRJEB24748) | human gut metagenome | biome: human gut; feature: human-associated habitat; material: faeces | place: China | collected 2012
CGGTAAGGGAAATCCAAACCGAATATCAATGAAATGGTAGGTAAATGAAATGAAAAACTTAACTCTTTGCGCTGAATGGGATGATAATAAGGAGACATATCGCCTGTTTTGGTCATGTACACCTTGTGTGACTATCACGCACTGCGCCGACATTATTACAATTGAAAGGATTGCGGCAATCCTCGGGTTGAATTTAATACCCATTAAGTAAGCGAAAAATGTTCAAGCTGTACTATCTGGCTATACGGGGTGGGAGGAAGAAAAAATGACAGTCGAATTACGCATTATCAATAATCATTTCCGCGACAATGACACGGTATTTGTGTTTGACGGAAAAATCTTTTGTTGCCTTACCACACTTGCCGCGCATTTAGGCAGCGAATATCTGGATTTGGACAACATTCTTTGGCGTTCTGTTAAGTTTGTGTTTAATAATAGGAAAATTTCCTATGATGAAGTTCTTGAATATTAAATTATATTTTCGGGAGGTAAAAACATGAAATTCATTTTGTATATCTCTATTGCTTTGTCAGCTTTCATCATGTGCGGCATGTGCCTATACACCGCGATAACAACGGAAGACAATAACATAAAAATGTTGTTTTGTACAATGGTAAGTGCGGCAGTAGCCGTTGTAGCATTACTTTTTGCGGGAGGAATAATTAAATGAATGGGCGGTATTGTGAAACAAATGTTGAGTTTTTACTTAACTTGAAGGATGTTTTTGATGAACCAACAACCTTTTTAATGGTATGGTGGAATGGTAATGACAAAAAACATAATTGCGAATATATTTTCTCAAGGGATTATGAAACGGCGGAATCTTATGTTTTACGATTTATTAAGTATAAAAAGGTAGATTGTGTAATATTGTATAAGAGCGAGGTAAAAGTTAATAAAAACGATAAATATCATTATTTTAGGCTTTATGTTCCGATTTCTTATTATGATGGAATGAAACATTCCTTAGTTAAACATAGTACACTTTTTGCAGACACAATTGAAATATCGTGCGAGCGGGGTTATGCTTGGCAGGCGATTTATGTTGAACCTCTGGGGTGTGATTATTTGATGCAAATTGAAATTAAAAAAAACGCTGATAGTGTATACGGGAGGAGCAAGAAAAATGAAAGTTTATAAATCAAAAATTATGGGGTTGATTTCAAAAAATGCTGTTAAAGCCCGCAAATTTAAACGCGGCAGTATAGATAGGTATGGTTCAGCAGGCGCGTTTTTTGAGATTGAGCGCGGAAAAGTAACCTTTGTGCAAGGCAAGTATGCTTTAGAATCCAATATTTCAACTTCTGTTTCGAACGATGCAGAAACTGGAATTTATCGTTGTAATGATGAATTATATATCAATGCGGGACTTATGTTTGAAATTGATAATTTTGGCAACGCCGTTCAAGGCGAATGCAGACAAGATAACGCTTTTGAAGTGTTAAATAAACCTTGCGATTATCATGAGTTGATTTGCATGGATAGAACCAATGACCCAAAATTTTCAAGATTTGATAGAAAATTATTCCTTGAGCTTTTATCATATTTCGATGGGGATACTATTAAAATTCGTTTAATTGAGAACGTTGGAGGTGGTTATAAATATTTACAAATTCAAGATTTATTTTCAAAGGCAATATTGATGCCGATGAAAGACATAGATTAAAATAAGTAAAGTCCAATAAAGAGCGCAACAACCCCTGAACTGCTAAACTTCAGGGGTTGTTGCGCTCTTAAAAACTAAGGAGGCAAGAAAAAATTTGTTGCTGAAAGACTTTTTCCCTTTGCACAATGCTATTATAGCACACTTCATTTCATCTTGCAACCATTTTTTGCCAATTTACTAAAATATATTATGCGTATGTGATATTATTATCACTGTCAATCGTGCAAGTATGAATTGTTGCCGTTTCATCATATCCGATAAAAGTTAACTTTGTCGGCGTGATTATCGTATTTCGCATTATATACGTTGAATTACGGTTATTTGCTGCACTAATCTTAACATCAACAACTGCACCTCGGATTATATTAAGGTACATTATGGAAAATGTGCTGTCAGCGGTAAGCGATCCGTCAGCATTTTTTTCAACTCCCACATGTACAAATTTTGTATCGGTATATGTTTTTGCGCTGGTCAGTATTGTTTGATCCTGTGCATCTGCATATGTTTTCGCCGCCGCAAGTGTTTCGCCGCATTTAGTATTAGTGTATATTGTAGCTGATTTCTGCACCGCCGCATCCTGTGTATCAGCATATTCTTTCGCCGCCGTCAACGTTTCCGAACAAGCATTTCCGACATATTCTAAATTTGCCGCAAATGTGCGTGCGCTTACCGCTGTTGCTGTCGGTACGGTGATTCCGCTGTCAGCGGTAATAAGTTTATAAAATTTCGTTGTTTCGTGAAATTGTGTAAACTGATTAAAATCAGCAACATTATTGAAAGTAACATCTTTTGAAAACCGAACCGAGCGGTTTTCAGCGGCAAAGGTATACTCTTCAATATTAATACTCTCATCCGATTTAATTTGAATTGTAGTTGAATCTTTATTATTAACAAAGTAAAAGGATATAACGTTATCGCCTGCAAATATAGGAACGGCAATTATTGTGCCAAGTTGTTTTATTGTAAGAAAAACAATTCCCTTTCGCATTCCCTCTGCAATTTCAGCGAAAGTTTTATTCGCTTTTATCGGTTTTGCTGCAACATCAACTTCAACCCACATAACAGATAATTTATCGATAATAAGCTCATTTATAGCCTGTGCAAGATCCTCAATGTCACCGTGGTTTGCGTTTACAGCATCCACGATAACATTTATGTGATACAATAGTTTCCATACCATTTCCAAAAACGATAAATTACCGTCAAGCACGCACGGAATGACCGGAGTATAAACCGAATTAAGCGGAATATTAACCTTTTCCAATTCTTTATCTTTTATAATAATCATTATATAACCCTCCGATTAATATATATTCATGAAACATACTTCAAGCTCATCAAATATTTGTTTATTAATATTTATAATTGTTTCTCGAAACTCAAGTAACATTGCGCTGAATGTTGAAGAATTTCGTTTTCCAATAACGTGATTTATATATTCATCAGTATTATTGAAGTTTTCTGTTCCGTTATCGGTTGTTCGGCCTGTGTTTTCCGTTCGGCTTGTTGCGTTTCCGTACGTTTCGCCGTGATTTTCTTCGTTTAAATCTTGCGTTGTACTGGAATTGCGCTTGTTTTCATTTGTTCCGTTGCTTATATTATTACTGGTTGTTTCAGCGGTATTTGTTCCGTTTTCCCTTGTTTCGCTATTATTTGCGGTATTATTTGACTTTTTACGATAATTTGTTAAATAATAATTATCGTTTATGCCGTTAACGCCGCTTACACTTGTTTGTGGTGTGTCGCTGTATGCGTCCGTGTCAATGCCGCTGTTATTTGATTCCGCGCTTGTGTTTCGGTTTGTATTTTCAGTTGTTGACGCCGTTGCTGTTGCTGTGTTCGTTGCTTTTCCATTGTCAGTGATATTTTGATTTTCAGTGTTATTTCGGTTTATATTATTGTCGACTACTGTATTTTGACTGCTTTCAGCATTCATGGTTGACGATGAATTACCTGTGTTTACAGTATTTTTTTCACCGCCTTGCGAACCGTGGTGCTCTTCCGTATAATCAACATCGTTCAGCGGATTAAATTCCAACATTGCACTTTTATAAAGTTGATTATAGTAAGGCATAATTTCACGGAGTTTTCGTGCAAGATAATAATTAAACAACCCGTATGTTTCAGCACCGATTTCACGCATATAAAAATGAAAAAGTATTTCATGTTCTAAAACATTGCGATATGATTCATCATATATCGGAAACCTAAAATTAAATATTTTCGGTTGCGCCGCTGTAATAATTTCATCTATTGTTTTTTCGTTTAATTCGGCGGGCGTGAATCCGCTTTGTACTTCGCAAATATATCGTAATTGTGACGTATAATTACTCATTTTTTATAACCTCATCATTCTTTCGGTCTATTTCGGCAAACTTTACTTTAATATTTAAGTTAAACATTTTATTGATTTTAGCTACTGCTTCTTCGCGTGCCTTCAATCGCGTTAAGCGGGCAATCTCAACGCCGCCGAAATTCGCGGTAACTTCATCAGAAACTAATCGTTCTTTTTTATCGGTATTGGCGTTATCTATTCCGAAATACGTTAAAGCCTCACTGATAATTTGGCGTTTTAGTATCTGTAATTTATCGGCGATATAGGGGGTTGTAACATCAAGGACATTTATTTCCGATAAAGTGCTTAACCCTTTTGTGCCGAATATAAAGGGTATATTGCCGTCATACTGTCGGAAAAGGTTCTCCATTGTAAGCCGTTGACTATCTTCAGTCAATATAATTTTCGGTGTTTTTTGGCCTTTTACATTAACATCGATAATCCGTTCACATTCTGAAATGCGTTTTGCGTATGAGCGCAAGGCCAAAATTTCATTTGAGCGTGTTGAATTATTCCATATTATAACCGAATTTTCATTGCTTAGGTTCTTATTACGATAATTTACAGCAGGTGAAAATGCTACACGCTTAAACGGCTCGCGGTATATATCAAATGTTGAACTACTGTAAAATTGAAGAACAACGAACTCTTCCAAATCCTCATCGTAATAAAACAGCGCTTTTCCGTCAAAACACAATATCAATTCAATAAATCTTGCGTCAATTTCCGGCGGCAAATTCTCATATTTAATACCCGCCATTGCAATTTCCGTAATGCGGTTGAACCAAAAATTATACGATTCAATATTTTCGCGTTCAGCCTCTTTTCGGAAACGCTGTGTTATACTCATACTATTTCGTATCACTTTAAACCCCCATTATTCCAACGGTTTATTACGAACTTTATAATTGCCAACGTTCGCATTGTCCACCCAAAACGTAATACCTTTATCAAATATTTGTGCAATTTTCGCTCTTGCGGCGGCATTGCAAGCATCATACTCATTATTTGCGCTGGCTCGAACAACGCAACCTTTAGTTTGTATAAAAGTAAAATTTTCCCTATTATGTATTGCAGGCGTTTCAACCTTATGGATCGCGTAACCGTAATGCGTAAAATAATCATCGATAATTTTTACATAGTCATCACGCGGGCGTAATATAAAACCATGAAACACTTTTTCCCCAAGTGTAAAAAGTGCTGTACCTGTGATATTACCGCTTACTTTAGGAGGAATTCGGCTTGCTTTATCAACATCGGCCAAGATATGCCCAACGGAAATAGCACCGCTTACAATCATTCCCCCGCCCAATGGTAAAGCCGCTCCGCCCGATCCGCCTGCAATTACCGCACCACCAATAATTTGACCCGCCGCTAAAGCACTTGATAATACTAAATTTCCCGCATTTTGGGCAAGATAGGACTGAAAAGCATTGCTCACCCATGCACATTGCGGAAACCCTGTCATTATTGACATTTCACTGTAATTCTCTGGTGAGCCCTTATAATTAATCGGAATTGCCGATACACTTTGTGTTGGTGCTAAATCGCTCTCAAGGTGAAATGTGATCGAACCCAGTCCGTCACCTGTGGTACTGTCATCAAAATCATATATTTTACCTTCCGAACCTGTTGTTACATACAAACAGTAAAACGGAGCAGTGTAAAGCTTATTGTTGTTTACATTCATCCCTAAAAATTTTGGATTTCGCTTTATTTCCCAAGTTCGTACAGTTGTTTCGCCTTCCAATTCGCGCGGCGAAAGAGCGAGTGAAACGACACCTTCTACTTTATCAGCATGGTTTTCTACAATATCTTTTATTTTTTCGGTAGCATCCAGTAACCATGACGCGCCCGCGTTTGTTATGTGAATTATGCCTATTTCCTTCCGTGATAGTGCAGAATACATACCCTTTACTAAACTTCCGCCGGTTGGTTCATATGTATCGGGATTAAAACTAGAATACATTATAACGCTCCAGTCTGGGCCGAAAGGTGCTTTACTTTCGCTGTCAACAACGTATTCGCCGATTGATATATTTTCCTCTACACGGTTTGAGCCTACCCAATCTTCATAAACATGATTTCGCTCAATCCAACATGCAGGAATTTCACAATACAGTTTAAAGGACTGGATAACATCTATTTCAAATTCTATTTCACATGTGTTATCATTTATATAAAATATGTTCTTTATAAAAGCATAAAACCAACGGTTTAAATAACCTGTATTTTGATAGCGTAAATAATTACACCCGATCAATGTATCGGCTGTAAACGGCAAGCGGATTCGCCCGTTTTCCCGAACATATATTGCTTTATCCGCGCTGTATACAACCCATTGCGCAAAAAATGAATTTTGCGCGGATACACTCGCAAAATAAAGTGTGTGTTCATAATTAATATCAATGTTTATATTATTAAATAATTGTATTTTTGAATTTGGGCTTGGTGCTAACATTGTTTTACGGCGGACAATAGGTTTACTATCGCCCGCCTTTTCTCCTTTACAATATTTTATTTACCTTTGTAAACAGTAATTGTTGCGGTTGCTCCCTTTGAAGGATTTTCGTTCGAATCGGCATTAAGCGTCAGTGTTGTTGCGGTTTCGTCGGCTCCGATAAATACCGTTCCGCGAACGTCCACATATGTCTTACTTGAGTTCGCACCCTTAAGCGTCCATGTAACAGTTTTATTAAAGAATCCAGTTCCGCTAACTTTTGCGTTAAACTGTATTTCGCTGTTTGGAACAACCGTTGCGCTTGCGGGCGAAATAGTGACGCTATTAACCGCCGCCACGCTGTCGCTGAAAGTTGCGGCAGGCGCAAAAGGCGAAACACTAATGATCTTCCAACAATGAAGGAATGCATTAGTATACAATCCATCGGGATTTCTAATATCTTCCATTGTAATCAGTCGGTCATATATCTGGATAAAATCATCATCGATAATGACGGCGGGGATCTCTGCCAGCTCCGAAAGCTGAGAATCTGTAATGCCCTTAATCTTTGCGCTTGTTACGTTTCCATTTGCATCATAGGTAATATTTTCGCATGTTTCAGGCGCGCACTGTGCAAGTCGATTTATGTCAATATCGCCAAACGAATCTACCATAAGTCTTTTAGACAAAAACTCGGCTTTATCCATATTAAAGGCCGCCGCCAAAACGTTTACATCCATTGCCGCATCAAAATCGGCGGTTACAATAACAGTTTGATTTACATGCTGTGAATGCGTTTTTACACCCGCAATATTGTAATCTGCCGTCATAAACTTCATTTTATTGGAAGTTGCCTTAATTTGAGTAACAACGGATTTAACATTGGCATCTGTCGAAATTGCGGGAACTGAAATTGCCTTAATATTGCCGTTTACAATATTCAGTGCAATAAGGTATTTCATAATATTAAATTCATCATAGTTACTTGCGCTGACAAGACTTTCGTATATTTTTTCAATAAGTGAATACAGGCCGTTTTCGCTTGTAAACGCCGCTGACAAATCCTCATTTGAAATTGTAGCGGGATACTTCACTTGATAGTTTACAATGTGAAATGCGGCGCGAATATCGGGAATGCGCCGCTTAAAAACCGTTTCGCTTGAAATATTCGGATTATAAAGTTCCGCATTTGCAATATTAACAAAGATTTCTTCAATTGTTTCGCCCAACGACAACACGCCCTTTTTGAGACTTTCCCAAGGGTTGTTGTACATTTTACTTGTTACTGTAACAAGGATAATTCGGTTGATAAGATCCGTTGCGAACGCATTGCGCAAATTCGGACTATCCATAATAATTTTACCAATTGCGCGGATAGAATCAGCGTCCGTTGCAGTGAACGGAATATAATTCTTATAGTTTGTTGAAAAACCTTCGTTTATAATTCCGTTGATAACATCTTTAGATACATTCGTCAATACATAATTTTTAGGTCTTGTAGGCATATGTTTATTCCTCCGTAAACAAATCTTTTATTTTAATTTCCTTTTTTTCCTCTTCGGTTTCGTCTTCTGCAAGCTTTTCGTTGTCATCACCTTCGCCGAAAAAACGTTCTTTATATCGTTTCTTAAGTGAATTATATTTGTTTGTGACTTCTATCAATTCTTCCGAATTATCAGCGAAAGAATCGGAAAAATCCTCAAGAAAAGCTATTGCATTTTCGCTTTCATCCTCTCCGATAAAACTCTTCAAAGATTGAAGTAATTCTTCTTTGCTACGTTTCATATTAGTATTCTCCATTCAGCACGGTTACACCGTTTATTTGTACTTTTACTTTTGCCGTTTTACCGTTTACCGACAGCATCTCATCAAATCCCGCCTGTGACTTCGGGCCCCATTTGCCATCAATCTTGCCAACGTCGTATCCATTTGCAGATAGGGCCCTTTGCATCAGCTCAAATTTTTCGCCGCGTTGCATCGGACTTGTTACCCTAAATCGTGTTCGTTCAATTTCGGGAAAAACAAGTATTTTGTTGGGAATACCGTATTCGTTCCAACCGTCATTAAGAGTAGACATAATAATTCCATCGACAAAACTTTTTGCCTCAATAATAAGCGGAACACCGCTTGCGTTTTGTCCGACTACATATCCCACATGGTGAATACTGCCGCTTGAATTGCGCTTAAAAACGCACGCACCCGCCGCAAGCTCGCCCTTTTCGGTAATATACTCAAGTGCCTCATCATCTTTGATACCGCACCAATTTGTATAATTACCCGCCGCGTTGTTATCCTGTCCGACAAATGCATCAATCAAGCCGTTGCAGTCATACAAATATGCGTTGTCTGTTATCCATTTTTGCGTTTTACTGTCGAACTCAGCTTTACTATAATTTGACTGATAATATTTAGTATATGCATAATCAAGTCGCCATTGCGTTGCTTTTTGTCCCGTTGTACCCATCAAATAATGTGCGGGTACTGTTCCAATCTCGCTGTCGGTTACGCCGCAATAATAAGTGCCTGCCAATAGTTTATTCTTCGGCAAACGCTTGAAAAGATATTTTACAAAATCTTCACTACTTTTCATTGCTCAACCTCTCATAAAGTTTTGTCACAATCAGTGTATTATTTTCAATCGTTTTCCTAAGGTCATTAACCTCACTTTTATGTTCGTTCATAATTTCGTTGATAACTGCTTGATTTTCTTTGTCTTTTTTAACAATGTAAACCGCAAGTGCTATCATCGCCGCAATCGATACCCCGTATGTTGATATGATCTGAACCCATTGCTCCATAAAATGTAAACTCCTTTTTTACTATAATTGCAAGGGAACTGTTTAACGTTAGTTTGTAAGACCTATTCAGCGGTTCAGTCGGTTTCACCCGTTACGCTCTGAACCCGCAACGTTATTTTAAACATGTTCCCCGCAAAATTATTGTAACATATAAGTTTATTTTTGTCAAGCACGTATTAATTTAAATGCGTTCGAAAACTCATTTTTGATTTTTACGGATTCATACCGAACCGCGCCGACATTATACATGTTTCGTAAAGTCTGCAAACATATTGACTTTCGAACCGCTAATAACATATTGGGTTGCAGATCCGAATTTGTCAGCGCATATTTTACTAAACAGCTTTCATCAATATCACGGGATATAAAAATTAACCCTTCTTTATAATCTACCCATATTCCGTAATTATTATTCATATATAATATTGTGAAATAATATTTCGCACTTTGGGTTTTCTTTTGAACGAAATTTTTATTATCCCTCAAAAAATCGTTTTCCATATTATATTTACCGTATGCAGTGCCGTTTATGATTGAGCCGAAACGTGTTTTCATTGCCGCATTTGTATATTCTTCGTTCTTTATTACCTCTACCAATATTTCATTATTAATACGTTTTATTGTTTTGTTTCCGTACGGCGGCACAATATTAAAATAGTCAAAATACGGATTAGAAATTGTATACGCATTGGACAAAAAGAAAACTACAACATCCCGCAATCGTGCAATTGTTGAATACAATTCTAAAAAGTTTGTTACTTCATCTTGCAAATAGTGATATACACCTTTATCAAGAATGAATTCATCAAAACATATTTTACTTACCTTCGGAAAAGGAATTGATTTTAGGATCTTGCCTGTTGATAAGGCTTGCGCCTGTCCTGCATACTCATCATTGATATAAAACATATTTCCTTTCACTTTAAATGCGACGTTCGGGAACTCTGGTTGTATATCGTCAAAAAACGATTTTAACCTTTGCGCCGTCACCTCCGTTTTATACCGCCGAATGTATATAAACTCATTTTTATTTTTTAAAAAATCCTGTATTGCCCATCGTTTAAAAGCATATGTTTTGCCTACACCGCGCATACCAACGATAAAATTAAATAAACAATTATAACTCAATGCTTTCCCTATTTCGTAATACATTTTTTATCCCTTTCGCACTGTAAATTCTGTTTCATCAAGCACAATTCCGCCTGCTGTATGTACGGGCCGCAATTTTCCGCCGTATTTTGCACCTTCCGTAAAATTTTCAAAAGTAACTTGTGAATGTAAATTGGCGGGCATTCCCGCGCATGTTACATTTAGTTTACCTTCAATTTCTTCAATATATGTTTTAGCTCTTAAAAATTTAGCTCTTGTAAAACTCGATTCATGTTTCCATGCTCCAAGCTTTACATCATCAATTTCCAATTCTTCTGGAATGTCATTTCCTAATAAATGCAATGAATCAGTATCCGCATATAAAAAACGGTGAAATACTTTTTGCGCGCTTGAAATTGTTTTATATCTTGCCCATGCGGTTATAAATGCCGCAATCGGAATATAAATTGGCTTGCGCTGTTCCCATTCGCCGAATAAATATCGTACATTGTCATTCAGCGGATCAATTACAGGAATCTTTGAACGTACATTCGGATTCATGCCGAATTTTCCGTATAGAGAATTTAACATCAATTTTGCAATAGTTCTCAATGGTTTATTACCTTCAATCGTTGCTTGTTCTTTTACAGCATACCATTTATCTATATATGAACGAAACATTATATTTGAACTTTTCCATTTCCAACCGCCGATATATTCTATGTTATAAATTTCATAATGCGCTTGAAACAATTCCATATCAACGGAAGTTAAACATAATGTAACATCTTCACCGTTACTGTCAATTATATATTCAGTTGGATTGAATGCGGTGCTGTTTTTTAGCTGAATTGTAGGAATACAATTTTTCTTTAATTTGAAATTGCATCGTATCATTTGAACATATAAATCATATAAATCATCTTTTTCATAATTACCATCATAATATATTGGATCTCCGTACGGTAAATTGCAATAATACATAACAGAAGGATATAAAGAGTTAACATCTAATACAATTCCGTTTCCAACTATTTTATGAGTAAAACGCGGGTTTGCATATGTAAAGCCGCCGCGATAGCATTGTCTAACATCAGCATCGTAATCGGGTTCGGGAAACCACCTTGAAAAACATTTTTTTGTTATTATTTCTTTGTAATTTGTCATTGCGTTACTTGCCGTTGTGTTCTTTGTTAAACCTTGATGAAATAATATTTCTAAAGCTTGCGCCACAATTTGACAGTCATTACGCAAATAATGTATCTCATCAATTGTTAATTCATGCCCAATTTCACGATCCGCCGTATAGTCAATTTCTTCTTTTTGTATTGGTAAATTAAAGGCTTTTGCAATTTCCGCCACCTTAAACGGCAAAAGCTTTAAAGAATCTAAAAAAGTTATTTTATGGTTTTTCTTTTTTAGAATCTTAAAATACGTTGTAATTGAATAGAATATTCCCTTGTCGCTTATAAGTGTCTGAAATGTATTCGGCCGCTTATCTTCATCCGTTATATGACACCACCCACTTTTTAATAAATGATAAATTATAAATTCACCATCAAATTTTAAGTTATGAAAATATATTGTTTCCTGCTGTTTTGATAATTCTTTCATCTTTTCAAAAAACGAAATTATATTATTTCCATAAATAAAGTTTGAAATATTACCTATTTCACATAATCCCCATGCCCACACTCTGCAATCATCCGCGTTCGTTGTTGTTTCAAAGTCGGCAACATACATTTTATAACCTCGTGATATTATCGTAAATAATTTCCCTTTGATTTTCACGCTCAACGGGATCACGATAAAACAAAATAAACAAATAATCAGAGCCCAAACTTGCATTAATGAAGTCGTCAATATTAATCGAATGTATTTTGTTTATTATTTCTCTCAATCTCGGATCGTTGCTGTCAAATAAATTATTTAACATTGAAATGTAATTATTCCTGTATTGCACATTTTTTCTTTCAAGATAATTCGGCTGAGTTTGTGTATCAAGCGACCGCAAATATGACGGCATATCGCGCATACTGATTTGATCAATATCCTGTTTCGGCAACAAATTAACATCACGCATTCGGCCCATTTGCGCTAAATTACCCCGCTCAATTCCGCCCACTCTTGCGCGTTGTTTCGCTCGGCGTTCATTTATGATATCTAACTGTTTTTTCGCCTTCCTATATATTGCATCGGGCAATTCAACGCCCTTTTCCGTTTTTACTGTTTTATATCCCCCTTCCATAAATTCTTTTATTACAGCCTTTGTATCTGCAACATCGGGACTATCTTTCAATTTTGAATATAATAATTTATCGACTTTAAAACCCCGCTTTTCAAACCTTTTTGCTTTTTCGTTGTAGGCTTTTACCATTTTCTTTAATTCGGTATCAACAGCGGCTTTCGGCTTTGCTGTAAATGCTTGCAATTCCGAAATTATACTTTCAATGTTTGCGCCGCTGTTTTTTATTTTTGAAACATATACTTTTTGCGGAATAGGAATATATTCCGCTGACAGTTGGGCTTTCTTTTCAAGCCTCTTTATCTTCGCATTAAAATTTTTTACCGCTTTTCGCAACAGCTCATCCTGTTTTGTCATTCTTATATCACCTCTTTAAATTTTCACGCACTATAAATCATCGGTTATAGTGCGTGAACCATTTTATTGATATATTGCATTCCCTGTTTTAGATATTATTTTGTAACAATATCCAAAGTGAAAATTCGATTCGCGCCGTTTGTAATTTGCCGAACGCGAACAGGTATACCTTCTTCCCATGTGGGCGAACCGTACAAGCCGAAAATTCGCTTCAGAGAATTATATATTCCGTATGAAGTGGCGGTATAAGTATGACCGTTTACATCAATCAGCGTTACGCGCGGCGTTGTACGCACTTCGCCTGTTTTTTCGTCAACTATTTCAACAGGCTCAATGATAACATCTTTTACATTAATTTCCTTGCCAATGTGATCGGCGATTCGAACTTCAGGCGAATTCAATGCGTTATACAATTTCGCTTTATCGTTGTTGGTTTCCGCAACAAACGAACTGTATATTGACGCGGTTGCTGTGTTGATACCGTCAAGGATCTCATTTTTCTTTGTGTTGGTTGTAATAATTTCGTTCATAATTTTTTCCTTTCTTAGAAAACCATTTATTGTATTTTTTCGGTTTCCTTGACGTACTGTTTAACAGTACGTTTCGCCTTGTTCCCGCAAGGCTCATCAGAAGGATTTCAAAATACAAGATATGATACTAATTTATACTGGGTTGATATTCGACAGGGCGTAAACCATTTATAGCCGATCCCATATCGCCCATTATACGGAACGATTACACCAAGTCGTTTTCGAGAAACGTATCCGCGAGCCATTGAGTTAATTGCCGCATAATGCAATGACGTTACGTCTACCAACGCCACAAGCAAATTACATGCCGCATCTTGCGGATCACCAACTTTATATATTCCCGACCGCTTGTCATCTGTCATTGCGTAAAATGTATCCCATTTCGCATTAACAATTTCCTCCGCTATGTCATTCAAATCAACAGGCAATTCTTTTTTGCCAAAAACACGATTTGCAATATCATCGTATTCAATCCGTTCATCTTTCGTTTGTGCATTTACAAAATAAATCATTTTTTCGTCCTTTCGTTATTCCCACCCGCCCCACCTATTATATTATTTCACTTCAACATAAATAATGAAGTAGTTATCATCTTCCGTCATCATTGTTACGTTTTTCACGTTGTATTCCGTGCCATCATCAGCACAGACACACTCTTTTGGACTATGATAAAGCATAATTTCCTCATCATGCTTTACAGCCATACACCGACATTTAAGCGGTTTATAATTGCTAAGAATTTTTGCATAGCAAGCTGTAATTTCTTCATGCGGTTTTGCAAAAAGTTGCCACATTTTGACTAATTTCATTTCATTTACCTACCATTTCATTGATATTCGGTTTGGATTTCCCTTACCG
>OGZL01002307.1_pt1 | contig 14274 bp, 7 predicted proteins | sample 1576761 | NCBI WGS metagenome assembly OGZL01 (sample SAMEA3541595, study PRJEB24748) | human gut metagenome | biome: human gut; feature: human-associated habitat; material: faeces | place: China | collected 2012
CGGCGTTCTCGGATCAGGACAAGATCGAGAACACCGAGGCCGTCAATATGTGCACTGCGCTGAACATCATTGGCGGGTATCCCGATGGGTCCTATAAGCCCGAAGGGAACATTAAGCGGTCCGAGATCACTAAGATGATCTGCGTGGCCCTGAACGGTGGTAAGGAGCCCAATGTGAGCACCAACACCACCCCCACCTTCAGCGACGTGCGCGGCACCAACGCCGCCTGGGCAGAGGGCTACATTGAGTCCTGCGTGGCCCAGGGCATCATCTCCGGCGTGGGCGGCGGCCGGTTCAGCCCCAACGGCAACGTGACCGGCACCCAGCTGGCCAAGATGCTGCTGGTCAGCCTGGGCTACAACGCCAACACCGAGGGCTTTGTGGGCAACGCTTGGGCGACCAACGTCAACGTGATCGCCTCCCAGAAGGGCCTGTACGAGGGTCTGGAGAGCATGGACACTTCCGCCGCTCTGACCCGTGACAATGCGGCCCAGATGGTGTGGAATGCCATGAACGCCTATGAGGTGGAGTACAAGACCGCCATCGTCACCGGCGAGGACGGCAAGCTGGAGACCATTGTCACTGTGCAGGACAAGGTGGTCGGCGACAACGACGACAAGATCACCCTGCTGGAGGACAAATACGACGCCAAGGCCATTACCGGTACTTTGACTAAGGTAAAGCAGGACAATGGCAAGAGCACCTATAACATCACCATTGAGAATGCCAAGTATAATGGTGGTACGTACAATGGTGGGACAGTTTCTTACACAGACGTTTCCAAGGACTATTCCGACCTGCTGTATCAGAATGTCCGCGTCCTGGTGAAGCCCGACAAGAATGGCAAAGACGCCGTGGTTTATGGTGTGTATGCCACGGGCAAGAACACCGTACAGACCGGCCTTTTGGCTGACCTGAAGATGGACGGCACTAAGGCCAAACTGGACGGCACCAAGTATGATCTGGCTAACACGAATACTGTTTATGTTGATGGTGTGAAGCAGTCAGACAACATCAAGACCTGGCTGACAACAAATGGCGAAGGAAATGCTACCTATGGCAAGGGTTCCGAGGTTGAGCTGCTGGCAGTCGATGGCACATCCGATTACTCTATCCTGAAGGTTACCACCTTCGAGGTTAAGGAAATCACCTATGTTGGCTCTGACTATGTCACCGCTGGCACGAAGTACTCTGATGATGACTATGTTATCAGCGATGGCTTGAAGAAGGGAGATTACGCGCTGATCTCCAAGGGCAGCAATTATGCTGACAGCAAGGGCCGTATTGAGAAGGCAACCGTTGTGGAAGGGAAAGTTACTTCCACCAAGGGTTCTGACGAAGTCATGATCGACGGCACCTGGTACACCATGAACACGGGTGTCACTGCCCCGAAGCTGAACGCTTCCGCTAAACTGGTTCTGGTAAATGGCTATGTTTATGCAGTGGATACCGTGACAGCGGGTTCCTCTGACGTGGCACTGGTTGTTGAGGTCGGCAACAGCAATACGGTTGGTTCCAAATACTACCAGGCCCGTCTGATTCTTGCGGATGGCACCGATAAGGTTGTTAACATTGAGAAGAACGACGGGAATGATCAGGCATTGGATAGCAAGAACTTTGCAGGCTATTCCAATAAGCTGGCTGCGTATGATGTGTCCAAGGACGTTTATACTCTGACCTTCATTACCACCGCTTCTGATCAGAAAGACATGGCCGGTTATGAAAACTTCTATTACGCGGAAGACGCAACCATCGACGGCAGCGTACGGACTTCTAATGTGAAGGGCTTTACTGGCGCTTCCGACAATACCTACAAGGAGACCGTAAATCGCGCCTATTTCGATGACAATGCAACTGTGTTTGTCAAGTACAAGAATGACGATTACAAAGTTGTCACTGGAGAAGCTGCGAGAAAGTGGGATGAGATCACTCCTTCCATGGTCCGTATGTTGACCGAGGAGAAGAGCAACTCTCAGTATATCGGCGTTGCCTATATTGATTTGGGCGACAAGAATGTCCCCGGCGGTTCTGATAAGACTTACGCCGTCGCTTTGGATGATTCTTACACTTCCAAGATTGACGGCACCACCTACACCATTGTGAAGGCTTGGAATGGCACAGAGGAGACTGAGTACAAGTACGAAGGGACTCTGTCCGGCGGCATTACGAAGGGTAGCGTTTTCGAGTACTCCAGCAATGGGGATGGCACCGTGGACATTGATAAGCTGACTGCGACCACCACCCAGGTGAAGACCTATGACAAGGGTTCTGGTGAGATTACCTTTGCAGATACTGTGACCACATACACAAGAAACCATTTCAATCCGGTTCATCCGGAGGCGGAGAAGATTGATATTCAGGATATTGCACATGCGTTGTCGCTGACCTGTAGGGGGAATGGACATGTAAGTTCTTTCTGGTCTGTTGGGGAGCATTGTATTTGCTGTGCGAAGGAGGCACTTGGGCGAGGATATTCCAATCGTCAGGCGCTGGCTTGTCTTTTGCATGATGCCAGCGAGTGCTATATGTCAGATGTGCCCCGTCCGCTGAAGCAGGAGATGCCCAGATACCGTGAGGTGGAAGAGCAGCTGCTTCAGGTGATTTATAAGAAATTTCTGGGAAGCAGTCTGACTGATGAAGAAGCGCAGCATCTGAAAGAAATCGATGATGATCTTCTCTGGTATGATTTAGAGGTTCTTCTGGAAGAGAAACAACCGGGGGATGCACCGAAGCTGCACTTTGAGCTGGATTATACAGTGCGGCCGTTTGTTGAAGTAGAGCAGGAATATCTGGAAATGTTTCAAAAACTGAGCGAATCATAAAAGACAGATTTTTACTCGGAGAATGCGGCATTTATTATGCAGAAATATGAGGGATGGCAGATTCAGAAACAGACCTCAGACAGATTCTATGGGAGGAACAACACATGAACCAGGAGATAAAAATAGCGGTTTGTGATGACCTTGCGGAAGACAGGGAGAATATCACCCGGCTGCTTTCGGAATACACAGACAAAAATAACCTATATGTGAAAATAGAAGAATTTTCTTCCGGGGAGGCATTTTTATCCTCAGATACATCCGTTTATTCACTGGTTTTTATGGATATTTTTATGAGTGGGATGAACGGTATGGAGACGGCGAAGAAGCTGATTTCAAGAAACAGCCGGGTGCAGATCGTGTTCGGGAGCACCAGTACGGAGTTTGCAGCAGAGGCCTTTGATATTGAGGCGCTTCATTACATGGTGAAGCCAGTGAGAAAAGAGAAGCTGTTTCACATTCTGGATCGCTTTTTTGACAGTGTCTACTCCCTGCGGACTGTGAACGTGAAAGTGGGACGGCTGGAGGAGAGCATTTACATTTCCGATATTCTGTATGCAGAAGCAGATGGAAAACGAGCGAAAATTCACACGAAAAAGGGCGTGATAGATGCTTCCATGTCTATGGCAGATCTGGAAAAGGTTCTGCCAGCCAATGAGTTTTGCCGCCCGATCCGGTGGGCGCTGGTTTCCATGAGGGAAATCGTGGCTATGCCTACGGATATTCTGAAGCTGTCGGATAAGACAGAAATCCCCATTAGTCGTCTTAAGCGAAAGGAAATCCAGGATGCTTTTGCAAATTATAGCTGGCGAAGTACGAGACGGCGCATGCGGGGCGGAATCCTGTAAAAGAATTTGCAGACTACGTATAATTATAAAAGGAAAAAACTTTATAGCGTGTTTGAAAAAAGGTTTTCTGTAAAATATACGTTATAATCTGCAGGCGAAACTTGAAACGAAATATTGAGAGAACGTTTCGGACATGTTATGATTTGGAAAATATGAAAAACCTTTAGAAAACATTTTTTTGAAAGCGGAGGACATCATACTATGGGAAAAATTATTAATTTATCAGCAGTACTGGAAAAAGAAGAGAAATTACAGCAGGTTGTAGATTACATGGAGGAACTGAAAGACCAGTTTTCAGATTTGATCCAGGAGTATGAGGATGATGGCGCAGATGTAAGGAAAGTCGATACACTGACTGAGGCTCTGGACGCGCTGGAAGATGCATATGAGATGGTCTGTGAAGTTGCTGAGGAAGAGGAGTGATAATTTATTTAAAATAAGGTACATTCAGCTAAAAACACGAAACAACACAACGTGTTAATTAGTACTGGGTGTACTTTTCTTGTATATTGTGGAGATTTTGTAGTGTATAGAAATCGTACAAGCGTCGCTACGCGACGGCTCTAATGTTACTGTGAACTTTGTTCACAAAAAACACCTCGCGGAATGTTACCAGTGAACAGTAACGCTCCAATCTATTTTCTTATATAAAATCCCAAAAACCTATTGACATAGTGGGTTAATAGTGGTAATATCCATTTAACGAATAAATAACCCAGTAAATCAATACGGAATATCGACAATTATTGCCGAAGAAGCAAGCTGGCAGTTACTGGGGGCAGATACAGACATAACAGGCGGGCCGCCATACGGCGACATCACCTCGAATAAATGTAAAGCGGCCGCAGGCGCCGGGAAAGGAATGGATATGGCATACTATAAGGGAACACTTGGATTAATCGGAAACACCCCACTTGTAGAGGTTACTAATATTGAGAAGGAGCTTGGACTGGAAGCTACTGTTCTTGTGAAGCTGGAATACTTTAACCCGGCAGGAAGCGTTAAGGACAGAATTGCCAAGGCTATGATCGAGGATGCAGAGCAGAAGGGAATCCTGAAGGAAGGTTCCGTAATCATTGAGCCAACTTCTGGAAATACCGGAATCGGTCTGGCATCTATCGCAGCAGCTAAGGGATACAGAATCATCCTCACCATGCCAGAGACCATGAGTGTTGAGCGTCGCAACATTCTGAAAGCATACGGCGCAGAGCTTGTTCTTACCGATGGAACCAAGGGAATGAAAGGTGCCATTGCCAGGGCCAACGAACTGGCAGAGGAGATTCCGAACAGCTTCATCCCAGGACAGTTTGTGAACCCGGCGAACCCGGCAGTGCATAAGGCTACCACAGGTCCGGAGATCTGGAAGGACACTGAGGGAAAGGTTGATATCTTCATCGCAGGTGTTGGTACAGGCGGAACCCTTACCGGAACAGGCGAATATCTGAAAGAGCAGAACCCGAATGTGAAAATTGTAGCACTTGAGCCTTCTACCTCCCCGGTATTATCTGAGGGAAAAGCAGGTCCGCACAAGATCCAGGGAATCGGTGCCGGATTTGTTCCGGATGTTCTGAATACCAATGTTTATGATGAGATTTATAAAGCAGAGGCTGATGAGGCATTTGCCACAGCGAAGCTTCTTGCACACAAAGAAGGAATCCTGGTTGGAATCTCTTCTGGTGCTGCTTTAAAAGCCGCAATCGACTATGCAAAGAAGCCTGAGAATAAGGGCAAAGTGATCGTAGCACTTCTTCCGGATACTGGTGACAGATACTATTCTACACCACTGTTTACCGAGTAATAGAGTCTATGGCTGGCTGCGTTCCGTGAAGAGCTTTTGGGCAGCGGAGTGGACAGTAATGCTTTTGTAAAATCTATGAACAATAAATAAGGAAGTGGCGTGATGCCAGTGAGGGCTGTCGTGTCTGATATGCGAAAGATGCATGTTGGAAGTGGCAGTCCTTTTTTTATTTCAGATTTAAACTTTGCAGAAAGCCTTTTTCAGACATGCTCTAAAATGTGTTTGAAAATTCATTCCATCAATCTGTGTACCCAAAGATTCATGACCATAATTTTCCATAGGTTTTTATATGCATAAAAAAAGCAATCTTGTGCATAAAAACCGTAACCTTCCTTAACATTATTGTTTCAAAAATTTCAATATGATATTCTTTTTATGAGAAAAAAGAGTGAATTTTCCTGATGAATTTTGCAGAAAACAGAGGATGCTGTGTTACCGTTTACAGGGAAATGACTGAAACAATGAGGGAGGAAGAAAGAGTGAAAAAACAAATTTCAAGATGTATCAAAATGCTGTTTCTGGGCATTATCATGTGCCTTGGCATGGCGCTGAGTGTACATGCAGACTCCGGTCAGTTCTTTAACTTTGAACCGGAAAAGTGGGATAAGGAAGGATTTTCCTGGACAGACAGTAAGGGACAGATCTGGAATGCCTATGAATATGGAACAAAGGGAGAGGCATTTATTAGTTCTGTAGACAAAGCGACTTCTATGGAATTGCAGTTTCCAAGTGTTGTATATAAAAATGGTGTGGCAAAGAAAGTAATTGGAGTAGGTTACTGCGATCCAGACAAAACTAATCCGTACGAGGCATATTATAGCTTCACTTATGGCGGGAAAAGCAGTGACTATATGTTATATAAGGTGATTCTTCCTGACAGTGTATGCTGTGTACTGAGAGATGCGTTTTATAATCATAGGGGAATAGCGGCAATTCAGCTTCCACAGAACCCTACATTATCCATTGGATACAGAGCTTTTGCTGGTTGTACAAATCTTCAGATCGTATATTTTAATGCAGCAGTGGGAAGTGCTCAGCCTGTAAAAATAGACGAATGGGCATTCCTGGGTTGTGATAAACTGGAAGAAATAACACTTCCACCAATGGGAGCATACAATGAAATTGATGGGGAGGCTTTTAAAGGCTGTGTTAATCTGAAAAGAATTTACAACGCCCCTTCCTATCTGGATATGGGAGACGAGCAATCTGTGGAGGAGGTTTCCTTTGCGGAAGGTCTTACCTATATAAATGGAATTGATACAACTGAGTGGACAAAATGGGATGAAGAGGGAGAACCTACAGAGGGACATATGGTAAATATTAAAACTCTGAAAAAAGTAACACTTCCATCTACTCTGAAAGAAATTGGCTCTGAGACATTCACAGATAATAAAAACCTTACAACCATAAATCTTCCAGATGGTCTGACAAGAATCGGAAGTTATGCATTCAAGGGATGTACCGCCCTTACCGGATTTACTTCTCTTCCGGCAAGTGTAAGCGGAGGCATTGGAGATGCTGCATTTATGGGCTGCAAGAACCTTCATCTTGAAAATGTATATATCCATGGAACAGACAGCCTACATTATCAGTTCGCTGACAGTGGTATCGTAAGCATCCGTGTTGGTTCTGATGTGAAATCCATCTGGGACGGCTCCTTTAAGGGTTGTACAGATCTGCAGTCCATTACGGTAGATGCAGGAAACTCCATCTTTTTCTCAAAAGATGGTATTCTTTATGACAAAGTTTACAAAACCTACGGTGGAGAGGTTATAGGCAATAATATTTGTTGCTATCCTGCAGGAAAAAGCTGGGCAGGAAGCTATACACTTCCGTCAGATGTGGTTCTGTTAAGCGGATTTGCCTTTGATTCCTGTAAATTTACAGAAATCCATATTCCGGCCCGGGTACTGGATCTGGATCGTGCAAGCCTGGCTTCCCTTGGGGATCATTCAAACTATTATGCCTTTGATTCCATCAAAGACAGCTGTAAATTATATGTTGTAAGAAATTCCTATGTTGATAATTATTTTAATGACCGTTATACTTTCTATTATGAGGATGGCGATGTGCTTCCGATTACCTATGATCTGGACGGTGGAACGAATAATAGCTCCAATCCATCCACTTTTGTAGGAGGAAACAGTATCAGTCTGAGCAATCCTACCCGTGAAGGCTATACCTTTGACTATTGGATGGATTGGTATGAGGATAAGATAGAGAATCCTTATACACCAACAGGGTCTGAATTAGTAAATGGTGTTAAATTTTATGCACACTGGACTAAGAACCCGGAACCGACCAAGGCCCCAGAGCCAACCAAGGCTCCGAACCCGACCAAAGCCCCGGAACCGACTAAGGCCCCGAACCCGACCAAAGCCCCAGAGCCAACCAAAGCACCAAATCCATCTAATGGCAACCAGAATACCGTAATTCCATCCAAGCTTCCGAAGCTTACTGGAACCAAGGCCACCAATGTGCTTACCGATGGCGCCAAGATTTCCTGGAAGCGGATTGCAAGTGCAACCGGATATCAGATCACAATTTCCACTGACAAGAAATTCAAGAAGAATGTAAAGAATTATATTGTCGAGGAAAATAAAAACAATGAACTGATCTACGGTTTGAAATCTGGAAAGACCTATTATGTAAAAGTAAGAGCAATCGCACAGGGCGGCGGCAAGAAGGTTACTGGAAAGTATAGCAAGGCTGTTAAGTTTACAACCTATGTTGTGCCGAAGGTAAAGAAGATCAGTGTAAAGAATAACAAGAAGGGCACGATCACCATTACGGCATCCAAGGTAAAAGGTGCTGCCGGATATGCGTTTGTGGTTACCGCAGATTCCAATCTTTATGATATTGTGGACATCAAGGGATCCAAAAAGAATACGGTAACTGTGAAGAACCTGACGAAGGGACATACCTATTATATACGTGCGTGTGCATATAAGCTGAACAAGCAGAAACAGAAGGTGTTTGGCGTGTACACAAAGAAAGCTAAGATTACAATCAAAAAATAAGAAATCAATTGTTGTATTTAGTTACCTGTAAAAAGTGCTGATGGTCAGGTGACCAGCAGACAGTAATAAAAAAGGAACTGTGTTTACAACCGGAGAGAACGTGACATGAAAAAAGATGAGCAGGCAAATGTGTTGCTTTCGCTGAAAAACTTATATCGGTTGTTTACCGTGAAAGATTATCCGGTCTATTCTACCGGAATTCTAGGAGAAAAAAGCCAGATACCGCCCCAGCAGCCGCCCGGCCCGCTGTTCGGCGCGGGCATCCCGCAGCAGACCGGCAGGTCCCGGTTCCTCCGGCGTGACGCGGTCCTCGCCGTACAAAAATTCAAGGTGTGCCCGCACCGTTTCCCGCGTGGGCGCGTCGAGATAAAATTGCACCACCGGCTCCAACGGGATCTGATTCAGCAGCAGGCGTTCGGGGTCTTCAATGGTCACCCTGCTGCCCAGCTCTGGCAGGACGTAGCTGCAAAAGGCGGTGGCATCCCCGGTGGTAAAGAACAGGCTCTTGCCGCACAGCGCCTCAAGGGCGGGCCGCATCCGGGCGCTTTCGGCCCGGTCCAGCTGCCAGATCGTATCCTCACTGTATAAATAGTCGTTGTCTAAACCCGTTTTCCACCCCAACGCAGGGGTCACGGACACCTCCACGCCGCCCCGGCGCTTTTCCACCCGCATGGTCAGGGCCGGGATGCCGGTCTTGAGGGTGTAGCCGCCCAGATTGCCGGTGGGGGCATAGAGGGCCACCAGACCGTCAAAGATCTCGCCGTTCAGCGGGATGCCCCCGGCAGGCCCGTTGCGGGGCGCATTGCCGTAGCTGCGCAGGGCCGCCTCGACCCCTTCCTTTGCACTGAGCTGCCGCCGCAGCAGGCGGAGGAGCTGCTGTGCCTCCGGAGCAAAGGCCTCCCAGCTGTGCCGGAATTCCAGCGCCTTGCCGTAACTGATGAAGCCGTGCTTCTCCACGGCCTGCAGCAGGTCCGGGATGCTCTTTACCACATACTGCCGCCCGCCGTCTGCCGAGATGCGCAGCCGCAGCCAGGGCAGTTCTCCGGGCAGCAGGGTCAGCTCCGGCTCCAGCTCTGCGGCGTGGGGGCGCAGCTCCGCGTGGCCGGTCACGCCGTCCACCTCGGCCAGCGCTCCCTCCTGATAGGCCTGGAGCAGCCGCCGTGCCTCGTAGTCAGATTCCGGTTCCTCGCCCCGCCATTTCTTGCCGAACAGCATCTCCAGGTTGGAGGCATAGCTGTCCCTGCGGGGCGGCTCCTCAGGCTGGGGCGTTTGCAGGTTGGCCGTGCCCCGCACTACGCCCGGGATGCTCTCCGGGTTCTCCGAGGGTTTCTGCGGCGCTCTGCCGGAAAGGCCCTGACTCTCGCTGTCCCGCATCAGCAGCGCGCCGATGTGCTTGCAGCAGGGCCCCTCGCCGTTTTCGTTGTAGGGGCAGGAGCAGCTGGCGCTGACAAAGCTGCCGTTTTCCCGCAGCCAGACCTGGGTCTGGTACAGGCTCCGCCCGCCGCCGCGCACGTCGGCGCTCAGGTGGCGCACGCCGTTCCCAGCCACTTCGCAATTCAGATCCTGTATCCGGTCCGTGTAGGCCTTGGCCCGCGCGAATATCGTGCCGCCCAGCAGGTAGCGGATCTCTTCCATGTCCATCCGGGGTCTCCCTCCCTCTGCAATGCTCTATTGGTTAAGCATACCGCACCGGCAGGCGGGATGCAAGGGGTGCCGGGAAAAAAATTCCGGAAAGCACAGAAGCGCCTCATCCGGGAGAGGATGAAGCGCTTCTGTACTTTGGGATTTTTGGAACACTCAGCCCGCATTGCGGTTTACGGGCCAAGTGGGGGTTGGTTTAGGGCTGCTCAGGCGTTCTGCTTGAGCTCCTGTGCTTTCTGCCATGCATTCAGCACATCGAGCTTGCTTACGGCGTTGTCGGGATAGAATTTCATCTCTTCCGGAGCCGTGCCCTCATCGTTCAGATCGGGAACAAGGTCATTTTCCATGGCCCAGCGGGCGGCATGCTGCAGGTCCATATCCCGCTCTTCCTGACCGACATCGGGGTAGAGCAGTTCGGATTCGGGCATGGGCTTGCCTGCATCCTCCCACAGCATCATGGCAAGGGCGCTGCGGTTGCTGGGGAAGTAGGGCAGAGCCATCAGCTTGCCTGCAAATTCAGCGCCCAGAGAATAGGCCTGATAGCCCAGCACTGCACCGCCGACAACAACAGTAGTGCCGATCACGATGGGGCCAACGATATCGGGCTCGTCATCTTCAATGGATGCATCCTGTGTCATGGCTTTCAGGGTCACGCCCTTTGCAGGCATCACAAAGTCAAAGCTTTCCTTATCCTGATAAGCGTTCGGATCATCCAGGCCGGTGATATCCCAGTGGCCAAATTTCAGACCGCTATCTGCAAAAGCATCCTTATCAAATGCAACACTCACCGTTGCACCCTCGGGGACATGAAAGGAACCGTCCTCGTTGGCATTCTTTTTAACGATCTCAGTGATATCCTCGGGGTCAGCACCATCCTTGCCGGGCACTGTTACGCTGGTGATAACGCCGTCCTTCAAGGTCAGGATGGGCATTTCAGACACAACAAAGTCCTTTTCGTCCCTTGCCAGCTCGTTCTTATCCTTCTTGACAGCAGCGGTCAGGGTCTGCTTGCCGGTTTCCTTGGGAGTAATGCGGAACTCTTTCTCAACCTCACCGTCACCCAGACCGATTTTCAGGCCGCCTTCCGGCATAGGCTTGTACTCGCCGCTTTCTTCGTCCTTATACTCGATCTCGCTGTTCTTGTCGCCAAAGTCGATGAATGCCTCACCCAGATTGGCATCATCATTGGGGGTAACCTTTACGGTAAAGTCCTTGCTTTCGCCTTCCTTGATGACGGCATCCTCCAGGCCCTCAATGGTCACAGTGGTGTGGACACGGCCTGCAACGGTATAGTCCTTGTCCGCTGTGCCCAGCTTCACATCATCCCGCACCACAGCAGCGGTCAGCTTCTGCTCGCCGGCATTTTTGGGGGTAATGTGGAACACATAATCATTCTTGTCACTGGCCAGATCAATGGGCAGGCCGTCATTCGGCATGGGCACGTATTTGTCGTTTTCGTCCTTATATTCGATCTCGCCGTTCTTGTCGCCAAAGGTCAGGATACCGGTACCGGTGCTGCCCGCATGGGTAAGGGTCACGCTAAACTCTGCCGGGTCTTCTGCTTTGATAGCACCTTCCAGACCGTTGATGGTCACGCCGACCTTCTTGGAAAGGCAGCGATATTCCTTGCCATCCTCGGTTTTTTTGTAGCCTACCAGATAATCCTCATTCGCACTCGTCAGATTCAGATTCTTCTGATAATCTGTTTCTGTAGCTTTGGTCAGCTGACGGCCATCACTGGGGTCAGCGCACTCAATCGTCACTTCACCGGTGTAGTTCTGGGCCACATCAATTTGTAGATCTTTTTCAAGATAAACATTGCAGACGTTATCATCAAAAGTTGCGTTCTTCAGCTGAACGCGGTCGGGAGACACTCTGTAGTCATCGTTTCGCTCATAAATGTCATACTTTGCCCCCTTGAACGTGCCGTCATTTACAATGGCTTCGCCCTTTTCAAAGGTGCGAAGTGCGCTGCGCGCCGAATCACCGGAAACTTCAATGGTACCCGAATCAAAAATCAGTTGACCGTTGCCAACAACAACTGCATCAAACGTACTTCCTGTGCTCTCGAAGGTGGTGTCCCCGTCAATCGTCAACGTTTTGGCACCACTACCATAAAGACACAACAATTGGCCGCCAACAAACTTGCTTCCATGAATTTGAATATTACATTCTCTGCCATCCGAAGTCACATAGCACCCAAAATTTGCAACAGCATAGTCATAATCATCACCTTGATAAGTTCCGCCGTTGATCGTAAGATTCAGATCAGTACCGGAATTATACCTAGTACCAATAGCACGACCTTGACCTGATTTATAATTTCCTCCGTTAATGGTGACTGTACCAGTCTCAACTAGAAGTGCGTCTCCTTCCTCTGCCTTTACCTCGACATTATCCAGTTCCATTACGGCCATCTTATCATTGGGCCTGCAGAAGATGGCTCCATCACTACCTGCCCATTTTGCTGTAATTTTAGAATCTTTTATCACTGCATTCTCGCCGTTCCAACCGAGAGAAATGGCCTCGCAATCCGTCTCAATCGTAACATTCTCGATTAGATTCCTCCCGCGACCGAGAGAGAAACACCTGGCATCTCTTTCATAAGGGTGCATCTTACAGACGTACTTTCCTCCATCAACGGTAAGGATTCCGCCGTCATTACAAATCACCTGATTATTCGTAACAGTATAGCTGTCATTTCCATTAAAAGTCACCGTTCCAGCCTGAATAGAAATCAGGGGGTCCGACCTCCTCCATTGAAGATGCGGAATCTCTCCTGTAACGTTTCCGGTAACATTGATCTCCACAGAACCTGTCGTATTGATCGTGATTCCTTGTTTGTATGTTCCTCTCAGTTGATACGTCGTTGCACCATCATGATCCTCGATGAATTTATCGTTGATGGTATCTCCCGACTGCAACAACACACCCTTTTCCGGGTCAATCGTATTCTCCTCCGCAAATGCCGACACTGCCCCCGCAGGCAGGAATGTCAGCATCATACTGAACGCCAGTAAGAGGCTGATAAGCCGTTTTTTCATATAAATCCTCCTTTGTCAGTCATCAATACTCCCAGTTTCTCCACAAAAAGCATCCGGACAAAAAGAAAAAAGCGCCGCACCAGCCAAATGGCTGGTACAACGCTTTGCGTTTTGTACTTTAGGGGTGCTCGCCCTCTCTATCTATGCTTTAACCCGCCGCTTCTCTCAAGGGCAGGGTGATCGTGGTACCCGGAAAAGCTAATCCCATAAACTTCTCCATAACCCCGCACCAACTGCCCTTTGGGGGGTGCCGGCACATTTCCGCATAGTCGAAGAGGGTTGCAGAGCAAAGTGCAGCTGGCGGCCCATACCGGGCCTTCCGCCTTGCGTCACAGCCTTCCGACTGGTTTGCCGATCTTTCTGTTTTGCTGACAAGGTGCTTTTCGCACCTTATCATACCCCCCCCCCCTATAAAAAATCAAGGGGTCTGGGCGAAGTTTGTGAACATTCACAAATCTATGTGATTTTTTCAGGATATTTTGATGGAAAGGCACACGCACAACAAAAACAAACCCCTGAAGAATTTCTTCCTCAGGGGTTTTGTTTAAGTCGGCGACTACCTATTTTCACGCGCCGTTTCCAGCGAACTATCTTGGGCACGAGTGAGCTTAACTTCTGTGTTCGGAATGGGAACAGGTGGAACCTCACCGTCATCGTCACCGACCAATATGACTGGTTCAGTATAACATTTCTGTTCTACTTTGTCCAGTGTTTCTTGAAGGACGTGCCTTCAAAACTGAATAATCACTGCTAACATTTTATCATTGACTTGAGAATTCAAGCGAATTGTGGTCAAGCCCTCGATCTATTAGTACACACTTGCTGAATGGATCGCTCCACTTACACATCGTGCCTATCAACCTCGTAGTCTACAAGGGATCTTACCTGATTGAATCAGTGGGATATCTTATCTTTGGGTCGGCTTCACGCTTAGATGCTTTCAGCGTTTATCCGATCCGTACATAGTTGCCCAGCTATGCCCTTGGCAGAACAACTGGTGCGCCAGAGGTACGTCCGCTCCGGTCCTCTCGTACTAGGAACAGCTCCCATCAAATATCCTGCGCCCACGACAGATAGGGACCGAACTGTCTCACGACGTTCTGA
>OGZL01002327.1_pt1 | contig 14214 bp, 20 predicted proteins | sample 1576761 | NCBI WGS metagenome assembly OGZL01 (sample SAMEA3541595, study PRJEB24748) | human gut metagenome | biome: human gut; feature: human-associated habitat; material: faeces | place: China | collected 2012
CAAATAACTATATGTTCTACCGCGAAGCATACCACATATCCGTAATTTCCTTGGGATTCCGTTCTTCTATCACGATCGAATCCCCATCCGGACAATTCAAATCAATAGTGGATGTCGGACCTAACACATAAAAAGGAATACCGTAATAACGAGCCAGGATCGCCACTCCCGAAGTCCCGATCTTATTAGCCGTATCGCCATTTGCCGCGACCCGGTCGCAACCGACCACGACAGCCTGTACCCAGCCTTTCCGCATGACGGTCGACGCCATATTATCACAAATCAAGGTAACATCCACACCCACCTTCTGCAATTCGTAGGCCGTCAGGCGTGCACCCTGCAACAGCGGACGCGTTTCATCGGCAAACACCTTAAAGCCATATCCACGTTCTTCTCCTAAATAAACCGGAGCGAGAGCCGTTCCATATTCCGATACCGCCAAATGACCGGCATTGCAATGTGTCAGGATTCCCATTCCCGGGCGCAACAAGGACAAGCAGTTCTCTCCTATCTTACGGCAAGCAGCCGCATCTTCCGCCCGGATCGCCTCCGCCTCGACACGCAACAGTTCCACTATTTCCGGAACAGGATTCACAGAATGGGCGACCACAACTTTTTCCATCCGGTCCAAAGCCGCAACCAAGTTGACCGCAGTAGGGCGAGAAGATGCCAGATAATCCTTGATTCGGAGAAACTCACTGCAAAAACCACCATAAGTGTTTGCCGCAATCTGTCGGCTACAAACATAAATGCCATAGGCAGCAGCTATCCCGATAGCCGGCGCCCCGCGCACCTTTAATCTATATATAGCCTCCCAAATCTCTTCTGCAGAAGAAAGGGAAACATAGACTTCAGATCCCGGCAAGCAGGTCTGGTCCAAGATAATCACAGCACTCCCGTCCTGACTCAAACGGACCGTCTTTAAATCTGTTATGTCTACATTCATAAAAGAGAACTATTATGGATGCGAAAATAAGCAATTCCGATGAGATGAAAAATGTTTTGCAGGTTAAAAGTATCCCAACAAGAATCGCTCTTTCAATTCTATCAAATCGTCACTACTATCCCTTCAGTTAGAATAAGATTCGTCCGGCTAGATATAATACCGTAATCGAGCAGTTCCAAACCCAACATTTCCGAAAGATACTGCCAATAATTTTTCGTCGTCCCGACATGTATCTTATCGGTAATCGATGCACCCAAAGTATCTCTCCTGTTTTAATTGAAAAATTTACCGTACCTTTGTACAATTCTTATTCACTGTAAAAATATGGAAATCGCAGCATTAGTTTCGGGAGGAGTAGATAGCTCCGTAGTCGTCCACCAGTTGAAAGAGGCAGGATACGATCCTACCATTTTCTACACCAAAGATCAATCGCTCGCGCCGAAAAGACAACTAGGCATTCGTCTCCCGGCTTGATCGGGAAGGTCATTGTGCACCCGCCGCCGTGCGGAAAAACTACCGGACAATCAAGCAGAAGCGGCAGATTCACAAGCGAGATCGATCCATCTTCTGACCGCACCTTGCCTTGAATGGCAGGCTGCACCTCGCACGTCATGGCTGCTGGATCAAAGCTCTGCACGATCCCAGGAAGCGCAGTCCATACCATCGCAAGACGGCTTCCAACGGCTTGATCGAGCATCTCGTTCTGATCGCCGATATACGTATTGACTCCGATCATGTCAGTAGTTCGCAAAGGTTGAATAAGCGGTTGGTGTCATGGGCTTCACTTCTGCATTGACGCCAGACGCAATCAGATTTGCATACCACTCAGTGCCCCTCGTGTCACCAACAAACTCACGCGCGATCACCTGATAGAGGCCATCCGCGCTAAGCATCGAATCAGTCGTGGCGGCGTTTTTCATGATGTCAGCCTTGACCGCCGTGTCATAAGCGTCACGCTGAACGCTCCGATTGTCGATCTGGATAAAAGTCCCAACGTCGATCCGTGGATTGATCAGGCACTGCAGTTCCACGCCGTTGACTGTCATCTTCGGTCTGCCGATCAATCCTGTTTCTGACGTGAGCACAACCACGTCTTGACTTTGATCGAAGGTAGGCGTCTTGGGAATCGCAATCAGACCATTTGTGCCATAACCCCACAGGAAGTTATTGGTGTCGGCCAAACCTTGCATGGCCTTGGCGCTCATCATGTAGAGCACCTTTCCGCGAGGAAGTTTCGTCACCGTGGCCACTTCCTGCGGAATTCCTGTCCCTGAAGTCACGCCCTTGTCAGCCATGGACTTTGCCACGACATTGAAAATCTGTTCCTGCGTCGCTCCTTTGGGGATTGAGGCATTGACAACGGCATATTGATGGGCTTTGTCACCGGTAGCCGCGATGAGCCGCATGAAGGTGTCGGTTTCGTTTTCGCGCCCGACTGACTTCCACCAAAGATCGCCTTGGAAGACCACGGCATGATCGTCTTCATAACCAGCCTCGATGATGACCCTGATTCCTGAAGCTCCAACCGATTGGTTTTCGACCAGCTGGATGCTGTCTACCGTGGACTTGGCGACGTTGTAGACAAAAATGTCCGCTGTTGTCGGCTTGCCCACAACGGCTTGTGAGATCGTGAACCGCACTCGGAAGTTGGACAGGTCAAGCGCCGTTGTGTTCGTGCCATCGACGGCCACCGTCAGCTTGAAGTATCTGAGCCAGTTTGCTCGCCCCATCCTTCGTTACTCCAAAAAAGATGCAGAGCTGAACCCATATCCTCATACGTTGGATGGCCGCTCTTGCCACTTTCCATTGTGGCCATCAGATGACCGAAACCCTTGTGTGCGTGTTGAGCCAAAAGGTCGATGCCGACCAAAAGCGGGATACCCAAAATACCGTCCGTTCCGTCGGCCTTTTCCATGTCAAGGAACCATCCGCCTCCGACCGCATTCCGATAGATCAACCTGAACTTGTACTGCACACCTCCGAGATTCACGGAAAAGCTTTGTGCGCCCGGATCAAGCGGAATTTCATATGTCGCCATCATCGAACTCCTTGCAGTAGCGCCGTCTGGGCGTTCGTTGCGATCCGCTGACCTGCGTTCTTCAGGCTTGCCGTCCTGCTCGGGCTGGCCTGCTTGATGCTTGCCAGCGTCACTTCCTTTGGCTGTGCAATCAAGATTTCCTGAAATGTCACTTCGATCAGAGCTGCGTTTTCCGTATCTACGGTTGTTGTCGTCGTGATTTTTGTGATGATGACGTTGTCATAGACACGCTTTGCCGTCGAAAGCTTCAAAGGCTGCCTTTGATCCTTTAGTGTCAAAAGCCGGTCATAGACCTCGTTAACACTGTCCATTCCACGAAAAAGCGATCCGTCGAAAAGCGAGTTCACCAGCCGAGAGCTGTCAGACCAGCCAAAGATGCAAACAACAGTCGCAGGCTGCCTAAAAGCGTGATCGCTGATCTGGGCACCCACGTCCACCGGATGCATCGTCACGGACACTTCGTCGCTGTGCATCTCGGAAATGACTACATCAGGAATGATCGCCTCTCCGGTCACGGTGCCCGCCAGATCAGTCGGCTCCAAAGATCGCTTTGTTCCTAAAAGTAGCGCTTCAAGCGAAGGCATCCCTTAACCTCACATGATGTTGCTTCCGGCGTTCCTGTTGACCGTCTCACTTGTCTGCCGCTGGATCGTCCTGGCAGTCTGCATCGGGTCGCCAGCTCCGTTGACGGTAATGCTCTGATTGACGGTGACTGTGCTCGGAATCTTGTCTCGCTCGGAAACGACAGACGAAACTTGCTTTGTTTGCATTGCCTCTTGGAGAGCCTGCGAAAAAGCCGTTCCGCCAAAATAGTCTGAAGCTCCGCGGCCATTCTCATGATCGATCATTGCGTCGATTAGGCTATTCATGACTTTCGGGTCATTCAGGTTCAAGCGGCTTGTCGCTGAGACACCCTGTCCCAAATCCTTTTGTATAGACGCAACCACGCTCTGGATATAAGCCCGCGTGTCGTTCTCGTTTGATGGAGCCCACTTAGAAATGATCGAAGCGACGTTCTCAAGACCGGCATTCCGGTACATTGAAATCTGCCTGACCATGGCTTTGTAGCCGTCCAGCATTGAGGCGAACTGAGCGTAGCCTCCGGAGTCCGTGCCGGCTTGACCGGCACCTGATCGCAGGTTTCCCGGATTGTTGTTTCGGAAGCCCCGAACGTCCTCGAACTTTTCTAGGATTGCGCTTTTCTGATAGCTAGAAGGTGCTTCTGCCGTGGGACTTTCGGCCTGCATCAGCGCGTCTACGTCTCTTTTCGACTCACCCCATTTATCAGAAACGTTTTCGGCAAAGCTACGGTCTCCCTTGTGCTTTTCCTGATAGCTTCCAAGCAAAGCGGCAAGCTCCGGATTCTCTTCGGCATCAACCTCTACGGTTTCGAGCACGCGGCGCGTCTGGAACGTCTCCACGTCCTTTGTAACCGATCGATCGCCATTGACGTACTGCTCTGTGACGGCATCAAGCGTATTCACAGCAGCAGGAATAGCCTTTTCTGCGGAATCTACGAGATCACTAAGCCACTTGTCGATGCCGGTGTTCTCCATGAAGTCCATGGCCACAGTCTGGGCGCCAGTCGCAAGACTGTCCCAAAGGCGGCCTAAGTTGTTCGTGAAGTCGTGCGCACGCTTGGAATTTCGGTCGAGCGAATCACCAAAGGCGTTGTTTGCCTTCATGGCTCGCTCAAACTCTGCAGGAAAGTCCTTGCGCATCAAGTCATCGAACGCCTCACCAAGCCCAAGCGTTTCCGCCTTCATCCGAGCCATGCCCGGATCGACCTTTGCAATCTCCGCAAGGTGATTGCGCAAGTCGATAAAAACGGCCGACATATCGCGCAACTGGCCATTTTGATCGTACAGCTGCACGCCGCTCGACTCAATAAACGCCTCAAAATTTTTCCCGTATGTCTTGATGTTTGAAGCTAGATTAGCAAAGGAGGCCGTGACGGCAGCGGAATTTCCTCCCACACGTTCGACGGCCTGCCCCAGCGCTTTTAACCCTTGGATGCTCGCGCCGGTCGAGTTAGACGTTTTATAGAACTCGTTAACGTCCCGCGTCGTCTTGATGAATGCAGCGCTTGCTGCAGCAGCTACCGCCGTTGCTGTCTTCCCGATCGTCGAAATCGTGCTGACTACTCCGCCCAGCTTATTTTGAAAGCGGAGCATGCCGTCTTCATCGATGTCAAAGCCAAGCCGGACAAGGAATCCTTCAAGTACGTTTGCCATGGTTTAGATACCTTTGAACTTCCGACCGGTTGTGATACTCGTTGTCGAGAAAAGCATTCATTAAAAAAACGTCTTCAAGCGTCAAGGTGCCGTCCTTGAGGCTTTCATAGGAGCACATGTGCTCGCGCACCGGGCGCAGGAGAAAGTCAATGCCGTCAGGCAAAGACCGCATCCGTTCGCTTAGCTCTTCTGGCGCTACGCCGGACTTCCAGCCGATTTGAGAAGCCCGGCGATAGTAGGGCGCAACTCCCGCACAATCACTTTGACGACAAGGTTCATGATGTCGCTCAGCTCCATGTCTGAAAACATCAGATTTCCGTCCACAATCACGCGGCCATAGATCTTTCCGGTCTTGCGCTCGACGCAGGAAAGGCAGGTTTTCACAACACTTTCAAAAGCCCCTCGATCCATCATCGAGATGCGGTAAAGCAGCGGCTCACAAAGCGCCACTACTTCGCCAATTTCGGAATAGATGTCTTCAAGACTTGCCGTCTCTTCGTCCTTGGACTTTTTCACCAGCTCAAGCACTCGCCCGAAAATCTGCCCGAAGAAAGCTGGCAGAAGCGGGCTGATGATGCGGGCGACATGCATTGCGTCAAAGCAGTCAAGCCGCCCGATCTTGTACTCGTGCGAGCCTAAAACGACGGTTTCAGGTTGCAGGATTTGCATCAGTACGTCCCGGTCACACGGTCAATCTGACCACAATCAAAAACCCATTCCTTGAAAGAACCATCCTCGGCGTATGTCACCGTCGGCTGGTTCTGGAAGGCCACATTGCGGCAGGTCGTTGTCTCGTTGTTGCCCTTGTTGACAATGACAATGACATTGGCTCCCCATGCCGAAGGTACAAGAGACTGTGCGTCGTACATCGTCTGCAAAGCGGCATTGACCGGCGACGTTTCAAGCAATCGAATCGTCACCGTGCCGGACTTGTCGCACCGAAGACTGTGCATCACAGAACCATCAGCGCCGACCGTCATGGCGTTTCGCGGCTGGGTCTGCGTTACCGTGATGCCTTCTTTGCTGTTGGCCGAGCCAAAGCCAAGGTTGATCACACCGGCGGCGCCCGTCAGCGTGGCCGTCACCTGAGAAAATGAATAAGCGCTCATTTATGGCCTCTTATCGATTCACGTTAATGGTTACATCCACAAAGTGGATTGCGCCGGTCAGTTTTACGGCGCACTGGATCGGCGGAGCCTTACGAGCCTCACGGTCAGCCTGCGACTGCTCATCCATCGGCTGGATATAGACGTAGTAACCGGTCGAAAGCGTATCGCCGCGCTTGAGAGCACCGAATCCATCGGAATTCCAAACGCCGGGACTGACAAGATTGTTCGTCACAGCCTGCTCAAGCGCCTGCGAGACAGTCGCCACAAGATCGGTCGAACCAACTTCATCCTGTCCGATCTTCGTCGTGGACGTATACAAGAGATTCCAAACGGCGGTCTGAACGTAGTTCTGTAACCAGTCAAGACCATGGCGCTCGTCGATAAACCATCCGCCGGACATCACGCCTTCTTGCAAGATCGACGTGTCGTTGTCGTAGGCCACAAAGACGTTGACATTGTTTGCCGCAAGGGCATTTGACTGCGACAGTGTCAGGTTTTCGGCTGTCACTCCCGGGCACTGCTTGAACTTGAGCGTCAGCGTGGTATTCGATCCGGCGAAGTCAACCGTGGACATGCGGCCGAGGATCGAAGCGGCCATTGCCGGATTCGTCGAGCTGTAGCCGCAAAGCGTATGCTGGTAGCCAGCAGCGGCAAGTTTGTAGCCGAGAGTAGTTGTCTGATTCTGATCGAGCTCTGCGGTATCCATCAGCGTGTAAGCAATCACACGGGAGGGAGATGCCGCTTCAATCACGGCAGATGCAGCCAACGCGTCTTCGTCCTCATACTCAGCAGCGACAAAGGCCATATACCACGTCGGGCGGTCAAGCATGGCATTGAGCGCATCAACAAGGCTTTCTGCCGCTGCACCAGTCACCATCGTCGTGCCCTCTTCAAGACCCATCACCACCGACAGGCCGGTGTTTGTGACGTTAGAAACAGTCGATGTCGAGCCGGTCGTTGCGGACTTGATGATGAATCGCTGGCCATCCCAAAGACACGTTCCTTTGCTGTTCAAAGCGACTGTGATCTGAGATGCCACGCCATTCAGATTGCTCTGGGACTGCAAATTGATGCCGGTGACATTCACCACTTCGCCGTCAATCGTCACATCGAAAGCGCCGCTGTCGATGCTCGTAAAGCGAGACATTTCCTGCTCGGACGTGGAAAGAATGCGGCCTTTGATCTGTCCGGAAGTAGCCGTCTTAGCCCAGCGGCCGATCTGAACTTCCGTGGGCTGTGGCGATTGCCCAAAGAAGGCCACTGCCGCGAGGTATTCGGGCGATTCAGAACCAAATGCTGATGCGATGTCCGGAAGCTCGGTTGCCGCATAGGTAACGATTCTCGTGGCCGTGTCGATCACGTCCGAAGTGCCAATGATGAGCGTCGCACCAAAGTTGCGGAGTGCCGCCGCACGCGGAGCCATCACAATCTGAACGTTTACAACGTTCGAAACGGGTAAGGTTGGCAAAGTCATAGTTCGCCTTTCTCCGTAAAAATTTCAATGTCCGCGCCGATGATTGTGCGGACTCCATAAGTCCTAGTTACGGATCGACCGAGACGGAAAACCACGTCATACCGATCAATCCACTGCTCAAAAAGAAAGTCGGGCAAATGCAGAATCTCGTCGTTGACGCCTTGAATCGTCAGGCCGAACTTCCGCAGTTGCGAGTCGTTCTGCTGCAGCTGGATGCCCTCACGAAAACGGTCTGCAAGTTCTGCGGCATTCGGTCCGTAGAAAGTGGCCACGCATCGGAGCGTCTGCCATGAAGTTCGCCGGATCACATCTGGATCAGACGCATTCTTTGGTTTGACCGCGCTGTGGTACGGCGTCCCCTGAGTCGTGATGCGATCCACACCGACTGCCGCCCAATCGGTATCGACCTTCGGCTGAGTGCCGGGCTTTTGAAGCCAACGCTTTCGCACGAGGGTCTTGTCGATCCCTGTCAATGCCGATAGATAGATGCGCAAAACGTCATCCGGATAGACGTAGTCCGACTCGATAGGACTCAGAACGCCTGCATGGGTCGAATCAGCAGAAGAAGGAATCTCGATAGCTTCCATCACTTGCCTCCTCCGGCCAGCAAACCATTCGATAAAACCCTTCGCCGAACTGGGTGTAGTCAGCGCAGTCCTTGACGACAAATCGACGTCCTTGCCACAGCACAGCGTCATAGCCGCCTCCATGAAAGCCCTCTGGCGCATCTGTGGCCATGAAGCGCACGAGAATCATCCCTGCACGCCGCAAGGCTTCAGGTACGCGCTCAATGGCCTTCATGTCGGACGTGACAACCGCCTCAACATCGGAGGTTGAGTCATCCTCCCAAACAGGGTTCCCGTTCTCGTCAAAGCTCTCGGCCCTGTGGATCAGCGTGACCGGTGAAGTAAACAGTGGGCACCGGATGACTTCTGAAACGTCAAGCAATGCCATCTGTCTACTCCTTCACCACCACGCCATCAACGGCTCGCATCAAGCTGTTGGTGTCCATGAGAATCTTCACGTCGCCAGCGCTGCCGCCGACCTTTTTGATCTTGCGTTCTCGCGCCCTTTTCGTACTCGCTGCCAGTGGCTCAAAAGTGCCCTGATTGTCTTTGACGTACTCACGCACTGCTTCTGCCGCATCCGTGGCCATCCGAGTAAGAGTTCCTTCAAAGCCGTTCTTGTCGCCGTTAAGCATGGCCTTTGCCGCTTCACCCATCTTTTCCTTGACCTGCTCCTTGACGCTTTCAACGCCAGGCTCAAGAAAAGGACGTGCGGGGATGCCTGCCGCAGGAGAACCGAACTCATGGACAAAACCCAAATCGGAATTCGCAATACCCGAGTTGTCAGATCGCGTGTCCTTTTCAGAGCCTTTTGCGATCCCCACATAGGCGGCCGTTTTGACCATCTCTTTGAGCGCCTTTTCAAAGGCTTTTGAACCTCTGACGCTGTGCGAGACAGTCACGATAGGCTTTGCTTTGCTCATAGCTGGATCGCTCCCGCGCCGAAGACCTGCATCAGGTACCACAGCTCTTTCCCATATGGCGAGAGATTCCAAAACCCAGCGTCAGCAAAAGAACCTGTGGCTGTGTCGAAGCTCACGCTTGCGCCATCGACCGACTTGCTCGCTATCAGGCCGGATGCACTACCCCCATGACCTGATCCCCCATTGGCATGCGAACCCTGCAATTCAAGAAAATGAGCGGCGTACAAGCCCATCGCATGATCTCGAATCGCAGGGTCGCTCCACCGACCAGGAGAGAAAAACTTGTCGGCCATCAGCAGGCGGATTTGCACCGCCTGATCCGGATAGAGGCTTTCGGTAAAAGACGGGTAAGCAGCGCGAAAAGCCTTAAGAGTTAGAGGCTGACTTGTCATCTTCAGCCTCCCTTTCTTCGGCCACGACTTCTGCCTTCGCCTTCTTTGAAGCCTCCTTTTTGACAGCTTCGACGCTGGCAGTCCGCTCCTTGATGAAAGGATTTGCGGCCACAGCATCATCTACGTCATAAGGCTTGCCTTTTTCGAAGACGAAGGTTTTCAGCACCTTGCCATCCTTGCGCTGGGTAAAGATGACACGGCTTTTCATCACGATTCGCTTCATGCCGCCCCCTTATTCCTCGAGGATGCCGTAGTAGAGCATTTCCGGACGGACAATTTCGACCGCTCCGAGGGCGCCGTAGTAGGGCACGCTCTGCTGGTAGTCGCGGTACTGAACCGGCAGGCTCTGCAACTGCACAAGCGGGAAGCGCACCACGTCGCGAGCCTTGGTGTAGGCCACAATACGCGGAGTCGTGAAGATCGTTTCGTCAGCCAACCACTTGCAGGGCAGGATTTCGAGAGAGCCGCCAGCCGTGCGGCTGATCGAGTTTTCGAGCACGAACCGCAACAGGTTCATGTTGGTGTTCGGCAGCTGAGTGCTCGACAAAGCAGCAAAAAGGGCAGGCGGAACCAGCACACGGTTCGGCAAGCGGGTGTAGGCCGTTGCCTTCCAAGCCTGATTCAGCACCTCATTAAACATCTCGATGACCTGCGCAGGCGTGGTGGTGCCGGGCGTATAGGTGCCGATGTTGCCAGAGGTTACCTTGTCATCGCTGTTAAGCAGACCGGTAATCTTCAGCTCGGTATCGCCGACATAAACCTGCGTATCAATATCGAGCTGATGCTTGATGCGCATGGCGTCGTACTTCTGCACGTCGATCGGGCGACCGGCCTGCATGGCCTTCTGGAGCTCGAAGATGCTGTAGGACACTTCCATGCCCCACGGCGTGACCGGATAGGTCACTTTTGTCTGAGACACGCCAACCTGTGCCGGAGTCGTATCAGGTCCGGTGATCCAAGACTTCTTGCCAACGCCGGTGCCGCCGAAGCCGCCAGCATAGTTCGACAGAATGAAGGACGAGATTTCGTCCGCAATCGTGATATCGGTACGAAGATCAATGTCACGCGACCACGTGAAGTCCGTGATCGGTTCATACAACTGGGGGTCAAGGCGTTCGAGTTCGCCAACAAGGAACGCGCCAGTCGAAGTGATTTCAGCATCAGAAAAACGCATTTTTACTCACTCCTTAGATGTTGAATGCGATTTCCACAAGGCCGTCAGCATCTGCCGCGCCCATGAAAGTGCAGTTAGGAATGACGGTATTCGAATCTGCCGTAGCAGAGATGCCGCCGGTTGCGTCGAGATAGGCCGGAGAGCCAAGCTTTGCGTCACCGGAAGCCAGCTTGACGGCCATATAGCCGCGGCGCATGACAGTCACAATCGGCTGTGCCTGAACGGACTGCATGTCGGCCTGACCGAGCATGCGAACGGAAAAGCCGTAGACCGCATCACTCGTTGCGGCGCACGGTGCGACGCCGTCACCGGTAGTGTTGATCTTTACCGGAACGCCAAATCCGACGACCGGAGTCGTCGAGTCATTGACCTTTGCTTCGGTCGTGTTGTCAAAGTATCCGCGCGTCAGCATCCCAGCAAAACCGCGCGGCATCGAGGTACCAATGAACTGGGGCATATCAGGCCTCCTTGTGCCAGTAGTTTTCAAAAAGTTTGTTGAGTTCAGCGTTTGTAGGACGGCCTGACTTTGCGCCGTCACCGAACTTCTTGGGCTTGGGATTTGCAGCCGAGCGCTTAAGCATTAGCGCAGCCTTAAAAGCTGTATCGAGCGCAGAGCCTTCGAGGGTTGCAGCGTCACCGAACTCCTTCACGTCAGCTCCCTTGAGAGCTTGACGCTTCACACGAGAGAGCAACCCAACAGTGAACTTTCCGCCTTCAGCGTCACCCGTCGGACGCTTCATGCCCGGGCAAAGCTCTTCGGCTTCATCAAGAACTTTCTTGGCTTCGCCGTCATCGGCTAATTCTTCGTCCGGATTCGGATCGGGCTGAGGTTCAGGCTTCGGTTCTTCATCACCGGTCGGCTTGGGCATAAGCTGTTCAAGCATCTGCCGCATGGCGTCGATCTTTTGACCCATTTCCCCGTACTCATGTTCGAGCACGGCGATTCGCTCTTCGGGGGTCTTCGTATCATCAACCTTCGGTTGAATAGGATCAGTGCCGCCTTCACCGCCTTCGCCGCCCTCATCGCCGATCGGCTCGATCTTGACCTGATCAAGCGTCTCATTGAACTTCTCTTCGTCACTGTCTTTGAACCAGCGACGCAGAAGTGTTTTGAAGTTTGTCGTCATCACACTATCTCTGATTTTGCAGGCGTCGCCACAACGCCCTTTAGGAACAAGGGCGACGTGGTTTCCCACGATGCCCACCTGATGCCCTTGACCAATTCCGTCCTCGACTGGCTCTGCGTCATAGCCACAGGAAACTTCCCGCAGCCGACCGCTTTCCACCAGTTGGATGCCTTTCGCATCAGTCAAAAGCAAGTCCGCCATCAGCATCGAGGATTGCTCCCCTTCGCCTGGGCGCACGTTCTGCACAAGCCCGATGCTCCTTTCCTTCCAGTTGCTAGGATCGACAAAGCTTGAATGTCCGATCACAACTGGTTTGCCTTCGAAGGAGCGAATCACATCAGGCTTAAAAAGCTCTTCTGCTGAGCGAGTCATCTTGACGATGCCGCCCACGCCTTTAATGCCGGCCTCCAGCTCCGAGTAGCCAAAGACGCCAGTCCTTGAAATCGGAACGTCACGGCACAACAAAAAACCCTCGGGGGTCTTTTCCATCCGAGGGCTGATTGATTCAGTCGTAAAAACTTGTCCGTCTGCGAATTTCATTTGTACTCATCACCTGTATCAGGCCACACCGGAGACGGCCAGCACCGGCAGTTGAAGACTGCTCCGGGATGCGCATGGATCGGTTGTCCGCCGCGACCGATGTCACACACCGGAGGATCGTCCCAAGAGTGATACGTGCCGTTGAGCGCCGCATGCATCGGACGCACTCGACCGTCGCCAACAGTCTTCCAGACATAGCCGGGAGAGCCAACGCTCTTTGCCCGCGCCTGGGTAAAGTTCGTCCGCGCCCTAGCCGTTTCCGTTCTGGCGATTAGGGCTGCACGCGTCTTAGTAATCGGAACCAGCTCAGTGCGGATACGCTTTGCAATGTCTTCAAAACGCTCTCCGCTTGCCAGCCCTTCTTTAGTCCACTCCTGCACCTTTCGGCTTGCCTCAAGGGGAATGGACTTGATCAGGTCAATCTGCTCGGTCTGTAGCTTTTTGAACTCGGATCCGGTTCCGGCTTCTTTCAAAAGCTTGCGTGTCTCACGGCTAATCTTTTTGCCAACGCTAAGCCAAACCGAATAGTCGGCATCTCCGGCATCTTTGAGCATCTTTTCAGACACCTCAGATGCCCAGTTTGTCAAAACGCCGCTGTAAGCGTTTAGCGCGGCCTGAACCCTTCCGGAAAAGATGATCGGATGATCATCCGGAACGCTGTCAATTACTCCCGCGATCTGATCGGCCACCTTGAGCAACTGGCTGCGATACCACCGATCCAGCCGCGCTGTTTTCGTTGGTTCTCTGAACGCCGTTTGAGCTTTCTTGCGTGAAATTTGCATAGTCAAAATCCGGCATCGCGGGCGGCGTCATGGCCTCCTGCTTGATAGCCTCGGCGATGTCCTCGTCTGTGATGCTTGAGAAGATGCCGACCGTTGCAGAAAGCGCCTTCAGCTCTTTAAGAGCTGTCGGCAGATCGATCATTCCCGCATTGAACGCGTCTCTGATCGAGGCAAAGGAGATTGATCCAACGTCCGCTTTGTCGCGCTGGGACATTTGCCACAGCGGCTTAAACTCGAAGGAAAGACCATCCGGAACGGAAGTGCCGGTAGCCGACATGTAAGCGACATCAATAAGCTTTTTCACTCCGGCCCGCAGCATGGATCGCTGCTGCTTTTTGATGCTGTCATAGTACATCCGGATGTCGCTTTCTCCGGTGGCATTCAGGCCTGCGGGCGACTGCCCGAAAAGGCGAACCAGCGGAATGCCCAGCGCACCGGAAATTTGCTGACCAAGTTGCAGAATGACTTCGGGGATACCGGTAAAGGTGTATGTGAGAGTCTGGAAATCGTCCTCACTGTCTCCGACTGTCAAGCCCTCTGCATTCTGAAACTCGCGGATGATGTCCATCTGCTTCAGAAAGCCCTTGCTCGCAATATCGTTCGTCAGAATTTGCCGCAAGCCTTTGATCTTGTAGTAGCGCAGATAAGCTTTGCTCAGGAGCTGAGTAATGCCTTCTGTTGCGAGGTCAAATCCCTTGACTTTGTCCCACAGCGGTTCAAGCACCGAAGCGCCCCATCCTTGATAGGACTGCCGCAAGTAAAAGGGCAGCTTGCGTCCTTCGAGCCTGATGACGCGACTATGGTGAATCTTGTCCGTGCCGAAGTCGACATCGCAGTTTTTCGCGATCACGCGGCTCTGCAAATCTCGGAGTAAAAGGCTTGAATGTAACAGACGCTACCGGAACAGCT
>OGZL01002344.1_pt1 | contig 14168 bp, 5 predicted proteins | sample 1576761 | NCBI WGS metagenome assembly OGZL01 (sample SAMEA3541595, study PRJEB24748) | human gut metagenome | biome: human gut; feature: human-associated habitat; material: faeces | place: China | collected 2012
TATCCAGAGACTTTACAGGAAAAAGCAGAATGCAGTGAAGGATTACCTTCATAAAGTAACCAGATGGATCGCAGAATACTGCAGAAAAGAAGATATCCGCTGTGTAGTTGTGGGAGACATTCGAAATATCCGTAAAGAAAAAGATATGGGACATAAGACCAACCAGAAGCTTCACAGCCTGCCATATAACAGGCTGTATATCATGCTGGAATATAAACTAAAACGGTATGGGATACAATTGATAAAGCAGGAAGAAAGCTATACCAGCCAGTGCAGCCCGTTATCACCGGAAGTATCAAAAAGATATGCAGAAGCATCAAACCGAAAAGCGCGGGGTATGTATATGACTGACGGAGAAAGATACAATGCAGATGCAGTAGGCGCATTTAATATCCTGCGAAAATATCTTTCCGTATCCGGAAAGCATAAGAAACTGTCCGTAGCCGGACTAAAAAATCCAGAAATAGTAAAAGTAGCTGCATAGCCGAAAGGCAAGCAGTATTGGTGTCATGGACGCACCCTGAAAAAAGACGGTATCCCGCCAGATTTCAGATGCTCTGGTAACTCAGTTACCGAGTAGTTCACAGAGGCAAAGATGAGATTCATAATATTAAAAATATTGAAATTGTTATAAAAGATAACGAATCACATGGTTAGTGTGGTTCGTTTTTTTGCATATTAGTCTTAAATGGAACACTTTGAACAAAAAAACGTGAAAAATTTTTCCTTCATTGAACATTATATTTATGAATTTAATAGTGTATAATATTGTACCTGATAAGATACTTGATAAGAAAGATTATCAGCGAAAAACAATGAAGATATCAATTTTTGATATTTTTTTTGATATAAACTAAGACTTCGCAGGGTTCAGATTAGAAAGATAACGATGCAACTAAAAAATTCGACAGATTACTCAATTAGAATTGTATGTTACTTAGCAGCACAGGAACGGATGGTATCTACATCAGAATTGTCGCAGAAAATATGAACCGGAAGAAGCAATACGGATGATTTCAAATGGCGAATGTGGGGCGTTTTCCACAAAAATGACCCAGTGCTTGACGGCGGCAGTTATCCAGCCAGAGTGGTTAAAAGTGACAAAAAGTTAACCATGACAAAAGATTTGAGGCGATTTTTATGAATAAGAAATTGAGTGTTTTAAGGCGAATTACAGCAATCGTTCTGTGTGTTACATTATTATCTTCGCAAGTCGTAGTTGCGAATGATGAAGATTCAGAAAGAATGGATGTGCAGACCAATAGTGAAATTACAGATATATCGGAGCAGGATGGTTTCAGCAGTGATACATCTGAAACATCTGATATCACAGAAAGTGATATTCCTGATTCTTTTGAAGGCGAATCAGAGCCAAATACAGATATTAGTTCTGAGGTAACAGAAAAATTCGACAATTCTGAAGATCAGGGATTTACAGATGAAGAAGAAACAATTATGGATGACGAAAACACATCGGACACATTGGAAGAAGTAAATCCAGATTATGAAGATGGAAAAATATGTATCTACAATTACCAGCAACTTCTGCAAATCGGTACAGGAACACAGATGTTTTCCGGAGACAAAGATGGAAATGTTGGTGAAGGAGATAAGGTTCTTGCAGATGGTGCAGAACTTACCTATGCATCAGACGCTTCCTATTGTTTGATGAATGATATTCCAATAGATAATGAAAATGTCTGGAACTTCCCATCTGATTTTACAGGCAGCATCACTTCATCATCTGAGCACACTGACAATATGGTATATGATTCAGCGACAGATACGATTTATGTGTATAACCGCTACCAGCTGGAATTGATGAAAGGGGAATCTTCAGACAGCGAACCTGTAATGAGCGAGGATTATATTGCTGAAAAGGTTGGAATGGGACAGGTGTTCACTTTGGAAGATGGTTCGTATCTTACTTACAGCAAAACACATAATTATGTGCTTGCTTCCATATTTACAACAGAAACACCGGAACTTCTTGCCAACAAGGCTGGAACAGAGGAGACAACTCAGAATATCTCAAATGCATATCCATCTGATTATGAAGGAAGAAATTATTTCGGTCAGGTAGTAAAAAAGATCGGTGATAAAAATTACATTTTGATTGGAAATGAAACACAGCTTCGGGCAATTGGAACAGATGTGGAAGTAACAGAACCAATCTGGCGAGTATATGAAACAAGAAAGAAAAATGAGGGAATACTGGGGGGAGCACTGAGCGGATATACAGACTGGAAACCGGCAGCGGATACATCAGAATACAAAACGGAACTGTATTATCCGGGTGATGCGGATATTGTAAAGTTTAATGATACATATAATTGGTCCGGAAAGGAATTGTATGCTAATAAAAACGGTGCTCATAAGCTGAATGATACAGAATATTTGGATAATCCATCTTGGGATATAGCTGGTACAAAAGCTACACAGTGTTATGTGTATGTAAGTAGTACGATTCAGGAGTCAGCCGATATGACAGTAACTGCAACAGAAAGTACTGCCAGTGATTCCGAAGCGGCATCCGTTGAAGCAGGTGCAACTGTAAAAGACAGAGATTTGATTGATATGACTCCGGCAGAAAGTGAGGAAGCAGCTGAGACAGGAAGTGATGATGCAGAAGCTTTTACAAGCAGTGGGGATGAAAGCGGTTTTACTGATGATATAGATTCGGAAAGTATAACAGTTGATGAGAATAAAACTTATGTACTTACTTATGATACGTCAAAACATAGCAATACCAATATTGCAGGCTCCGGATATAAATACAGCAAGGATGCGAATTACATTATCTTTCGTGATATTGATCTTTCCAAAGAAGGGACAAATTCTAATGGGAAAGATGATAACTGGACTCCTATAAAGAACTTCCAGGGAAATATGGAAGGCCGCAAGGGAATGACAGAAGGTGCTAATGTCAAAATCAGTAACGTAAAGATTGTACAGGACACAGCAATTAATCAGAGTGCTTATTCAAATGGAAGTAGCTCGGACACGGAATATGGTGTTGGATTTTTCAGAAGTTTATCGACCCCATATGACAGTTCATTACAGATTTCATCAAAACAGGTTGTCGTAAAAAATCTTACCTTATCAGGAGTTTCTGTATCAACGACAACGAATTCTATTAAAAAAGATTTTAGTTTGCTTGGTGTAGTGTTGACCGGAGTTTTAAAAGTCCTGGGATTATCAAGTGGGTTGGAAAAGGATCCAAAATCTTTTTCAACAGGAGCTTTTGCCGGCGTTGTAAAAGGAAATGTACAGATATTAGACTGTCATGTAGAAGGATTATCAGGAGTATCTAATGCAAACAGCTGGACAGGTGGTTTTGTCGGGTACATTTCGGGTATTACAAAATATGAAGCCCTTTCAGGAGTGCTTAAAGGAGTAACGGACGCACTTAGTACTCTATTAAACTTGATTCCAGTATTAGGTCTTGGGGATCTGATTACAACGCTTTTGAATGGAGGCGTTCTAAGTGTTGGAAACCTGATTCCGATTGGTTATGTGAATCCGGTGTTCAGTAATTGCTCAGTATCCGGTAGCAATACGATATCTGGGCAGAATTATACAGGTGGATTTGCTGGTGAAACAATAGGTGCTGTAATGACTGGATGTTCAGTTAATGGTACTGAGAGTGTTAATGGTACTGATTACTCAGGAGGATTTATTGGCTGTGCTTCCAATGCAGTTGTTGCAGGTGCACTGGATCATCTGGGAATCCAAATAGCTGATTTCCCGGTCAATACAGTAATGCTTGGATGTAGCATTAATGGCAGTGCAAATGTATCTGCGACAGGAAGCTCTGGTAAGGAAAGTGGTTATGCAGGTGGATTTATAGGAGAAATGCGTAACAGTTATGCCGTGGACTGCAGTATTTCTTCTCTTGGTACAGTGTCCGGAAAAGATTATACCGGAGGATTTGCCGGCTTAGCAACCCTTGGTGCTGTTACATCTATTGATGAAAATAAAGGTCTTCTTGATCTTGTGAAAAAACTTCTTACAGGTTTGTTGAACGGTAATATTACGGATATGGATATTTTGAACTTGGTGGGACTTCGCCCTTCTGTTATAAGCGGATGTACCATTGGCGGAAGTACGATATCCTTAGATGCCAGTGGCAAATATGCCGGCGGACTTGTAGGATATGCCGGAGCTGTTCAGGTTTCTAATACTTCAGAACTTGCAGATGGTTCAAAATCAACTACAAAAGCTTTGAATCGTATGCTTGCAAAAAACAGTATTTCTTACAGTTTTAATGAGCATTCTAATAGTATTACTGCATCAGAAAGCATGTCTGTTTCAGCAACAGAGAATGCCGGAGGAATCTTAGGTTACGCTAAAATGACCAGTGTCGGTGATGTCCTTGGCGGAACAGTTACAGCAGCAGACTACATGCGTTTTGAATGTAAAGATTGTTCCGTAAACGGAGGCTCTTTGGGACTTACAGTTACTGCGTCAGATCAGGAGAATGGTCGTGCCGGAGGTACTATCGGTTATGGAACAGGTGGAGAAGTAAGGAGAACATCCGTCACAAATCTGAATTCTGTAAAGGCTGGAAAGTGTGCAGGAGGATTTGCCGGATATTTCGGAAGTGGAACTCTTGCTAATGTTGGTGGTATTAAACTTCTTGGATTACCGCTTTTGAAAATTGACAGCCTTCTTTCTGTAGGCCAGATGATTGAGACGTTTACAGTTGACAGTACTGTTTCAGGTGTTTCGTCAGGATACAGTGTGTCTACCGAAAATGAGAACGGTTACAGCGGTGGTTTTATTGGAGAATGTATTAGTGGACGAGCAAGGGACACAAAGATCAGCAACCTGAAAACGGTTACTGCAGCTGCAACATCAGGAAAAGCCGGAGGCTTTGCAGGTTTTGCCAAAGCCGGAGATGCATTAAGTGCCGGAGATTCCACTACATCAAAACTGACAGGAATTGAATTAGAGAATCTGCTTGGAGTTGTCAGTGCCCTGAGACCGGAGTTCAATAATACGTCTATTGCCTATGTTTCGAATGGTTCTGATCCTCAGGTATCCGCTGATATGGCGGGCGGTTTTGTGGGTGACGGACAGGCAGTAGATATCAACTATGGAAACAACAATTCCGGATTCAAAGCAGACACAGACACCAATATTACCGGACTCTCTTATATAAAGGGAACCAGCTATGCCGGTGGTTTTGCAGGAAGGCTGATGCCTGGTGATGTGGCACAGACAGGTTCTATTAAGTTACTGGGTCTCTTAAATGTAAATCAGCTTCTCAGTGTCATGGATGTGGCGTATCCGAGAATTTCCGACTCTTCTATCGAGGGAGACAGCTTAGTTGTAACAGCATCCGGAAAAAATGATGATGTGGCGCTTGGAGATGCCGGAGGATACATCGGTAATGGAAAAGCAGTCATGGTGAAGAACTCTGATGTGACCAATGTAAAAGAAGTCACGGCACCGTATCATGCCGGGGGTTATATCGGAATCATGCGTTCCGGAAGTGCGGCGGAGGCAGGAGATGCCACAGGAGAGCTTTTAAACAGTGTCCTTGGTAAGATTCTGAGTCTGAAGGAACTGGCAAGTGTCCTGCAGGCTGCATCCAGCAAAATTACAAACTGCAAAGTTGCTGGTACCGCAGATGGATTGACTGTTACGGCTGACAGTGGATTTGAAAACGCAGAAGGCTATGCAGGTGGCTTCGTTGGAGAGATGCAGAGCGGTCATGTAGATAATTCAGCAAATGCTGTTGATTCCGGAAAAGGAACGGCAGTAGAAAATCTTCTGAAAGTAGAAGGCCTTCGTTATGCCGGAGGCTTCGGAGGTCTGGTAAAAGCCGGAGCGGTTGCAGAGATTGGAGCTAAATCATCAATTCTTACAAAACTGGTTGATCTGACAGGATTACTATCCCTGGTCAATGCTTTTGTTCCGGTGATCAGTAATGCCAGTGTTAATTCTGTAGAAAAAGGGTTTACCGTTACCGTTACAGGTACTCTTGAAAAAGATAGCACCAACGATGCGGATGCCGGAAGTGCCGGAGGCTTTATCGGATGCGGAACTGGTGTGCAGATCAGCAATTCCGATGTAAATAAATTGCAGCATACAGGTGTCAGTGAGCCGAAGAATCTGCAGCAGGAAGATGGTAGCAGTTATTACGGAAATGACAGTGCATATGCGGTAAATGGTTATCGTTATGCCGGCGGCTATATTGGTAAAGCTGCTATGGGAAGTACGGCAGCCATCGGTGGAGCAAGTGTTCTGGATCATGTTCTTTCTACGACAGGACTGTTATCAGCACTGACTGTAGTTGCATCTATCATAGACAGCTCAGATGTTTATGGAGCAACAGGCGGATTTAATGTTCTTGCAACAGACGGAGACGGTGTTACGGGAAAAGCCGGTGGATATGCAGGAGAACTTCTTGGAGTTCAGATTCAGAATAGTAATTCTTATAATTTTGCACATATCATAGGGCGTGAAAGTGCCGGTGGATATGTTGGAATCATGGAGCCGGGGAATGCGGCAGATGTGGTAAATGGATTAAGTGCTCTTGGAGGACTGATCAAGGCAGATAATCTTCTTGGCGTTTTACAGGCATTTGTTCCTGTGATCAAAAACAGCGAAACAACCTGTGTACCTTGTGGAGGTGCTGTGAGGGCTCAGGCTGAAAGTGATGACAGCATTTACCGTGGACTTGCAGGAGGATATGCGGGTTACAACTATGGCGGTCAGATCTGGGGAAACAATACGGATAACTGGAAAGGTGCTGCATATACAGGAACCGTAAGAGAATGTGCGGCCTATCGTATCCGTTCCGTATATGGAACGGAATATGCTGGAGGCTATACCGGACTGATGCGGTGTGCGAATGTTGCAGACACAGGAAGCCTGAAGGTTTTATTCGGTCTTATCAAACTAGATAATCCGCTGACGCTTCTTCAGGCAGTGTATCCGACAGAAAAGAATACAGCTGTTTATGGACCGCTTCGTGGACTGGATACGGATACCTGGAATAAGTGGGTTGGTGCTGTCGGTTCTTATGGAAGTTACGGTAATAAATTACAGGCACTTGGTGAAGTCAATGATCAGAATCAGTTAAATGAGATTATTTCCCAGTATGCATATGGATACGCTGTTACAGCAGGACGGAGCATTCTGGCAAGTAAAGCAACACAGGGGGGTTCTGCCGGAGGCTATGTGGGTCGGATGGAAGGAGGAACCGTTACAAACGGTACTGCTGTAGATCTTCAGTTGGCAGAGGCTTATAGATGCAGTGGTGGATTTGCTGGTGAGATGCTTACAGGTTCTGTGGAAAACACAGGTGACGTTTCACTGGCAGGCCTTAAGATTATAGGTGCAGACAGTCTGGTAGCATTAAAAACCTTTGTGCCGGTTGTGAAACAGTCCCATGTGGAAGGATATCGTTCCGGTGCAAGGATCAAAGCAACCGGTATTGCAGACAAAGATCCGGCAGGATTTGCCGGCGGCTATGTGGGAAGAATGATCGGCGGCCAAATCTGGGGAGATGAAACTTCCTCCTGCAGTATCACAAATTTAAGGCGTGTAGATGGAACTTCTTATGTAGGCGGTTTTGCCGGAAAAGTAGATCCGGGTAGTGTGGCAGCTATTGATACAGCTACAAAACAGGGACTTTTGAATAAGCTTCTGGATGTTCTTATGGTAAATGCTCCGGCAGAGCTGATTAAGGTTTTGAATGCAACTGTTTCCACTATTCGTTGTGCATCTGTGTCAGCCTGGGATGACTGGGGCGTGATTGTAAACGGAACTTATCAAAATGGAAGCAATACCGGGTACGCAAAAGCAGCAGGAGGATTTGCAGGAAGTCTCTGTGGAGCGGTTCTTGGCGAGAAGGATAAGCCAGGAAGCGGAATCCATGCGGATAAGATCCGCTCCGTAGTGGCCGGTGAATATGCCGGTGGATGCTTCGGTATTGCGGATGTTTCCGGTGCCGCAAATATCAGTGCAGGCAATGAAACCTCGGTATTACAGTATCTTTTAAAGCTTGGAAGAACCGATGTGCTGGATGCGTTTAGAAGCTATATATATTACGGAAATGTCACAGGCAGTCCCGATGCAGGGCTTGGCGTCAGTGCTAACACAGCAACAGATGCAGGACAGAATAATCAGGTTACATACAGCGGAACAGCTGGCGGATTTGGTGGTTCACTGTTAAATGGATCTGTCAAAAACAGCAGTGTAACAGGATTAAATTATGTAACAGGCCTGAACAGCGTAGGTGGTTTTATTGGTTACTCCGGAAAAAGCGGAGTTGTGAAATTGGAGAAGCTGGATGTGCTGGGAGATAAATTTGGACAGCTTCTGGGCGGTGCCCTCGGTGTCCTGGATATTTTTGGTTCCCACATAGATGACAGCAGTGTGACAGGAGTGCCTGGTGGTTATACGGTTCAGAGTAAAGGTGGAGAGGAACGGATTGCAGGAGGATTTATCGGCTATGCAAATCTTACCAGAATGTCAGGATGCAATGCCGGAGGTGTTAAAAATCAGGAAAATAGCCTGAAACAGGTAGCATCAGACGGAACAGCAGGAGGCTTCGCCGGAAGAACAAGCTTTGCCTATCTTGCAGATGTAAAACTGGATTCCACAGTAGTCGACGCTTTGCTCGTAGTCCTGAATAACCTTGTAAAGGCGTTGTATCTGGATAAGATTCAGGATTCCGACTTGTTGCATATTAATCTTGGAATTGTGAAGGTTGATGCACTGTACGATGGAAATCTCATCCATGTGAATCTGCTTGGACTGGATATTTCCGTTGGGCTGTCTAAAAAGTCTGATGATAACAATCAGCAGACAGATTTTGCAATCATTAAGATCGGAGATTCCTCTATTAAGCTTCCATGTGACAAAAACGGAATCATAACGAAAGATAATGATGTAAAGTCCAACATCAGTGTCAACCTGATTAAGGCAAACAGGACAAAAATTACAGACAGCAATGTATATGGAATCAGTACGGGATACGATGTCTATGCCGGCGGTGCCGGAAATGATGCAGACGGTACTGCAACAGATGGACGAAGCGGAGGCTTTGTAGGATACAACGACGAAGGACTACTGAAAAATAACAACATGTATTACTGCGATGTGGTCCGTGGAACATCTAAACTGGTGGGACCATTTAGCGGAAAAAGTGATCTGGAATCTGTATATGAATTTAATACAAAAGCAGGTGTAGAAGGTGAGAATAACAATTATCGTATTTACCGAAAACCGGCGATTAGTTTTGATGAGATCAAAAAGAATTCGAAACTTCTGACAGATACGTTCAGTCAGGAAAATGGATGGAGTATCTTCTCGGTAAAACATGTAGTGCAGGTAGATGAGTATGATACTTTAAAGAATGCAGTTATGGCAACAAAAGATTCTTCTGAAACAGCAGATCTGAATGCGTATGTATCAGATGCCAAAGCGGTTCTGATGTCAGATACCAAAACTACTGTAAATACAGGGGATAGCACGTCACCGGAACCATCTGATACACAGGATCCATGTGATAAATTTGTAAATCTGACCATTAATAAGGTATGGAAAGATTTCCGGAATATGGATGGTAGCAGACCTGATTCCATTACAGTCACGATTTCCAGAAGCTGGACGGATGCAGATGGAACGGAACATACAGAAGTTGTGCCGGGATATGATAAGTATGTGATTACAGGCGATCCTTCAAAATCTACATGGCAGAAAGTGGTTGAAACTCTTCCAGCCTACATAAAAGATGATGCTGAAAAACCGCATTACTATGAATATTCTGTTACGGAAACGGAAATAAAAGGATATACAACTACAATCGAAACTTCTAAAGATGGATTTACCTTCACGATTATCAACCGGCATTTTGCATTGCTTCCGGATACCGGCGGCGAGGGCATTATGATGTTTATAATAGCAGGTGGCTTGTTGTTAGCGTTCCTGCTTTATACCGGACGCAGAAGGAAACGGAAACAGACGATGTAGGAAAGGGGGAGCAGGGTCATGAGAGAGATATGGCTGCGTGGGGAACTTCCACCGTAAAGGCTGAAAGAATCCCCAACTAACCAATAAAAAATCAAAAGAAAGTGAGAAGAGGAACATGAAGAAATTAATATCAAGATTTATGGCAGTTCTGATGGCAATGACCATGATACTGTCCATGAGTATGACTGCATTTGCAGCAGAAGCTCCAAAAGGAACCCTGACAGTCAACAATACAGTGGCAGGAAAGACTCTGGATCTGTATCAGATTTTTACAGCAACAAAAAACGGCGATAATGTAGCATATACTTTGATTCCTGCCTATGAAGAATTCTTTAAGAGTAAAGTAACAAATGGAACCACTTTAAGCGGAGAAGCGTTAAGTGAGGCAGCTTATCAGTATGTTAAAACACAGGTTGGAGATGATGGAAAATCAGGTGTGAATTTCGCAAAAGATATTCTTGGCTGGATTTTAGATTCAAGCAACAATATTACAGCAACAAAAAGTGTTGCTACAACAGCAACTTCTACAGTAGTTTCTGATTTAGCATATGGATACTATGTAGTTTATCCAAAAGGAGCAACAGATACATCCACGGCACCTGGAGAGCAGACTTACACATCCGTAGCATCCTTAGTCAGTGTTACAGGTACTGATGCCACAGTTAACATGAAGAGTAATTACCCGACAGTAGATAAGAAACTCATCCCATCACAGAGTGGAAATGGTATTAAGGTTGATGCGATTGTGGATGGTTCATGGGAAGGCAATCACCAGATGGAATTAGAAGACGAAAATGGGTCTGAGGATACCATCGCACCACATGGCGCAACAGATGAAAAGAAAGCCGGAGATTTTGGAATTGGTGATACTGTTACTTACCAGCTGACATCTAAAGTACCGGATATGACAGGATATACTTCTTATACTTTTAAATTTACCGATACATTATCCAAAGGACTGGATTTAAAAGCAATTCTGTCTGTAAAAGTTGGAAGTACAGAACTTAAAGCAGGTAAAACAGGAGCAAATACATACGCACTTTCTTATGACAAGACTAGCCGTATTTTAACAGTTACTTTAAATGATTTCTATAATTCCTATAAGAATCGCGTAGGTGAGACAATTACAGTTGTCTATACAGCAACCTTGAATAAAGACGCTGTAATCGGTATGAATCCAAATACCAACAAGGCGGTAGTTGAGTACAGTAATAACCCGTCAACAGGTGGAACAGGTACATCTGAGCCAAGCATCGTAGATGTACATACCTTTGATTTCACAATCTTCAAATATTATTTAAAAGGTGCGGATAAGACTGGACTTGCAAATGCAGAATTCGAGCTTTACAAGGCAAACGAAGCAGGCGATGCAGCAGATGAAAATGCGAAGATTAATATTGTAGACGAAGGAAAAGGCGTATACCGTCAGGCAACAGCCGATGAAGCTAAAGCAACAGGCTTTACTTCTGTAAAAATTGTATCTGATGCTGATGGTAAAGTTCTTGTAAAAGGTCTTGATGCCGGAACTTACTACTTAAGAGAGACAAAAGCTCCAGAAGGATACAATAAACTTCTTAGCGACATTAAGGTTGAGATTAAAGCAAACTATGATGAAACAACTGGCAAACTGACAAGCTATTCTGTCGATTACACATACAATGGAACTAAAACAACAGGTACTGCAATCACAACCAAAGATAACTCTCCAGAAGTAGCTGTAGAAAACAAGACAGGTGCACAGCTTCCATCTACTGGTAGCAAGGGTGCCCTCATGGTAACACTGGCTGGTATCGTTCTTTTCGGTGCATTAACAGCAAGCAAAGCTTTTGGCAAAAAGAAAGCAAACAACTAAGACATTCTGAAGTTTAAGAATGGACAAAAAGACAGTTCATCTTCCCGGTATTGCACCGGGAGGGTGTCTGCTTTTTCTGAAATGTCCAGTGTGGACTGGGTATTTCAGAAGAAACAGACGAAAAGGTGAAAGGGATTATGAAAAAAATAGTGAAAATACTAAGAGGAATTGGATATCTGGCGGCATTTTCTTTAATCCTGTATCCGGTAGTGAGCAATTACATCAATCAGATGAACAGCACAACGATTGCTACAGATTATGAACAGGAAGTTTCTCATCTGTCGGAAGAACAGGAGAATGCAATGATCGAAAAGGCACAGGAATATAACGAAAGCCTGATCGGAATTGGTTCCATAGCAGATCCATTTTCAGAAAGCAATGAAAATCAGACAGAAAATGATGTGTATAACAGTCTTTTGAAAATTGATGATACCGGAATGATGGGATATATTGATATTCCAAAACTTGATGTTGTTCTTCCGGTTTATCATGGAACATCCGAAAAAGTACTGCAGTCAGGTGTAGGACATCTGAAAAACACCTCGCTTCCGGTAGGCGGTGAGAGCTGTCATGCGGTATTATCCGGACACCGTGGACTTGCAAATGCCAAGATATTCACCGACCTGAACAAGATGGAGGTTGGAGATGTATTTTATATTAAAGTTCTTCATCATACCTTTGCCTATCAGGTGGATCAGATTCTGACAGTATTGCCATCCGATACAGATGCTTTACAGATTGAAAAGGGCAAGGATTATGTAACACTGGTCACATGCACTCCTTATGCAGTTAACACGCACAGACTGCTTGTACGTGGCATCAGAATTCCGTATGAAGAGGCACAGAAGATAGATGAGGAAGTTGGTCTTCAGCGCACAATCCCATTCAATTTGATTCTATTGATTGCTGGAATTGTTGCTTTCATCATCATATGGGTGAGCATTAAGTTACATAAACGCAGGAAGGAGAAAAAACATGAGCAGAATAAGTAAACGTAAGCGAATATATATGTGTATGGCCAGTGTGATGTGTATGCTTTTACTCCTCATTCCGTTACCTGTGTCTGCGAATGATCTGGGAAGCATATTATTAAAAGCTACTGTTGAAGATGAAGCTGCAGTATATAATCTAAGCAATACTGAATTTACGATGTATCAGGTTGGCATATATAAAAAGAATTCATGGGTTTTAGAGACTGAGTTTGCAAAGTCTGGAGTCATATTTGATTTTGATGATTCTTCCGCTCAGGCAGAAGCTGCAAAAAAACTGGGAAAATATGTACAGGATAACAGCATCAGAGGAATATCTGGAAAGACCAATTCAGATGGAGAAGTTATGTACAGAGATCTGGAAAAAGGAGTGTATCTTTTTGTCCAGACACAAAAAACACAAATTGGCAATCAAGTATATCGAAGTGAACCTTTTATCATAACAGTTCCGGGTAATTATGACGGTCAGATCATCTGGAATGTAACGGCAGAACCTAAATTTAAAAATGAATCGATACCACCAATTACCCCGAATACGCCACCAGATTCAGAAGAACCATCGGGTGATAAAAGCAGTCGCACTCCAAATGTAAAAACGGGAGACGATACGAATGTAATTATGTGGCTTTCCTTAATGGGAATATCCTTAATCATATTTAGTATATGCAAAAGAAAAGTCCATAAATAATATGAGGAGATCAGGGAATTCCGTTCTTTTCGTTTCGTTATATAACTGGCATAACCCAAAAACAAATACCTCCGGAGGTGCACCGTATGGTGTCACCTGGGAGGAAATAGATCTGAAACCTTGGGAGGATTTGGAAAAGAATAATTGAGTTGTCAGTGCAATCTTATTTATCTCTTGTGACAGAAATAGGTTCCCGTTTTGCTGGAAGTAAGTCTGAACTGATCTCAGGAGCATAGAGCAGTGCTGTAAAATTCTGTCTAATGATATCCAGTGTCTTCTGCTTTTTTTGCAATTCCTGTTTTTTTCGGACGGTAGTAGCTTGTTCAGATTCAAGATTTTCAATCCTCTTCAGGATTTTATTAGAGCTTGGGATTTTGGTAACACCGAGAGCCTGAAGCTCTTTTTTTAGTGAATCGTGGAGTTTGTATTCTGCCTGATGTTTGCTGCGGTATGCTTTTGGATTTTTAGCAGATTTGCAATCTTCAATTACTTTACGGCAGAGCCGATAAGAATCACAGTGCTTTTGAATGACTTTCTGTGTGCTCAGCTCACTGTTGAGTTGTGCCATTTTCTGATCGTGGAATGACACTGGTTAAGTTCTATGCACCGAATGGTGTGATGCTCAGTGAGATCCTTCATTCCTGTTTTT
>OGZL01002350.1_pt1 | contig 14165 bp, 10 predicted proteins | sample 1576761 | NCBI WGS metagenome assembly OGZL01 (sample SAMEA3541595, study PRJEB24748) | human gut metagenome | biome: human gut; feature: human-associated habitat; material: faeces | place: China | collected 2012
TACTGTCCGGGGGCTATTCCTTGGATTTTGTTGTCGGATTCGATGCGGTATAAGTCTCCGATGCGACGGATGCGGCCGTGTGTGAAGTCCGGTGTGTGACGGATCTTGAAAGTGATCTCTTTCTCGTCCTCAAATTCTCCCCATGGGTCTTCGGTGATGAAGTCGAAGCCGTGCATGTTGATAATCTTGCCGTACTGTGTTTCCGGATCATAACCGTTGGAAACATAGATAATGTTCCGCTTGATGTCCTTTTTGATAACGAACCACGGTCCTCCGCTCAAGCCTAAACCCTTACGCTGTCCGATGGTGTGGAACCAGTAGCCGTTGTGTTTGCCTAACACCTTGCCTGTTTCCAGTTCGACGATCTTTCCGGTTCGTTTGCCCAGGTAGCGTTCGATGAAATCATTATAGTTGATCTTGCCTAAGAAGCAGATTCCCTGGCTGTCTTTCCGTTTGGCACTCGGCAGTTTTTGTTGTTCGGCTATAGCTCGGACTTCGCTTTTCATGAGATGTCCGATCGGGAACATTAATTTCTGTATTTGCAAACGAGTGATTTGGCCGAGGAAGTCGGTCTGATCTTTTACCGGATCCTTGGCGGTGGAAAGGAACTTTTATTTTATGGACGTATACTCCTCCGTGAGCTATTCAGAAAAGATGTTTGTCAATGTGGATAACAGCATTCACAATTATGATATTATGGGGGGCTGGGCGAGCAAGAGTCCGCTTTACCGTAAAAAACTCAAGGCTTATCAGATCAATACCATGGAAGAAGGGCTGCTTTCCATGGAGAATGTCTATTTCGTAAGGAAAAAGGCAGAGGACATGCACTGGCTTTCCAATTATTATGAAAGCCATGGCGAGAACATAAAGATTACATTGGTTGAAACGATAGACGATGTTTTTGAAATCTATCGGATAGAAGCTGCCAATTTGTGACAGGATTCGGTGTAAGCGTATAGAGCTTCAATTGCGTAGGAACAGATGAAGGAAGAAGCAGGAAGAAGCAGGAAAGGGAAGAAGCAGACAATGATGATTTATGGAGAACGGATTGCACTCCGGCCAATGGAGGAAAGGGATACAGCAGATATTATCCGGTGGCGCAATACAGATTTTGTGAGGAAAAACTTTATCTATCAGAAGCCTTTTACGGCAGAAACCCATCATCATTGGATTGAAACGATGGTAAAGACCGGGAAGGTCGTGCAGTTTATGATTTGTCCCTATGAAGCGGATACCGGATTGAAAATAATTCAAAATGCGGTTGGAAGTGTTTATCTGCGTGATATCGATGAGACACACCATAAGGCGGAATACGGGATTTTCATTGGAGAAGAAGAAGCTCTTTCGAAGGGCTATGGCACGGAGGCAGCACAGCTTATGCTGCAATATGCGTTTGAAACCCTGCACCTGCATAAGGTGATGCTCCGTGTGCTGGCTGAAAATACACAGGCACAGAAAAGCTATGAAAAGGCAGGCTTCCGGCAGGAAGCTTATTTAAAGGATGATGTCTTTCTAAACGGAAGGTTTTGTGATGTCATTCTGATGGCATGTATATGTGATGATGATTCCACTACGTAAATGATGAAATCATTGTAACTATTCAGAACTCCATTCGCAAGCTCACTGCTGCGCAGTTCCCTTTGCTCATGTAGTTACTTCGCCATATAAATTTAAAAATGTCCTTACGAATGCAAGTATTCGACGTACATTATTTAAATTTGCATGGCTCTGAATAGTTACAAATCATTACAGCTTATGAACGTCATGGCAGCAGATTGCTGTCATAAATCAATGAAGAGAGAACCGGAGACAATAAAAATGAAGAAGGTCAGCTTTGTAATTCCCTGTTACCGTTCGGCACAGACACTGCCGCATGTGGTAAAAGAAATTGATGATACAATGTCCTCTATGAAGGATTATTGTTATGAGATTATTATGGTAAATGACTGTTCGCCGGATGACACCTTTGCAGCAATTGAAAAGCTGTGTGCAGCATCCGGAAACCATCCGGAGGCACAGCGTAAGGGGATTAATCTTGCAAAGAATTTCGGACAGCACAGCGCGCTGATGGCGGGCTTTCATTATGTGACAGGAGACATTGTAGTGTGTCTGGATGATGATGGACAGACACCGGCGAACGAAGTTGGAAAGCTGCTTGAGGGGATTGAACAGGGGTCCGATGTGGTGTATGCCAGATATGCACATAAGCATCATTCCGGCTTCCGTAACTGGGGAAGCCATGTGAATGAGCTGATGACGAGAGTGATGCTCGGAAAGCCGAAGGAGCTCTATGTATCCAGTTATTTTGCAGCCAGACGCTTTGTGGTAGATGAAATGAGTCGTTATACCTATGCATTTCCTTATGTGATCGGTCTTGTGCTCCGTACCACGAAGAATATTACGAATGTGGATGTAAATCACCGTGACCGGGAAGCAGGAGTTTCCGGATATACACTGGGAAAGCTTTTGAATCTCTGGTTTAACGGTTTTACGGCATTCAGTGTGAAGCCGCTGCGGATTGCAACAGCAGCAGGATCCGTTTGTGCGGTGATTGGCTTCCTGTATGGAATATATACAATAATTAAGAAAATTTTCTTTAATCCCCCGGGTCTGGTTACCGGTTTTAGCGCTTTAATGTCCGTTATTGTTTTTGTTGGCGGCATGTTGATGTTAATGCTGGGACTTGTGGGAGAATATATGGGCAGGATGTATGTCGCCATGAATAATTCGCCCCAGTATGTGATCCGGCAGACGACCTTCAGGGAGGAACCCGCCGGGAAGGACGGGGGAAGGATACGGAACACGGAGAAAATCCGTTCAGGAATTACTGAGGAAATTCAGGCAGGAGAATCGTAATGGGAACATGGATCTTTCCAATGGAAAATTATCTGGACTTCAGCAACAGCATTTTACCGGTGCTGATTGCACTGCTTGTGTTTATGGTGATCCGGAAGCTTCGTCCCGGGAAGCCGACCGTTATTTCCGTGCTGTTCGGGTTTCTTTTTTCAATTTGTATGGTATTTGGCGCACAGCTTGATCAAAAGGGAAGTGTTCCGTTCATGAATCCATGGATGTGGCTTTCCGTCCTGGCTTTTGCGGTAGTGATGACCCTGATGGTAAGCGGACTCTGGAGTGCAATGGCACAGAGGCTACGGGCACAGGTAAATATGCCACGTTTAAAAGCCTCCCGGGAGATTTGCAGAGTTTCGGAAACACAGACCGGCAGGACGGAAGGAGGGGCATTTTTTCTGCTGCGGACCGGTGGAGTGATCTTTCTTCTTTATTTCGTGGTATTTCTGGCAGTTTATCCCGGATTTTTCGTTTATGATGCGCAGGAGGAATATCTGGAAGTGGTAACGAGGAGCTTTACCACACATCACCCTCTGTTTCATGTGCTGATGCTAGGAGGAATTGTCCAGCTTGTGTATAAACTGACAGGCTCCGTCAATCTTGGAATTGCAGCCTATACCCTGTTTCAGATGGCAGCTTTGTCACTGATTTTCGGGTATTTTATCTGGAAGCTCGGGGAACATGGACTCCGGAAACAGGGGCAGTGGATCCTTACTCTTTATCTTGGCATCTGTCCGCCGCTTGTCATGTTCAGCCTGTGCTCGGCAAAGGACGGTCTGTTCATGGGGATGCTGCTGATACAGGTACTGCTTTTGCTGGATCTGTGTGAGGATGTGGAAGCCTTTTGGGCAGACAGGAAAAAAATGCTTCTGTTTGCGGTATCTGCCATACTGATGATGCTGTTTCGCCATAACGGCTGCTACGCATTTCTGGTATTCCTTCCGTTTCTGGCTGTTTTTGTTAAAAAGAAAGCATTCTCTGGCAATGATCGTGCACAGGCAGGAAGACGATCTGCCAGGCTTCTGGCTTATGGAGTATTGCTGATCTGCCTGTATCTGATTTTAAATAAAGGACTTGCTTTTGCAACAAAGGCAAGTGGGGGTGAGCATCAGGAAATGCTGACGGTTCCCATTATGCAGCTTGCACGGACCTATGCGTATGAGCCGGATGCTTTTACACAAGAGGACCGGGAAGTGCTGTTCCGGTATCTGCCGGAGGATGCCCTGCAGCGGTATACACCGAAGGTATCTGACGGGGTGAAAATCTCCTTTTCCAATGCAGCCTATGAAGAAAATTCCGGAGATTTCTGGAAGCTGTGGGCCGGGACGCTGATTCATCATCCGTTTTCTTATGCGAATGCATGGCTGATGACTTCGTATGGATTCTGGTATCCGGATACGGTGATTGACGTATATCGTGGAAACACGGTGTTTACTTATACCTATGAGGACAGCTCTTATTTTGGTTATGAGGTGGAAGAGCCGGGAGCCAGAACAAGCTTTCTGCCGGCACTTGACGAGCTTTATAGGAGGATGTCCCTTACGGTATTCCAGCAGAAGGTTCCGTTTGTTTCCATGCTGTTTTCACCGGGCTTTCTGTTCTGGTGTATGCTGTTCGGACTGGGATTCCTGCTGGATCAGAAGGAGCAGGGAAGATACCCGGAAGTGGTTCTGCCATTTCTGCTTCCGATATTGGTTTTTCTGACATTTTTGCTGGGACCGACGTATCTGGTGCGGTATGTCGTGTTCTGGTGGGTGTTGGTGCCGTTGCTTACGGTACGAATCTATGTTATACTTAATAGTCAACGATGAAGCGCGGGCTGTTTTATCTGCCTGTCATAATTAAGGAAGAAGTATGAAAAAGGTTATTTATAAAAGTACGGCGATACAATTTATCATCCTGCTTGTGGCAGTGATTGTTCTTTCAACACTCTGGCCGATGCGCCTGTGGAAGAAGGATGTGACACTTTCGGTTACCCCGGCAACCGGAACCTGTACAGAAGCAGTGAATGAAGAGCATTCGGTGATGCAGACCTTTTTATCCCAGGGAGACCATCTTGCTTCTTTGCGCCTTTATCCGACAAGTGTGGAGTCAGATGGCTGCTTTTATGTGACAATTCTGAATGAAAAGCAACAGGTGGCGGCGAAGGAACAGGTCATTATTACTAAGGAAGCTGCCGTTTCCTATGTGGATGTCCCCATGGATTTGATTATGGAGGAGGGGAAAACCTATTTCCTGAATGTGCAGGGGACAAGACCGGATGGAATGGATCTCAAGACAGAGATTCAGGATGTTCCGGCAGCAGATGTTACCCTTGCCTATGAATTTATCACACCGGATACAATGCCGGGTGCCGGAATTCTTTATTATGATGGAGAACAGATCTATGGAGCCGGACTGGCAGCAGAGTATCATTACAGTGTCCCCATTGGCTATAAGCGTACACTGGCATTTGCAGGAGGGATCGTTCTTGCTGCACTGTTATTTTTAGCGATCATCCGCAGAATTTATAAGGATCACGAAAAGGATTCACTTATTACCGTGGAACGTGCATTCCGGTTCGCCGCCAATCCGCTTGCTGCGTTATTTTTACTTGTCGGCTTTTTTATGGTTTTTACCGGAAGATTAAGCGATTATGCATTGGATAATATCTTTTATACGATAAGCCTTATTTTTCTTGCAGTGATTTTGTTCTATGCGATTAACCATAACCGCGACGGACAGGGAACACTGTTTACCGGAGATTTTATCAGAGAGCATCTGGCAGATGGATTACAGATCCTGTTTATTGCAGGCGCAATTGCTGCATGCTGCGATTATATGAACGGACTCTATGAAATTCATCATCAGGTGGCACAGTGCAGGGAAATGCTGTTCTTTGCACTGGTGATTCTTACCATGTTTTCCTTAAAGGAAATTCTGAACCGGTATACCCTGCTTTATGCGATTGCTGCAGGCATTGCCGGAGCAATTTATTATCATAACGGACTTGATGCCCTGGCAGTGCGCGAATTTAAAGTAGAGGCAGAGATCGGAATGAATGTGGAAGTACTGCGGAACACTGTACTGATTGCCGTTTTATTCGGATTTATTCTTCTGCGTACCCTGGTCTGCTTATGCAAAAGGAAGCTGGCAAAACCCAATTACTGGTATGGGGCGCTTACACTGTTGTTCTTTGCAGGTATTGTGATTTTCCGGAATACCAGATGGTGGACGGTTGTACTTTCAGTCAGCTTCACCTTATTGTACTTAAGCTACGGAATGTGGGAGCACCGTCGCCATTTCCTTACCAATGTTTTATGGGGAATTGTGCTTCATTTCCTGATTTCCATGGGATATGCGCTGCTGCACCGCCCTTATCTTACGTACCGGTATGCCCGTTATCCGTTTGTTTTCCACACGGTAACGACAACCGCCACTTATCTTACGACGGTAGAATGTGCAGTGATCGTATTACTGCTGATGAAGCTGTATCGTACGACGAAGCTGCGGGAAATCTATAAAGAGCTGATTCTGTTCGGCATTGTATCTTCTTATATGTTATTTACCATGGCACGTACCGGCTTGTTTGCGGTAACGCTTAGCGGTCTTGCAGCATGGCTTATGATTGCAAGGGGAAAGGGAAGGGCACGTATTCACAGTCTCCTTACCAATCTGGGACTTATGGTGCTTGCGGTACTTGTGATGTTTCCGGTAACATTTACTTTGCAGAGAAATATCCCCGGAATTGTCGGAGAACCGGTACCGTTTGAAATTGAGGAATGGCCGGATCAGGTGATGCGGGGACATAATCTGACTTCCATACGCTATATGCGGATCGGAAGATTCGTGGATGTATTTGCAAACAAGGTCTTTGGCATACCCGAAGGTACCTTTGATTTTTATGGAGAAATTGCGGAATACAGGGCAACCCATGATGAAAATGGAAATGAAATCCCCAAGCTTGTAGCGTCGATTGACTATATTCCGTCCTATGTGGAACCACTGTATGCGGAAAGCATGGGAGAGCTTCCGGAAGACATGCAGGATGAAGGAGATTATTCCAATGGACGAACAACAATTTTCAGATCCTATTTTGAACAGTTGAATATGACCGGTCACGATGAGATGGGAGCTGTTCTCCCTGATGGAGAGATTGCGGTACATGCGCACAACATCTATCTGCAGGTGGCATACGATCACGGAATCGGTGTGGGAATCCTGTTTGTGATTTTTGGTGCGGTATCTCTTGTGTATGCGGTAAGCTTTTATGTGAAAAAGAAAGATACGATAACCGGTGCTGCACTTCCGATGGTTGTTATTTTTTCCTTTGCAATTGCAGGAATGGTAGAGTGGATTTTCCACTTAAGCAGTCCCAGCGGCTTTGTGCTGATGCTGGTACTGGCTCCTTTACTTTATAAAGAATAAAAGAAACTATTTGGTACAGGCCAAAGTATTTGTTGCTGAGATTATAAGAAAATGAAGCAGTAGTGGGTATGTTGTATTGGAACTGTGAAGGACTGAATAGTTAGGATAGTTTTGAAAGCGATCAAAGAGATGAAAAAGCCTTTTAATGTGAAAAAATTTTATCGAAGAACGTTTCTTGTGATTTACGATATTATCAGTGTGATTCTGGCAAGCTATCTTGCACTGATGATCCGTTACGGATTTTCGGTGTCGGAGATTCCGGAACATTTTTTGAAGCCGATTACGGATTTCCTGCCGTTCAGTATTGTGATTACACTGATTGTTCTTTATATTTTCCGGATGTATAACAGCCTGTGGGCTTATGCGGGAGAGACGGAATTGCAGAATCTGATCTGTGCGTGCATCATTTCCTCCGCATTACAGGCGGTTGGATTACAGTTTTTCCGTTTCTACGGAAGACAGGCCGTACCTAGCAGTTACTATTTCCTTTATATGTTCCTGCTGATCAGCTTTATTTTTGCAAGCCGCTTTTCTTACCGGTTCCTGAGAAGTCTGAAGCACAAGAACCAGAACAGGAAAAATGCCATTTCAGTCATGATTATAGGTGCCGGAGAAGCTGCAAATGTTATTATCAAGGAAATTGTGAACAGTAATTTTTCCACCATGGTCATCCGCTGCATCATCGATGATGATAAGGGAAAATGGGGAAAATTCATTCAGGGAATCAAGGTTGCAGGCGGTCGTGATAAGATCATAGAATGTGCGGAACAATATGATATTGATGAGATTATTATTGCGATGCCTTCAATATCCCGATCCCAGATGAGCAGTATTCTGGATATCTGTAAAGAAACGAATTGTAAGCTGCGTTCCCTTCCCGGAATGTATCAGCTGGTAAACGGGGAAGTCAGCGTCAGCAAGCTCCGTGATGTGGAAGTGGAAGATCTTTTGGGAAGAGATCCGATTGAGGTTGATCTGGAATCAATTCTTTCCTATGTGCAGGGTAAGCGCGTTCTGGTAACAGGAGCCGGCGGCTCCATCGGAAGTGAGCTGTGTCGTCAGATCGCTTCCCATAAGCCATCACAGCTCATCATGCTGGATATTTATGAGAACAGCATTTATGACGTGCAGCAGGAGCTGAAAACCCATTTTCCGGATCTGAATCTGGAAGTGTTGATTGCATCCGTTCGTAATACGAACCGGATGAATTGGATTTTTGACCATTATAAGCCGGAAATTGTCTATCATGCAGCAGCGCACAAGCATGTTCCGCTGATGGAGACAAGTCCGAATGAAGCTGTAAAGAATAATGTTTTCGGAACCTGGAAGACTGCCTATGCGGCAGCCATGAACGGAACGAAGCGTTTTGTTATGATTTCTACAGATAAAGCGGTGAACCCGACCAATATCATGGGAGCCAGCAAGCGGATCTGTGAAATGATTATCCAGACCTTTAATAAGCACTTTGATACGGAATTTGTAGCAGTACGGTTTGGAAATGTACTCGGAAGTAACGGCAGTGTCATTCCGTTATTTAAAAAGCAGATCATGGAGGGAGGCCCGGTTACGGTAACCCATCCGGATATTATCCGGTATTTCATGACCATTCCAGAAGCGGTATCACTGGTGCTACAGGCCGGTGCCTATGCGAAGGGCGGAGAAATCTTTGTCCTTGATATGGGAAAACCGGTGAAGATCCTGGATCTTGCCAGAAACCTGATTAAACTGTCCGGCTATCGCGTCGGAGAGGACATCAAGATTGAATTTACCGGCTTACGTCCCGGTGAGAAGCTATATGAAGAGCTTCTGATGGAGGAAGAGGGACTTAAGGAAACCGATAATAAGATGATTTATATTGGAAAGCCCATCGAACTGGATGAAACCGAATTCTTTGTACAGTTGAAAAAACTCAAAGAAGAGTCGAAGGATGAGAGTAATGATATCCGGGCACTGGTCAAAGAAATCGTACCGACGTATCATTATGCCGACAGCAGTTCAGCCATGCAGAAATGATGGAGCATGCTGACCGAGGAAGCTGGCTTACAAAGGGAAGCAGGTACCATCATTTCTATAGGGCGGACGCCCGACATGAAATAAGCTGCCTTAGAAGAAGTACAATTCAGACAGAGAAGCAGAAAGCAGCTTATGAATGGGCATGGCTGAACTGCAACAGAAGACCATGCAGAAATGATGGAGCATGCTGACCTGTCATATAGAAAGAAAACAGAAAGAAGGATGCAGTATGGAAAAGAAGCGGATTTACCTTTCTTCCCCGACCATGCATGGCGAGGAACAGGCATTTATCAATGAAGCATTTGCAACGAACTGGGTGGCTCCGTTGGGACCGAATGTCAATGCACTGGAGCAGGAAATGACAGCCTATATGGGTGGCGGATATGCCTGTGCACTGAGTGCCGGAACAGCAGCCATTCATCTGGCACTGCGCATTTTAGGCATCGGACAGGGAGATGTTGTATTTGCACCGAGCCTTACCTTTGATGCAACCTGCAATCCGATTGTATATGAAAAGGGAACACCGGTCTTTATTGATTCCGAAAAGGACACCTGGAACATGGATCCGGAGGCACTCTGCAAGGCATTTGAAAAGCATCCGGATGCCAAAGCCGTAATTGTGGTCCATCTGTACGGAACTCCGGCAAAGCTTAATGAAATCATGGCGATCTGTGAGGAACACCATGTGCCGCTTATTGAGGATGCGGCAGAGTCCTTAAGCAGTACCTACCGTGGAAAGCAGACCGGAACCTTTGGAAGGATTGGCATTATCTCCTTTAACGGAAATAAGATTATTACCACCTCCGGCGGCGGCATGCTGCTATCCGCAGACGAAGAAATTACCAAGAAAGCACTCTTCCTTGCCACGCAGGCAAGAGATCAGGCCAGATATTACCAGCATTCGGAGCTTGGATATAACTACCGCATGAGCAATGTGGTTGCCGGAATCGGCAGGGGACAGCTTCTTCACCTGGAAGAGCATAAAGCATTGAAGAAGGCCATTTATCAGCAGTATAAGGAAGCCCTTGCAGATATTGATGAAATTACCATGAATCCTTTAAATCCGGATGGAGATGCCAATAACTGGCTTTCCTGCATCACGCTTAAGGAGGGAAGCAGGGTAACGCCGAATGACATCATGGATGCACTCGATGCTGAAAATATTGAATCCCGCCCGATTTGGAAGCCGATGCATTTACAGCCCATTTATGCCGGTGCTGAATTCTTTATGGCAGATGGTGAGCAGCTCAATGCTGCAAAGGTAAAGGGCGATAACGGCGAAGACTGGGACAGAAGCGTAAGCGGTGATATTTTCCGCAGAGGCTTATGCCTGCCAAGCGACATCAAGAATACCGAAGAAGATATGCAGAGAATTATTGAAATTGTTAGAGGTTGCTTTAAATGATCTTCTGTGGGTATCTGCATTCATTGAATTCTGCGGCACAAGCATACTTAGTTCCAGGGCATAGCGGAGGTGCTTAGAAGTTCATTTATTTCGTACGTAGGCAGCAAGGATTGGACATGGATGTCCAATCAAGCAGCAATCGAGCCCGGATGGCTCGTTGATGCGGTTGCGTCCGTATTTAATACACCAGATCGAAATAAATAGAACTTCTTAACACCGCAGGTCCGCCCTGGAACAAGTATGCTGTGCCGGAATTGAATCAGAATTAGAATCGGAATCGGAATCAGAACCAGAATACGAAAGGAGGCACCCTCTATGTACAAAAACTGCATCAAACGCCTGTTGGATATCCTTTTATCCTTAACCGGAATCATCCTGCTTAGCTGGCTCTACCTGATCCTTTTTATTCTGGTACGGGTGAAATTGGGAAGCCCGGTGTTTTTCAAACAGCAGCGTCCGGGTAAGAATGAGAAAATATTTACCCTATATAAATTCCGTACCATGACAGATGCAAGGGATGAAAATGGAAACCTTTTACCGGACGAGGTAAGACTGACTGCTTTTGGTAAAATGCTCCGAAGTACCAGTTTAGATGAATTGCCGGAATTGTTTAATATTCTCAAAGGGGATATGAGCCTCATTGGACCACGCCCGCTTTTGGTAAAATATTTACCTCTTTATAATGAAGAGCAAAAGCACCGGCATGATGTCCGCCCAGGATTGACCGGATTAGCACAGGTAAACGGACGGAACGCTATTTCATGGGAAAAGAAGTTTGAGTATGATGTAGAATATGTTAGAAATCTCTCGTTTTTGCTGGACTGCAGGATTCTGTTGCAGACAGTAAAGGCCGTTTTTAAAAGAGAAGGCATAAGCAGTGCAACCGATGCTACAATGGAAGCATTTAAAGGAACACCGGAGAAATAATAGAACAGAAAGAAAGGGTAAAGCCGTGAACATTTTATTTTGTAGTGTGGGAAGACGATGTGAATTATTAAAAGATTTTCGGACGACAATGGGAGACGGGCTGAAAATAGTTGTTACGGATAACAGTCCCGTGGCACCGGCAATGGCATTTGCAGATAAGGCATATCTTGTGCCATTAATTACGGATCCTTCTTATATTTCAATTATTTTAGATATTTGTAAGAAGGAGGATATTCAGGCTGTAACAACACTGATTGATCCGGAAATCGTGCTTCTTGCAAAACACAGGGCAGAGTTTGAAGCAATCGGAGTGCTGGTTCTTGCTCCATACGAAGAAACTGCAAGGCTGTGCTTTAATAAATATGAGATGTATCGTTTTCTGGTAGAAAAGAATATCCCCACGATCAAAACGTATGGTACCTATGAGGAATTTATGCGGGATTATCAAAAGGGAGAGATTTCTTTTCCTGTTTTTGTGAAGCCCAGAACCGGAAGCGGCAGTGTGGGGGCGAGAAAAATTGATACCCCGGAGCTGTTAAAGCAGGTGACGGAGCAGGATGAAAGTCTGATTATTCAGGAATTAATGACAGGGCAGGATCTTGACGCAGACGTATATGTAGACACAGTGAGCCACAAGCCTGTTGCCATTTTTTCAAAAAGAAAACTCTCTACAACAATAGGTGGTGCCAATAAAACCATATCCTTTAAAGATGATAACTTATTCGGGTTTGTACAGAAGGTAATGTCAGTTTTACGATTTAACGGACCTTTGGATATGGATTTTTTCTATCAGAACGGACAATACTATTTATCAGAAATTAATCCGAGGTTTGGAGGTGCTTATCTGCATGCATATGGTGCCGGGGTGGATTTTGTGAAATTAATCAGGGAGAATGTAGAAGGGCGTGAAAATCCGGAAAATATTGGAAATTATGAGGAAGATGTAATCATGATGATGTATGACAGTGTTGTTATAAAAAAGAAAAGTGAACTGGATGCGAATCTGATTACAGCATAGTTGGAACAATTCCTGAACTATCCGGGCAGAGATGCGGGTAATTATAAGACAGCGTCCTGAACCAGTGGAGAATTCATCTGCTGGTTCAGGACGCTGTCTTAATGTCTGGATAACAGGTTCTGGTAGGCATCTACTACAATCTGTCTGTTGAAATGCTCTTCCACATGCTGGTGTCCGTGTATTCCCATATTACAGCGCTCTCCGGGTGAGCAGGAGAGTACTGCCTGCACTGCCTTAAGAAGGGATTCTTTACTCCTTGCCGGAAACAGAATTCCACTTTGGCCAGTGACCGTTTCCCGACAGCCTGGAACATCTGTTGTCAGGACTCCCCTCCCACAGGCAGCTGCTTCCAGACATACATTGGAAAGTCCCTCATGATAGGAGGGATGAATGAGGATGTGGCAATTTGCCATGACCTCCGGGACATTGTCAATGTGACCATAATAGGTGAGGCAGCCCTGAGACTCTAATTCCTGAATCATGGGTTCGTATGTGGAGCGGCTTTCCTCTTCATATTCTCCAACAAGTTCGAAATGGACATTGGAATAAGCTTCAGATATCTTCTGTACGGCATAAAGGTATTCCTCAATTCCTTTGTCTTTCATAATGCGCAGGACAGCTAAAAAACGAATTCCGTTTTCCTCAGAAGGATAGGGACAAAACGGATGCTCTTTTAAATTGACGCCGGAGCCTGGAAGTAAATGAGCGTTTTGTAATGCGATTTTATGCTTTTGCATAAATTGCAGATTTCCTTCGTTTTGGAAGAATACACGCAAGGCTTTTGCGGCAACATATCTGTATAAAAGTAATAATATTTTGCCGAGGAATCCCGGATTTTCCAATGCAGTGCCTAATCCGGTAATGTTCATTGCGTAAGGAATTCTGCAGCCTCTGGCAGCAATACCGCCATAAAGATTGGGTTTTATGGTATAAGTGAGTATAAGATCAGGGACTTCGGTTTTCAGAAGAGCCTGATACTGCTTCAGTAATTTGAGATCCTTTACAGGATTCATACCACGTCTTTCCAGATTACAGGAAACAATTCTGGCACCCAGATTCTCTAATTTGGTGCAGTTTTCATCAAATGGAACACTAATAAGAACCTCTGCTCCTTTTTGAATAAAAGAGGATATTACCTCTTTACGAAATAAAAATAAGCCGTTTGCATAATTTGACAGAATTAAAATTTTCATAGAAACCTCATCTTGGTTGGTGTTGCAATTACAAATTAATTATAAATATAAACCGGAGAAAAAGCAATTTGCATTGAGGTTAATTTGATTGGAAAAGTAATACTGCGGTTTTCAAAAGCGGTTTTCAAAAGTGAGTTCTCTGTTGAAATATATAGACAGGTAGTGGTATAATATTAACATCTTTTTGAGATGTTATGTCTTTTAATGCGAAAGTGAAATGGAGAAAGAGAAGATATGAGTTTGTTTGAAGAACTATTAAACAGGGAAACGAAGCTGTCTCTGGTGGGACTTGGCTATGTCGGAATGCCGATTGCAGTTGCCTTTGCAAAGAAGATTCAGGTTGTCGGATTTG
>OGZL01002353.1_pt1 | contig 14159 bp, 15 predicted proteins | sample 1576761 | NCBI WGS metagenome assembly OGZL01 (sample SAMEA3541595, study PRJEB24748) | human gut metagenome | biome: human gut; feature: human-associated habitat; material: faeces | place: China | collected 2012
GCTTCAATGCACCGATTACCTGCATCGAGACCCTAATGCGCCTAGCTCGCGGGCGCATCACTCCTGCTTCTGCGCAGCTTCCTGCGATTTGGCAAGCAGGTCGCGAAGGCCCATATCGCCGTTCACGCGGATGTCCTGGATGAGGAGGCTCTGCGGGCACGCGCTGCCGCTGCCAAAGCGGACGGCGACAGTGTGGGCGGCGTGATCCGCTGCACCGTCAGCGGTCTGCCCGCCGGTTTGGGCGGTCCTGACTGGCGGGATACCGTGGAGGGCACCATCGCCCGCCATGTGTTTGCCATTCCCGCTGTCAAGGCCATCGGCTTCGGCGCGGGGGAGACCTTCGCCCAAATGCGCGGCAGTGCGGCCAACGACCCGTTTACGGTGGTCCATGGCGCTGTTCGCACAGTGAGCAATCATTCCGGCGGCATCAACGCCGGCATCACCAACGGCATGGACGTGGTGTTCGACGTGACGTTCCGCCCCACACCGTCCATCGCTAAGGAACAGCGGACTGTGGACCTGACTACCATGGCGGAGACGACTATCTCCGTCCCCGGTCGCCATGACGCCTGCATCGCGCTCCGCGCCGCCCCGGCGGTAGAGTCCGCCGCCGCCCTGGCGGTGTGCCAGCTGCTGCCGGACGTTCCCTCCGACCTGAACGGCCTGCGTCAGCGGCTGGACGAGACGGACGCGGCGATCCTGGAGCTGTTTGATTGCCGTCAGCGGTTATCTGCCGCCATCGGTGCGTATAAGGGCGCCCACGGCCTGCCGGTCCGGGATAAGGACCGGGAGGCGGAAGTCCTCCGTACCCGGGGCGATATGCTGCCGGAGCGCCGCGATCAGGCGGAGCGCCTGATGACCCTGCTGATGGCGCTCTCCCGGGAGGAGCAGGCATGACGGGGCGGATCATCCTTATCGGTATGCCCGCCGGCGGAAAGACCACCATCGGCGCCGCCCTGTCCCGGGCGCTGTCCGTGCCCCTTTACGACGCGGACGCACTGACGGAGCAGACGGTGGGCTGTTCCATCCCTGAGATCTTCGCTGCGGAGGGCGAGGCTGCCTTCCGTGCCCTGGAACGCCGGACGCTGGAAGCGCTCTGCACAGAGACGGAAACACCCTGCGTCATCGCCACCGGCGGTGGTGCGGTGTTGACGGAGCAGAACCGTGAGCTCCTGCGTCGAAGCGGCACGGTGTTCTGGCTGGACCGGACGGTGGATAATATTATGTCGACTGATTACGCCGCCGGACGTCCGCTGCTCGCCGGGGGAGAGGCGGCCCTGCGGGCCCTGTATGCCGTCCGCTGCCCGCTGTACGCGGCCTGCGCCCATTATCGGGTGCCTGACGGCACTGTTGACCAAATGAAGGACTTTATTCTGCGACTATGGAGGGATACGCCATGAAGCTGCTCATCCTCAACGGCCCCAACCTGAACCTGTTGGGCCAGCGGGAGCCGGACATCTACGGCAGACAGAGCTATGACGATTTATGTAAACTGATTTACGAGCACGCCGCCGCCGTGGGCTGCCAGGTGGAGCTGTTCCAGTCTAACCATGAGGGCACACTTATCGATGCTATCCAGGCCTCCCGGGCCGGCTTCGGCGGCATCGTCATCAACCCTGGGGCCTACGCGCATTACAGCTACGCCATCTATGATGCTCTGCGCTGCGCCCCCGTCCCGGCGGTGGAGGTGCATATTTCCGATATCAACGCCCGCGAGCCCTTCCGGGCCGTGTCCGTCACCGCGCCGGCCTGCGTTAGAGTCATCACCGGCCACGGACTTGCCGGCTATCTCGAAGCCATGGACTATCTGCTCCAACACACCAATAACACTGTGGCCGCACCTGCCTGCGGCTGCACAGGGGAGGCACTTGTATGACCAACAAAAAGCTCTATCTTATCGGCGACCCCGTGGATCATAGCCTTTCGCCGCTGCTCCACGGCGCCATGATCGCCCAGACCGGCGTACACTACACCTATGAAGTCCGCCGCGTTCAGCCCCGCGATCTGGCTGACTTCGTGGCCGAGGCCAAGGCCGGCGGCTGTGCCGGGTTCAACGTCACCATGCCCCACAAGGAGGCCATCCTGCCGCTGCTGGATGAGCTGAGCCCCGCGGCGGCCGCCTGCGGTGCGGTGAACACCGTCTGCATCAAAAACGGCCGTGCCATTGGCTATAACACTGACGGCCGGGGATTTGTGGACAGCCTGCGCGCCCGCGGTCTGGAGCCGGAGGGCAAGACCGTGCTGCTGCTGGGTACCGGCGGCGCCGGAGACGCCATCTGTGATGCGCTGGTCGGCGCCGGTGTTAAAAAGATATTTGTCACCAACCGCAGCGTCTATCCGGCCCAGGATCTGGCCGCGCGTTACCCGGATAAGGCGCAGTTCATCTACTTCGGCATTTTCCCCGTCCGCCATGCCATGGCCGAGAGCGACCTGTTCATCAACGCCACCTCTCTGGGCATGGCCGGCATGAAGGAGTTTTCCGACCTGGGCTTCCTGCGTGACGCCCCGGCAGGCGTCACCGTCTACGATCTGGTCTATAACCCCCGGCAGACCATGCTGCTGCGCGAGGCCGAAAAGCGCGGCCTGCCCACCGTGTCCGGCATCGATCTGCTGCTCTACCAGGCGGCCCGTGCCTTCAAGATGTTCACCGGCAAGGACGTGGATATGCCCGCCCTGTTCTCGGCGCTGGAGGGCAAGCTGGACTGAGGTTGACACCCGTCCCGCGCGGTTATATAATACCCGAAGGCTTTTCACCTTTTCTTTGAGGTATTTTCTATGAACTTTCGATTGCTCTCACACACAATGGGCTACATCCTGTGGGTCGAGGCAGGCTTCCTGCTGCTGCCGGCACTGACGGCCTGTATTTATGCCGAGACCTGCTGGCAGCAGTTTCTGCTGACGGCGCTGCTCTGTGCCGCGGCGGGCACGGTGCTGCATCTGATCCCGGTGAAAAAGGCACAGATGCACAGCCGCGACGGGTTCGTGGCCGTGGCGCTCAGCTGGGTGCTGCTGTCCCTGTTCGGGGCGCTGCCCTATGTGTTCACCGGCGTTCTGGACAGCTATATCGACGCCCTGTTCGAGACGGTCTCCGGCCTGACCACCACCGGCTCGTCCACCTTCACCGCTGTGTCCCATCTGCCCCGCAGCGTGCTGCTGTGGCGCTCGCTGACCCAGTGGATGGGCGGCATGGGTGTGCTGGTGCTGTTCCTGGCGCTGACGCCCCGCATGGGCGAGGGCGCGGTGTTCCTCATGCGCGCCGAAAGCCCCGGCCCCATCAAGTCCAAGCTGGTGCCCAAGGTGGGCGGTACCGCCAAGATACTCTATCTGATCTATGTGGTGCTGACCCTCTGCGAGGTGCTGGCCCTGCGTCTGGCGGGCGAGAGCTGGTTCTCCGCCGTCTGCCACAGCTTTACCACCATGGCCACCGGCGGCTTCTCGATTTATGATACCTCCCTAGCGGGCGCGTCCAAGGCGGTCATGTGGATCGTTACGGTGTTCTCCTTCCTGGCGGGCGTGAATTTCTCCCTGATGTTTTTGGCCGTTCGCGGCAAGCTGAAGGAGGTGCTCCGCAGCGAGGAGCTGCGGATCTACGTCGGTATCGTGGCGGCGGCCACGCTGCTGCTGTGCATCAATCTGCGGGTGCAGGCGGGGGTGCCCTTCGGGGATTCCATCACCGACGCCGCCTTCCAGACTGTTACCATCATGACCACCACGGGCTTTGCCACCGTGGATTTCTCCCTGTGGCCGACCTTCTGCCGTATGGCACTGGTGATGCTGATGTTCACCGGCGCCTGCGCCGGCTCCACCTCCGGAGGCATCAAGATATCCCGCGTCGCCATTCTCTGCAAGAGCCTGAAGCGGGAGCTGAAGCGGCTGGCGCACCCCCACCATGTCAGCGTGCTGAAGGTGGACGGACAGGCCGTGGAGGAGCGGGTCGTCTCCTCCGCCGGCGCGTTTATCGCGGCATACCTGCTGGTGCTGCTGGCGGGCGCACTGGTGGTCAGCTGGGACAACTATGGCTTCCAGGAGTCCTTCGCCGCGTCACTGACCTGTATCAGCAATGTGGGACCCGGCCTGGGCATCCTCGGCCCCATGGAGAATTTCTCCATCCTCTCGCCCCTGAGCAAGCTGGTGCTGTCGCTGGAGATGCTCATGGGCCGTCTGGAGCTGATGCCCCTGCTGGCGCTGTTCCTGGGCAGCACCTGGCGTGACTGACGCAAAAAAAGCACCCCGCGGGGTGCTTTTGTCATTTCTGCGCCGTGCAGTATGCCTCATATTTTTCCTGCAGCCAGGCCTTCAGCGTCTCCACGCCCGCCTCGTCCCAGGTGAAATCCCGTTCCTCCTTGTCCTGCGCCAGCTCGTAGCATACATTGCTGTATACAGCGGTGTGCAGGATTCCCGCGTCCTTATCCCCATCGAAGCGGTAGCGGAACTCCCCGATGGAGCCGGTGTATATGAACGCCCGATTGAACCAGTTGGGCGTCAATTCTGCGAATTGTGGGTGCATGACGGTCGCTCCTTTCGTTTATCATAGGGATGATACCACAAAACCGACGGACTGTACAGGCAAAAATTTGCCGCGGCTCACCGAAGGACTTGAAAACAGACCAAACGTATGGTACAATGTGCCTGCATATTCAGGGGCATTGCCCCTTGGCAAAGTGAGGGAATAGCGTATGAAAAACGCAGTCAAACGTATCGGCGTGCTGACCAGCGGCGGCGACGCCCCCGGCATGAACGCCTGCATCCGCGCCGTGGTCCGCAGCGCCAACGCCCGGGGCATCGAGTGCGTGGGCATCCGCCGCGGCTATCAGGGCCTGATCTCCGGCGACATCGTCGAGATGGACAACGCCAGCGTCAGCCGCATCATCAACCGCGGCGGCACCATTCTGTACTCCGCCCGCTGTGACGAGTTCCGCACCAAGGAGGGGCAGGAGAAGGCCTACGCCACCTGCAAGCTCATCGGTCTGGACGGCCTGGTGGCCATCGGCGGCGACGGCACGTTCCGCGGCGCGCAGGACCTGTCCAAGTTCGGCGTTTCCGTGGTGGGTATCCCCGGCACCATCGACAACGACATCGTCTGCACCGACTACACCATCGGCTTCGACACCGCGGCCAACACCGCCGTGGAGTGTATGGACAAGCTCCGCGACACCATGCAGTCCCACGAGCGCTGCTCCGTGGTGGAGGTCATGGGCCACCGCGCCGGTTATCTGGCGCTGTATGTGGGCGTGGCCATCGGCGCCACCGCCGTGCTGGTGCCTGAGCGCCCCTACGACTTTGAAAAGCACGTGGCTGAGAAGATCCGCCGCGCCCGCATCAGCGGCAAAACCAACTTTATGATCGTGGTGGCTGAGGGCGCCGCCAGCGGCATGGCCGTGGGCGAGCAGATCAAAAAGGAGCTGGGGCTGGACCCCCGCGTCACCATTCTGGGCCACATCCAGCGGGGCGGCAGCCCCACAGCCAAGGACCGCGTCACCGCCACCCGCATGGGCTACGAGGCGGTGCAGCTGCTGGCGGAGGGCAAGACCAACCGCATCGTCTGCGCCAAGGGCGACCGGATCAGCAACGTGGACATTGACGAGGGCCTGGCGATGACCAAGACCCTGAACCACGAGGAGTTCGAGGTCATGACCGTCATGACCGGAAGATAAACCGTGAAAGAGAAGCAGGAGGCCGTGCGGCCTCCTGCTTTTGTCGCGGCAAAAATGGAAGGAAATGGATATATTTTACAATTTTGCAAAGAACACGGGATAAAATCTGGGAAAATTTACAAAGAGGGGGTGGACAAACGGAAAATACTTGTTATAATCAAAGTATCCGCAACGACGTCGTTGCATTGCGTTTTAATAACGATTTTATTAAAACGATGGGGTCTGCGGAAATATAAATTTCTATGGGGAGTGTTACAATGAAAAAAGTATTGGCAACCATTCTGGCGCTGGTCATGGCACTGGGCCTCACCGCCACCGCGTGGGCAGCGCAGCCGACACCGCCGGCGGTTGCAGAAAAGGGTGGAACAACCTACACCGACTTGCACCAAGCACTGGAAGAAGCCAAGAATGGCGGTACGGTGAATTTGCTGAGGGATGTCGAACTTACCGACACTTGGACGCCTGTCGGCACCAGCAGTGAACCGTTTAAGGGCACCTTTGATGGCAACGGGCACAAGATCACCGGGCTGAAGATCAACGCCGGGAGCTACATCGGCCTGTTCGGCTATGTAGGCGAAGGTGCCGAGATCAAAAATGTCAACTTGGTCGGCGCCAATGTTTTCGGCGAAAAGAGAGTCGGCGCACTGATCGGCCAGATTAAGGGCAATGCCACAGTGAGCAAGTGCACCGTTGACAGTACCTCCCATGTTGCAGGCAGCGACAGCAACACCGGCGGACTGATCGGCGAAGCTGCGGGTACCATTACGGTCACGCTGGAGTACTTGACCAACAATGCCTCCGTTACGAATACGGAGAATGGGACGAGCCGCGCCGCCGGTATCATTGCGCAGGTCACCAGCGGTGCAAATGTGACCATTACAAACTGCGTGAATAATGGCGCCATCACGACGAACAACGGTTACGCTGGTGGTATCGTGGCGGCGAAGCAGGGCGGCAGCAAAGTTTTATTCGAAAATTGCTCCAATGCCGGTACGCTGACGGGCAATTATACCGGCAGCCTTATCGCTTGGCTGGTGGGCGGCAATTGGCTTTCCATGACGAATTCCGGTGATGCGCGGACCGCGATCGGCGCCGTCAACATAAGCGGAAACGAGGGGTATACATTTTATTTTACCATAGACGGTGAGGAGTATTACATCAGAAAACAGGGAGGTGCAGAGGATTCCGATACAAAATTCTCTGCGCTTTGGGATGGAAAAAAGACCATCGATAGAGCGTATATGGATCGCATTATCGCTTTCTTCAATTATGCAAAATCAGAGCAGGGCGAGGGTGGAAGCTTTGCGGCGTATCCTTCCGATCGTGCTGAGCTTTTTGGACATGCGTGGAATACGAGCAACCATACCAGGATGGACAATATGTTTGGCTCAAATGGCTGGCCCGAGTTGTTGAGCAGATACAATGAGGCGGAGGAGGACAACATGACCCGCGATAACTTTAAGGTAATATGGGAAGAGAATATCCTTTATTCCGCGCCCGCACCTGCTCCTACGCCTGACCCCACCCCCTCCACCGGCGGCTATTACTACTATCCCTCCACCACGACCAATGACACCACCAAGGGCAGCCCCAAGACCTTCGACGCGGGCGTGGGTATCTACGCCATGACCGCTGTTCTCAGCGTTACCGGCATGGCCTGGGCCGCTAAAAAGCGCGGAAACTGACCCGTATTTCCTGCGGTGTCTTATCCCGGCGCCGCGCGAAATAAAAAAGGCACCCCGTCAGGGGTGCCTTTTTCCGTTTTCACTCCATATGGGGCCGTTCGTCGCCCATGAAGAACACCGCCACGGTGCCCTGTCCGGCATGGCTGCCGATGATGGTGCCGATGTCGCACAGGCGTACCTTCCCCTTCAGCTTCGGGAACCGTTCCTCCACGGCGTCCATGACCAGCCGGGCGTCCTCCGGGCACTGGCTGTGGCAGATAAAGCACTTGCCGTCATAGTCCCGGCCGCCCTGGGCGTGCTGCTCCATGGTGTCCACCGTGGTCTCCACGGCTTTTTTCTTGCCCCGCACCTTGCTGTATGCCTTGATGGCGCCCTTGTCGTCCAGCCGCATGATGGGGCAGATGTTCAGCACCGTGGCTACCGTGGCCGCCGCGCCGGATACCCGGCCTGTCCGCCGGAACTGGGTCATATCGCTGGAGAAGAACTGGTGATGCACCTTGTTCCGGTTGTCCAGCACCCACTGGGCCACGGTGTCGATGTCCTCACCCGCGTCCCGCATATCGGCGGCGTAGTCCACCAGCAGGCCGTAGCCGCTGGAGGAGCACAGGGAGTCGATGACGATCAGCTTTTGCCCGGGGTACTTGTCCTTCAGCTCTGCTGCCGCCAGATAGGCGTTGTTCACCGAGCAGGACTGCCCGGACGTGAACGCGATGTGCAGCACATCGCCGCCCTTCTGCAGCAGGCGCTCGAAGAAGTCCATATACCCCGCTACGTTGATCTGGCTGGTCTGGGGCAGCTTGCCCGCCTTCAGAAAGCCGTAAAACCGGGGCAGCGCCGCCGGATCGCGGCCCATATCGTCGTCATAGGTCTGTCCGTCCACCACATAGGTGTAAAACAGCACGGGGATGTCCCGGCTCTCCATATATGAATAGGGCAGGTCCACCGTGGAGCAGCAGCTCAGTGTAAATTTCCGTTCCATTATTTCTCCTTTTTACTCCTTTGTTCCGCTGTGCCTGCGGCAGGGAAGGGGGGCACGCAGAACGCCCATTTGTAATACAAGTTCATTATATGGCCCTGCCTGTTTTTGTCAATATGCGCTTTTCATGGATTGCAAAAACCGATGGGATACGCTATAATAACCACCTGACTACAATACAGGGAGCGATCCGTTATGATACTCGTACTGCAAAAGAACACCCCGGAGCCTGCCATCCGCCAGCTGCTGGCCCAGCTGGCTCTGCAAAACGTCAAGGGCGGCTGCGTAGCGGGGGAGACATCCATCCTTCTGCCCCTGGTGGGGGAGACGTGGCGGCTGGACCCCGCCGTGCTTCAGGCCCTGCCCTATGTGCAGGAGGCCCGCCGCCTGACCCCGGCCTATCACCTGGCCGCCCGGAGCACTCATCCGGAGAATACCGTGGTGCCGGTGGGCGATGTCCGCGTGGGCGCGGATTTCTGTCTGATCGCCGGACCCTGTGCCGTGGAGTCCGCGCACCAGATACAGACCGTCGCCGCCGCCGTAAAGGCCGCCGGGCAACGACCTTGCAGACGATTATTGATGCGGGCATGGTGCCGGGCATTGCGATTAATCCGGGGACGTCTGTAGAAACAGTATTGGAAATGCTGCGTATTGTAAAAAAGGTCTTGGTGATGTCTGTAAATCCTGGAAATGCCGGACAGATGTATCTGCAATATGTCGGAAAAAAGATTACAAAGCTTTTGGCGTTAAAAGAGGACATGGATTTTGAAATGTACTGGGATGGTGCCTGCAGTGCTGAGCGGATTTTAGAATTTGCGCCAAAGGGCATGAAAGGGTTTGTGCTGGGAACAACGCTGCTGTTTGGAAAGGACAGACCTTATGGAGAAATTTTGCGGGATATCCGGGATTTGCGGCTATGAACACAGCACTGATTTTATCCGGTGGAGTCGGCAGCAGGCTGGGGGCGGATATTCCAAAACAGTATATTAAAGTTGGTGGCAGAATGATTTTGTCATATTGCGTGGAGCAGCTTTCTATGCACCCGCAGATTGATGCGATTCAGATTGTAGCGCAGGAATCGTGGCGCGGACCGGTTTTGGAGTGCGTTGCGGCATATGATAGTAGAAAAAAGTTTAAGGGCTTTTCAGAGCCGGGTGAAAACAGGCAGCTTTCCATCTGGAACGGTCTGAGGGATATTTTTACCTATGCGAAAGCAGAGGATACGGTATTAATTCATGATGCGGCGCGTCCATGTCTGTCAGAAGCATTGATTACGGAGTGCCTTGGCGCATTGGAAGGACATGACGGAGTACTTCCGGTGCTGCCGATGAAAGACACGGTTTATTTAAGCCGTGATGGAAAAAGTGTGTCATCGTTGTTAAACAGGCAGGAAATCTTTGCAGGACAGGCACCGGAGCTGTTTGTGCTGGGGAAATATTATGAATCCAATGAGCGGCTGCTTCCGCAAAAGATTTTGAAGGTCAATGGTTCAACTGAACCGGCAATTCTTGCCGGAATGGATATTGCGATGATACCGGGCGATGAAAATAATTATAAAATTACAACAGGTACGGATTTAAAACGTTTCAGGGAATACATAGAGCAAAAGAGCATATAATCGGAGGAAAGTTCACAATGAAAGCATGGGTGCTGGAAGATGTCGGCGATATTCAATATAAAGAGGCTGCAAAACCTCACATTTCGGAAAATGAAGTGTTAGTGGCAGTGAAGGCGGCAGGTATCTGCGGTTCGGATATTCCACGGATTTATCAGACAGGGGCGCATCAGATGCCGCTGATACCGGGACACGAATTTTCAGGTCAGGTGGTACAGACCGGTGAAAATGCCGATGTAAAATGGCAGAATAAGCGGGTCGGCATTTTTCCGTTAATTCCGTGCCGTAACTGTATTGCGTGTCAGAAAGGGCAGTATGAGTTGTGCAGAAATTACAGTTATCTCGGTTCCAGACGGGACGGCGGATTTGCGGAGTATGTCGCAGTGCCGGAGCGCAACCTCATTGAACTGTCGGAAAATGTTTCATATGAGGAAGCGGCAATGCTTGAACCGATGTCGGTGGCATGCCATGCACTGCGCCGTGTGAAAGCATCATCAAGCGATACAGTTGCGGTGTGCGGACTGGGAACGATTGGAATGTTTATTGTCATGCTTTTATTGGAACGGAATGTGAAAAATCTGCTGGTAATCGGTAATAAGGAATTTCAAAAAGAAAAGATTTTAAAGCTTGGTATCAAAGAAGAACAGTATTGTGACAGTAAATGCGAAAATACAGAAGCATGGCTGGATAAGAAGACCGGTGGAATCGGAGCGGACGTCTTTTTTGAATGTGTAGGTAAAAATGAAACCTGTTCGCTTGCTATAAATCATGCGGCACCCGGCGGAAAGGTCTGTCTGGTGGGAAATCCGTATTCGGACATGCTGCTTGATAAGCAGGCTTATTGGAAGATTTTAAGAAACCAGTTGACGGTGACAGGAACGTGGAACTCCTCTTTTACAGGAGAAGTAACTGATGACTGGCATATGGTGGTGCATTTGTTAAAGGAAAAAAAGATTGACCCGGCGCAGTTTATTTCACATCGTTACAGACTGGAAGAATTAGACCGGGGCTTTGAAATTATGCGGGATAAATCGGAAGATTATATAAAAATTATGGCGGTTATGGAATAAGCGGCTAAAGTGGATTTGAAACATTTCAGGCGGACAGTAAAAACGGATTGGGCGAAAGAGGCAGAGCAGATGAAAGAAATTTCAATGGATTTTTTCAGGGACGAAGTAAGAAACGGATTTTTTATTCCGACAGCTGTAAAACAGGCATGGGCGGCGCAGCTGCAGGTATTAGATGTAATTGATACCATTTGCAGGAAGCATGGTATTACATATTTTGCGGACTGGGGGACAATCCTTGGAACCGTGCGCCACGGCGGCTATGTGCCGTGGGACGATGATATGGATATCTGCATGAAAAGAGAGGATTACACGCGGTTTAAAGAAGCCGCAAAGACAGAACTGCCAAAGGATTTCCGGATTCATGACTATGAACATCAGGAAGACCATTGGTTGTTTTTGTCGCGCGTTGCCAACAGCGTCCATATCAATTTTGAGCCGGAGCATATGAAGCAGTTTCACAACTTTCCGTACATAGCCGGGATTGATATTTTTGTACTGGATTACCTGTATAAAGACGAACAGCAGGAAAAACAGCGCTGTGAGGAAGTCAAACACATTATCGCGGTTGCGGACAGCATTATTGCGGGAGAGATTGCACAGCCGGTAAAAGAAGCCAATCTGATTCAACTGGAAGAGAAATATCATAAAACTTTCAACAGAAAACTGGACAACCGTCATATGGGAATTGAATTGTATCGTCTGGCAGAGGAACAGATGGCGCGTGTGTCAGAGGAACAGTCCGACAGAATGGCACAGATTTTTCCGTTGGGTTTATTGGGCAATCGTGGGCAGGATAAAAAATATTATGAGAAGTTTGTACGTCTTCCGTTTGAAGATACGACAATGCCTGTACCGGCAGATTATCACAGGATTTTAAGCGATAAATACCATGATTATTTTAAAATCCACAAGGTCTGGAATGGGCATGATTATCCGTATTTTGAGGGACAGCGTAAAAATCTGCAGGCAGTTGCGGACTTTAAACTGCCGGAATTTACATTTAACAGTGCAATGCTGCGCCAAAATACCAAAGAAATGAAAAATCCCGATACCATGCAGAACATTGCCGCAGAAGCACTGTTAAATATTGAAAAATTGCATAAAGCGTTTATAGAGGAAATTCAGGGAAAAACAGGAAACGCTGTTGTGGCGGTTAACGCAGGGCAGAGAACGGGCAAATTATCAGCAGACAGTACGGCACAGCTGTTGGACACACTGGCGCAGTGTCAGGGTGTTGCGATTGATTTGGGCAATTTCATTGAGCAAATGAAAGGTGAGCAGCATCCGTCAGCAAAGGTGTGTGTTGCAACATTAGAAAAATACTGCGAGAAAATTTTCAATGCTTATAATAAGTTATCTTTGATTAATGAGCAGCCGGAAGAAAATCCACAGATTGATAATGGAACGCAGGCAGGAACAGCGCAGGCGGTTTGGACAGACAAGATTCAGTCAGAATCAGATTTGTATGGCTGCGAAGAATTACAGCAGGCATTTGTTCAGATGAAACAGACGGTTGAAAGTGAAATTATCCATAAAAAGCTGGTTGCATTTTTGCCGGACAACCCAAAACGATGGAAAGAAATGCAGGCGCTATATGATTATTACAGACAGCAGGAAAATACAGAAGTCTGCGTAATTCCACTGCCGTTGTTTGCCAAAAATCTGTACGGAGAGATTGTGGCAGAACAGGACGAATACGATAAGAATGATAAGAGGGGCGAATACCCGGCTGATTTGAATATCATTCCGTGGCATACAGTTCAGATGCAGTCGTATGAATTTGCGGCGATAGTGATTCAGAATCCGTATGATGCCGAGAATCCGTATCTGACGGTTCCGCCGGTATATTATGCAAAGCAGCTTCAGCAGTATACAGACTGTCTGATTTATAAGATGCCGCAGGGGGTCAATGATTTTACGGAAAATGATATTACCGATATATATGGGCTGAAATACAGTCTGACTGTACCGGGCGCGATGTATGCCGATAAGATTTTAATCAAATCGGGTGCGATGAAGGAACTGTTTGTAAATCATCTGACCGCATTTGCAGGAAAGGGTACGAGAGCAGTCTGGAATGAAAAAATAGAAACAATCGGTGCATTTACGGGAACAGAAGATTTGAAAGAGAACCGGGAAGACGGCGCACAGGCAGACAGAACTGGACAAATGCAGACGGAACAGAAAAAAACACTTTTATACTGCATTGGTGAAAATGAATTTTTTGAAAATACAGCCGCGGCACTTGATAAAGTAAAAGAGCGGCTTGACGTTATTACTCAATATCCGGATTCATTCAAAGCCGCGGTGTGTCTGTATCCGTATGATATTGCAATGTGGGACATTGTATCAGAGCAGGAAAAGGAGAACATTGTTCAGGTTTTAAAAGAATATCAAAAGAATAAGAATATTGAGTTTCTGTCAGAGGATACGATTGACATCGACCGCATGACCGCCTATTATGGCAGTCCGTCTCCGCTGATCTGCCGATTTGTGAAACAGCACAAACCGGCGATGGTGTCGGAAAGTTCATTTGAATAATTGATACCATATATGACACCACGTATAATATAGAGATGAGGGGTGTATGCCGATTACGATACCAAAGCATGAGCCAATCAAGAAAATATATGTAGAAATGGTAAGGCAGATTGTGGAAAGTGAGGCGAAGAATGATGAAGACCATCGCGGAGAAATCATGATTATCTTTGCCGGATATACCAAAAAGATGGAGGAATTCTTAAAGACCAATCCGGGACGGACTTCCCGTGTTCCGAACAAATTTGTCTTTGAGTCGATGAAGCTGCATATGCTGATTTAGTAAAGAATAACTACAGATTCACTTCAGACCACAGCAACGGACGATGGGTAAGAAACTTAAATGAAGAACTGATTATGGTGCTGTCAGAGCGGGTTGCACATGCACAGGATGGCAGCGACAAGATAGTTGCAGATGAAAACGGATATGCAGTACCGCCAGCCAACAGCTGATTCTAGATTCGATAAAATTTATAAAAGGGCAGTAAATAGTAATTAATATAAGTTATTAACGAGGAGAAAATATATATGAAAAAACAAAATGTAATATTATGGGGAACTGGAAATTATGGGGCAAGTAAGTATCTTAAAGAGATGATAGAAAGAGATTATAATATCACA
>OGZL01002368.1_pt1 | contig 14083 bp, 9 predicted proteins | sample 1576761 | NCBI WGS metagenome assembly OGZL01 (sample SAMEA3541595, study PRJEB24748) | human gut metagenome | biome: human gut; feature: human-associated habitat; material: faeces | place: China | collected 2012
TATGCCGTCAGTTGTAAAAGAGGCAGATATCGTGATCGTTGCAGCAGGTCGTGCAGGCGTGGTAGATGACAGCTATGTAAGAGCCGGACAGGTGATCATCGATGTCGGCATCAATGTCAATGCAGAAGGCAAACTTTGCGGTGACGTAGCTTACGATAAAGTAGAGCCGATCGTAGATGCGATCACACCGGTACCGGGCGGTGTCGGAAGTGTTACCACATCTGTCCTGATCGGACATGTAGTGGATGCAGCAGAGAAAGCAGCTGCAAGGAGGTAAGACAAATGGAACTTCGGGAAGTCATGCAGAAACGAAAAAGTATCCGTCAGTATCTGACGACTCCGGTAGAAGAAGAAAAAGTAAAAGCTATGATCGAGGCAGCAATCCTTGCACCGACCTGGAAAAATGCTCAGGAGATCCGTTATTATGTGGCGGTTTCCGAAGAAAAAAGACAGGCAGTACTGGATGCCCTGGCTGAAGGCAATCGCAAAAAAACGCAGAATGCTCCGGTTTTCCTGATATCTGCCGTTATTTTAAACCGTGCCGGTTTTCAGAAAGACGGCACTGCAGATAACGAGCTTGGAAACGGCTGGGGCTATTACGACTGCGGTCTGCACGATATGAATCTTCTGCTGGAGGCGGCAGATCAGGGCTTATCTACGCTGGTTATGGGACTGCGTGATGCAGATAAATTGCGTGAAGCATTTGACATCCCAAAAGAAGAGTCCATTGTCAGTGTGATCAGTGTGGGATACAGCGATGCAGATCCGGACAGACCGACAAGAAAATCAGTAGAAGAGATTGCAAAATTCTTTTAACCGATCGGGTTGTTGGTCAGGTGCCAGCAGAAGATAATGGTTCGGTTATAAGTGTATGTCTGAATCGTTATTATAAAATCAATTTTATCATTTTTAAAAGGAGTTGGCGTAATGATGACAACAAAGAGAGAAGTAGTTGAAAAAATGTGTGGTGGAAAAGGACATGTAATCATTGACCGTATCCTCGGTGAAAAAGAACTCAACGGAAAATGCAGATTATATGCAAAAGTAACGATTGAACCGGGATGTTCTCTTGGCTATCATGAACATCACAATGAGAGTGAAACTTATTTCATCTTAGCAGGTCAGGGTGATTATGATGATAATGGAACCGTACGCCCGGTTAAGGCAGGAGATGTGACTTACACACCGGATAACCACGGTCATGCACTGACCAATACCGGAGATACCGATCTGGTATTTATGGCACTGATCATTCTTGATTAAAAAATAAAGGCGAATGTAGATAAGATTTATTATGCGATTCTTGTCCGCTTCGCTGAAATGTAAAAATGAAAAAACAGACAGTGATTTCGGGTTCGATTTCGCTGTCTGTTTTTTTGTTATAGAAACGGAGGAAATGCAGCATACGACGTACATCAGAAACATTCTTGAATGGAAAAATTCCGATCTGCTGATAAATTCAGGAAAGTGTGGCATTTTCGTTATATTTCTCAAATTCTTTTTCCATATCGACGAGTGTATCTGCATAGCTTAACAGTTCCGCAACACGCTGCTCTCGGTTGTCGTATTCTTTTTTATAAGAAATACGATGCTCCATGGCAGCCCAGAAATCCATGGAAATCGTGCGGAGCTGGATCTCGACCGGATAATATTCACTGGCATCCAGACAGAAAACATTTACGCCGAGAATGATATGATGACTTCGATAGCCATTCGGTTTGGGATTGGTGATATAGTCACGTTCCCGGATAAAGATCAGATCAGACTGTTTTTTCAGCATATCGATCAGATTTTTAATATCACCGACGAAATAACAGACAATGCGGATGCCGGCGATGTCCTGCAGAAGATCCTTTGCATTTTCAAGAGTCGGTTCTTCCCCCTTGCGGATCAGTTTTTCTTCGATGCTCTGCTTGCTCTTGATGCGGTACTGCATCGTATGTATCGGATTTTCAGCAGAAGCCTTGTAAATATTGTGGTTTAAGATCTCCAGCCTGGTCAGAAGCAGTTTCATTGCATCATCGTATGGACGGATCAGATCATAATATTCAGTGTCAGTCATGGAAAACTCCTTTAAAATATCAAAAATTTCGTAACTGTTTGTTTACTTCACAGTTGCGATGTTAAAATCATTTCATGGCAGAATTTGATAAAATCCCAAAATATAAAGATGTTAAGGTCAAAAGATGCTATACGAATTGTTACGTACTTCGTACTCCCACAATTCTATCCAACATTCGCATATCGTGAAGCTGATGCTCCATTTTATGCTCATATTGGGCGGGTCATTAAGCCATAAAACCATTCCTGTGCAAGCACATTGTGGTTTCAGGCTTTTGACCCTGGCATCATATAAATACAATATAACAGAAAATTATGGACTTCCTGTGACAAAAGTATAAAGCAATGAGAAAAATAATAAATAAAAATGAGTCTTGACAAAAAGATAACAAAGAGGCTATAATGATAGCGTGAATTACATATTGCTGTAGCAAGTGCCGATAAGAATCGGGTGAAAGGGAATCAGGTGCAAAACCTGAACGGTCCGGCCACTGTAAGCAAGGAGCACTGTCTTGAAAAACCATTGCATACCCATTTTTGTGAGAAGGTAAGACAGCGTGAAGATAGGCGAGTCAGGAAACCTGCTTGATACATGAGATGAGCTTCCGTGTAGAGCTAAAACATCCAATCCGAAGTCAGAGACGTTCTGGTTTCGTATGATGTCTGCTAAGGGTAAGCAGATGTTTATTATTTTATGAAAAAATAGCGATTGAATCCATCTCGAGCAATCCTGAACATATTGGGGGTAATTCACAGCATACCTCCTTCTGTGGCAGGAATCCGCACCTGCCATAAGATAAAAGAACCGGTTTCCTAACTCCGCAATAGGAAACCGGTTCTTATTATCTCAGTCGGAGATTAAACTCCGACTAAGATAAACGCTCCGCGGGGATGCACAGCGATTCTGTCAGGTAAATGTCAGCAAAGCTGACCAGAATCGTGTGCCAATTCTCACATTCGTTCGACTTGAATTTACTTTAATTCAATTTCTGCCAGTTCTTTTGGAGGGAGCTGTTTGCTGGAAACGGATTTAAACCATTTCACTTTTGCAGCAGCTTTGTTCAGAGGAAGGTTGGTTCCGGCACCGGCAATACAGCCGCCAGGACATCCCATTCCTTCAATCAGACATCCGTTTATTTTTCCGGCTTTGGCAAGAGCCAGTGTCTTTTTACATTCTGCAAGTCCTTCAGCATGGATAATTTTTGGTGTGACATCCGGGTAATAAGCCTTCAGACATTCCTCGATCGCACCGGCAACACCGCCTGCTACGGCATAACCACGTCCGGCAGCAGTGGCATCATGCATGGAATGGGCATTTTCTTTCTCACCCATATCAATTCCCTTTGCATCGAACATACCGACCAGTTCCTCAAAAGTGATAACAAAATCGACATCACTTCGCACCGAACGACGGCTGGCTTCCAGTTTTTTCGCAGCACACGGACCGATAAATACAACTTTGGCATTCGGATGTTCCTGTTTGATACTTCTCGCAGTCGCAACCATCGGTGTCAGCTCCTGAGAAATATTGTCGATCATAGTCGGAAAATATTTTTTCGCAAGCATGGACCAGGAAGGGCAGCAGGAAGTCAGAAGAAACGGAAGTTCTCCGGTTGCTACTTTTTCGGCATAATGTCTGGCTTCTGAGACGGCTCCAATATCGGCACCGAGAGCTACCTCATAAACTTCGGAAAATCCCAGAGTTTCCAGGGCTGCGTGGACATCTTTTGGCTCCATGCTGCCAAACTGACCAACAAACGCAGGAGCAATTTCTGCGATGATTTCATTGCCTTCTTTTAAGGAACGTGCAAGCTGATAAATCTGAGACTTGTCACTGATCGCTCCAAAAGGACAGCTGACCATACACATACCGCAGGATACACACTTTTCGTTGTCAATCTTTGCCCGGCCGAATTCATCACTTCCGATTGCTTTTACGCCGCAGGCACGGGAACATGGACGTTCCTTTTTGGAAATGGCATCATACGGGCAGACCGATTTACATTTTCCGCAGTGCACACATTTTTCCTGATCAATATAAGAATGTCCGTTTACCATGGAAATGGCATGTTTCGGGCAGACTTCCGCACACGGGTGGGCAAGGCAGCCTTTGCACATATCGCTTACTTCATATTTATTATCCTCGCAGGAAGCACAGGCGGAAGGGACAACCTGCATCAGAGGCGGCTCATAATATTTTTCGGAAATATTGCTGGCCTCGATGCCATCAGTCAGGTGGACCGGTTTGTTTGTTGGACGCAGACACATTCCCATGGCAAGGCGGACACGTTCCGTGGCAATCGCACGGGCACGGTAAATACTGTCACGGTACTGCGGACCATCTTCCGTTACGATTTTATAGGGAATTGCTTCAATATCGTGGATCAGTGATTCGTCATCGGATTCAAAGCCGATTCTGGAAACCTCAGCAAAAATCTGACGGCGGATTTTTCTTACTTGTGTTTCAATACCTCTCATGTCTTGAAAACTCCTTTATGTCAATTACGGATTTATGGTGGCATGCATACTTCCTTCTCAAAGCACTATAACATATTGATAAAATATTATCAAGGCAAGTCCATGCTCAAAAAACGGAACATCCATATTGTATGTGAAAAATTTAACACAAATATCGCAGTTATCTGACATAACTATGGAAAAGTATTTTGTTTGTTAAATTTTTAATTAATGGAAAAGGTATTGTATATAATAAATAAATAAGATATAATTAACACACAAAATTTGTCAATAAATACAAGAGAGTAGGAGGTATGATTTATGCTGGATCAGTCATATTACCAGAAAGCGGACGAAATCATTGCTTTTTATGGTAAGAAACCATCATCCCTGATTCCTGTGATGCAGGATATTCAGGGGGTATATCGTTATCTGCCGGGAGAATTGCTGACGTACATTGCAAAAGAGATTGGAGTAAAAGAGGCAAAGGCTTACAGTGTTGCGACTTTTTACGAGAATTTCTCTTTTGAACAGAAGGGAAAATATGTGATCAAGGTCTGCGACGGAACAGCCTGTCATGTAAGAAAATCAGCGGCAATCCTCGATGCATTTATGAAAGAACTGGGACTTTCCGATAAGAAGCATACAACGGATGATATGCTTTTTACGGTAGAGACCGTATCCTGTCTCGGTGCGTGCGGACTGGCACCGACCTGTACGGTGAACGATGAAGTCCACCCGAATATGACACCGGAGAAAGTAGTGGGATTGATTACAGAATTGCGAGGTGAGTGCTGATGATCCATAACAGAGACGAGTTAAAAGAATGTCGCCAGAAGGCAAAAGCAGATATGGAGACGGCAGCCTGTCGTATTCTGGTCTGTTCCGGCACCGGCTGTATCGCAACCGGTTCTGAAAAAATATACAATCGCTTTTTAAAACTTGCAAATATAACACCGGGCGTGAGCGTAATCTTTGCACCGCACGATGAAGACACACACATTGGGCTGAAAAAGACCGGATGTCAGGGCTTCTGTGAACTTGGCCCACTTGTGCGTATCACGAAAAACGATGAGACCGTTCAGTATGTAAAAGTTCAACTGGACGACTGCCAGGAATTGTTTGAACGTGCTGTGCTCGGTGATGAGGTAGTGGAGCGTTTATTATACCGTAAAGAGAAAAAAGTTTACCGTCATCCAAAAGAGATTCCGTTTATCGCAAAACAGACCAGGATCGTTCTGGAGAACTGCGGACGTTTTGATGCAGAATCCATTGACGAGTACATGGCATCCGGCGGTTTCTCTGCCCTGGAAAAAGCGATGTTTGAGATGACAAGTGAAGAAGTGATCGAAGAGATCGATAAATCCGGGCTGCGGGGAAGAGGCGGCGGCGGTTTTCCGACCGGACGCAAATGGAAACAGGTGGCACACCAGAAAGAAAAAGTACGTTATGTCGTATGTAATGGTGATGAAGGTGATCCGGGTGCTTTTATGGATGGTTCCGTTATGGAAGGTGATCCGTACAAACTGCTGGAAGGCATGATGATTGCCGGATATGCAGTCGGGGCTGCCAATGGTTATATCTATGTGCGTGCAGAATATCCGATGTCCGTTTCCAGACTCCGCCATGCGATCGCAGAGATGGAAAACCGGAATCTGTTAGGTGACAACATTTTAGGAACGGATTTCTGTTTCCATATGCATATCAACCGCGGAGCAGGTGCATTTGTATGTGGAGAGGGAAGTGCACTGACGGCATCCATCGAAGGAAAACGAGGTATGCCGCGTGTCAAACCGCCAAGAACGGTAGAAAAAGGACTGTGGGAGAAACCGACCGTTCTCAACAACGTAGAAACGTTTGCCAACGTACCGAAGATCATTCTGCAGGGAGCCGACTGGTATCGTTCGATCGGAACAGCCGGAAGCCCTGGAACCAAAACATTCTCCCTGACCGGTGCGATTGAAAATACCGGTCTGATTGAAGTGCCGATGGGAAGTACACTGCGGGAAATTATTTATGATATCGGCGGCGGACTTAAGGAAGGATCTCAGTTTAAAGCCGTACAGATCGGCGGACCGTCGGGCGGCTGTCTGACGGAGAAGCATCTGGATGAACCGCTTGATTTTGACTCCGTAAAGAAATTTGATGCAATCGTAGGATCTGGCGGAATGGTTGTCATGGATCAGCACACCTGTATGGTAGAAGTTGCCCGGTTTTTTATGAGTTTTACGCAGAGAGAATCCTGCGGAAAATGTGTTCCGTGCCGGGAAGGTACGAAACGTATGCTGGAGATCCTGGAAAAGATCGTAGAAGGCAGAGGCGAAGAGGAAGATCTCGACCGTCTGGAGGAGCTTGCGGCAATGATCCGCAGCATGGCACTTTGCGGACTCGGAAAGAGTGCACCGCTTCCGGTCATCAGTACTCTTAAATTATTCCGAAACGAATATCTGGAACATATCAACGAGCATAAATGTGCCGCAAAAGTCTGTCAGGCTATGCGTAAATATGTGATCAATCCGGAGTTCTGTAAGGGCTGCAGCAAGTGTGCGAAGAACTGTCCGGTTGGTGCGATCAGCGGAAAAGTAAAACATCCGTTCCATATTGACCCGAATATCTGTATCAAGTGTGGTGCATGTAAAGAAAACTGTGCATTTAATGCCATTTACATAGAAGAGTAGGAGGGCAGATTATGGGATTTATGATAATTGACGGTAGAAAAGTAGAATTTACCGATGAAAAAAATATTCTGACGGTCATAAGAAAAGCAGGCATTGACGTACCGACACTGTGTTACCATTCAGAACTTTCTACTTTTGGTGCGTGCAGACTCTGTACGGTAGAAGACGACAGAGGAAGGACATTTGCGTCCTGTTCCGAAGAGCCGAGAGATGGCATGGTGATCTATACAAACTCAGAAAAAGTAAGAAAATACCGCAAGCTGATCGTAGAGCTTTTGCTGGCTGCACATTGCAGAGACTGTACGACCTGTATCAAGAGCGGCGAGTGTGTACTTCAGGAACTGGCACACCGCCTCGGCGTGAAAAAAGTACGTTTCCAGAATACAAGAGAAGAAAGAGCGCTTGACTTTTCTTCTCCTGCGATCGTGCGTGATCCGAATAAATGCATCCTTTGCGGAAACTGCGTGCGTGTCTGTGACGAGATCCAGGGGATCGGTGCGATCGATTTTGCTTACCGCGGAACCGATGCGATGGTCATGCCGGCATTTGACCGGCAGATCGCAGAGACAGACTGTGTAAACTGCGGACAGTGCCGTGTATTCTGCCCGACCGGTGCGATCACAATCCGTACTAACATTGGAGAAGTATGGAAGGCACTGGCAGACAAAGATACCAGAGTCGTGGCTCAGATCGCCCCGGCAGTGCGTGTGGCAGCCGGTGATGCATTTGGACTTCCGAAAGGTGAAAATGCGATGGGCAAGATTGTGGCAGCTCTGCACCGCATGGGATTTGATGAAGTCTTTGACACCAGTTATTCAGCGGATCTGACGATCATGGAAGAATCTGCAGAATTCCTGAAACGCCTGGAAAAAGGGGAAAACCTGCCGCTGCTCACCTCCTGCTGTCCGGCTTGGGTTAAATTTGTGCAGGATCAGTTCCCGGATTATAAAGAAAACATTTCCACCTGCCGTTCTCCGCAGCAGATGTTCTCCGCGGTCATTAAAGAATATTACCGCAATCCGGAGCATGCAGAAGGCAAAAAGACTGTTGTTGTATCCATTATGCCGTGTACGGCAAAGAAGATGGAGGCAGAACGTCCAAACAGTTATACCAAAGGTGAGAAGGATACGGATATTGTCATTACCACAACGGAGCTTACCAGGATGATCCGTACTGCCGGTATTGCACTCGATAAGATCGAAGCAGAATCCTGCGATATGCCGTTTGGTATTGCATCCGGTGCCGGTGTGATCTTCGGTGTGACCGGAGGTGTAACTGAGGCCGTGATCCGCAGACTCATTCCGGGACATGGAAATGCCGTGATGGATTCCATCGCAGAAGCCGGTATGCGAGGCGAAGAAGGCATCAAAGAGTTTTCCATTACTTATGAAGGCAAAGAACTGAATATCTGCGTAGCCAGCGGACTTGCCAATGCCAGAAAAGTCATGGAACAGGTACAAAGCGGTGAGAAACAATATCATCTGATTGAGATCATGGCGTGCAGACGCGGCTGTATCATGGGTGGCGGTCAGCCAATCCCGGCAGGTCCGAGACATAAAGAAGCAAGAGCAAAAGGCCTGTACCGTGCAGACGGAAATATGGCGATCAAGAAATGTACCGAAAATCCGCTGATGGATGTTTTCTACAACGGAGAAGATTTCAAAGGAAAAGCACACGAGCTGTTACATAATCCGTTCTAAAAGCGAGACCCCCTCACATATGCTGTATCAGTATAGTGAGGGGGTTAAATTATGGATACGTTTCATCTGTATCAGGATATACAGGCACGGACGAAGGGCGAGATCTACATAGGCGTGGTCGGCCCGGTGCGAACAGGAAAATCCACGTTTGTCCGTCGCTTTATGGAGCAGCTTGTTCTGCCGCATATGAAAAAAGAAAACAGTCAGGTATCAAAAGATGAACTTCCGGTGAGTGGCGGCGGAAAGACAATCACGACCGTAGAACCGAAATTCGTTCCGGCGAAAGCAGCAGAAGTAGAACTGGATGAAGGGATTACGGCAAAAATCCGCCTGATTGATTGCGTGGGATTTGTGATCGACGGAGCTTTTGGACTCGATGAAAACAATCAGGTGCGGATGGTAAAAACGCCGTGGCTAAAAGAGGCGATCCCGTTTCCACAGGCTGCGGAGATCGGAACCGGAAAAGTGATTCGTGACCACTCAACCGTCGGGATTCTGGTGACAACCGACGGAACGATTGGAAATTTTCCGAGGGAAGCTTATAAAAGTGCCGAGGAAAAGACGGTTCTGGAGCTGAAAAAAACAGGCAAGCCGTTTGTGATCGTTTTAAATTCTCAGAAACCGTATTCGCAGGAGACGAAAGCACTGGCAGAAGAATTGTCAAAAACGTATGAAACTGCTGTGATCCCGGTCAACTGTGAGCAGATGAAAGAAGAAGACATCCGCAGGATCCTGACGGAGCTTCTCTATGCATTTCCGCTGACCCGTATAGAATTTTTTGTGCCGCGATGGATTGAGACACTGGATGTGGAACATCCGGTAAAAAAGGCAATCCTAGAGTCGATTCGTGAGATTTTTGCAAACGTCGGCAGTCTGCGGGATGTGACGGCAGAGTCACTGGCACCATCCTGCGAATACATCGATAAAAGCAAACTGGAACAGATTTCCCTCTCTGACGGCAGCGTACAGGTGCGTCTCGAGGTGCCGGAAAAATATTATTATCAGATGCTCAGCGAGATGGCAGGCGTGCAGATCGACGGAGAATATCAACTGATCTCCATGATCCGGGAATTATCTGAGAAACGCAGAGAATATGAGAGTGTGCAGGAGGCATTAAATGCAGTACATGGCACAGGCTACGGCGTGATCACACCGCAGAGAGAAGAAATCCGTCTTGAAGCACCCGCCCTTACAAAACAGGGAAATCGCTACGGTGTCAAAATAAAAGCCAGCAGTCCGTCTGTTCATCTAATCCGGGCAGATATCGAAACCGAGATCGCACCGATCGTCGGCAGCGAACAGCAGGCAAAAGACCTGATTGCTTATATCGAAGAAAACGCAAAAGGAGAAAATGGCATCTGGGATACCAATATTTTCGGAAAATCCGTCAGCCAGCTGGTAGAAGACGGCATCCGCACCAAACTTGCCATGATCGGCGAAGAAAGCCAGGGCAAATTGCAGGATACCATGAAAAAGATTGTCAATGAATCGAGCGGAAGGATGATCTGTATTATCATATAGCAGGAATATAAGCCATAAAATCACTCTTGTGCAAGTACATCGTGGTTTCAGACTTTTGACTCTGGCATCATATTCAACTGTAAAATGCAGCTTATGCACAACATAGGCTGCATTTTTTTCTGCACAAAATCAGAAAGTGTTCGAAAATCAAAGAAAAACAGACCACAGAGTCTGACACATCTTGTTGAGAAAAAAGAAGACTTATAAAATGAAAAAGAGATAGGATTTATCAAAACAAAGGAGGAAGAGTGAATGCTAGGAAAAAGAAAGAACTGGGAAAAGAAAGTAATTGCAACGTTAGCGGTAATAGTTTTGTGTGGAAATAGAAATTTTCCATATTCAGTAGAAAAATATCAAGTTCAAGCAGCAGAAAGAGATGTAGAAGAAAAAACTGTAGAGGGATTAAAATATAATTATAATGTAGAAGATGATTACATTATGATTACCGGATACACAGGAGAAGATAGAAATCTAATTGTTCCGGATACAATAGATGGTGTAAAAGTTAAAAAGATTTGTTCGGAAGCTTTTAAGGATTGTGAAGATCTGGAAACAGTTAAACTATCATCAAATATAGAGGCGATTGAAGATGGAGCATTTTCGGGATGCAATAATTTAAAAACAATTGAATTGCCTGAGGGTCTTATAAAGTTAGAATCTCTTAGTTTTTGTGAATGTGATAGTTTAGAAAAGGTTGTTCTTCCAGATACGCTAAAAGAAATCGGTCATGCAGCATTTGCAGGATGCAGTAGTCTGGAGTCAATAGAGCTTCCGAAAAGTTTGACTCAAATAGATCAAATGGCGTTTAATAGTTGTAGTAATTTGAAAGATATAACGATACCAGATGGTATTACTATAATTGCATATAGTGCTTTTGCAGGTTGCATAAATTTAGAAGAAATTACATTACCGGAAAATCTTACAGATATTGCGAGTTTAGCATTTGCAGGATGTAGCAGTTTAAAGAACGTTAATATTCCAGACAAAGTGGAAAGAATAAGATACGCAGCATTTATGAGTTGCAAAAATTTGGAAAAGTTAAAAATTCCTGCGAGTGTAAGAGAGATAGATGGTGGATTTACAGGATGTAATAATATAAAAGAACTTACGGTGGCAGATGAAAACCCGATATTTGACAGTAGGAATAACTGTAATGCAATTATAGAAACAGATAAAAACAAATTGATCATGGCTATAAATGATACGATTATTCCGAATGATATAGAGATTATAGGAACAGGAGCATTTACTACCTGTTCTGAATTATCTCATATAAAATTACCAGATACTGTAACGACAATTGAATATAGGGCATTTGGTGGTTGCAAGAATTTAGAAAGTATTTATATTCCAGCAAGAACAGTGAATATTGAAAGGGATATTTTAGGACAGTGTGAAAATCTGAAAAAAATAGAAGTAGCAGAGAATAATCCTGTATATGATAGCAGAAATAATAGCAACGCACTGATAAAGAGTGATACCAATACACTGGTAATAGGTTGTAAAAATACTAAAATTCCATCAAGTATAACAGCGATTTCTTCAGAAGCATTTTCTCATTGTACAGGATTGGAAAGTATAATTATCCCGTCTAGCGTAACAGAAATAAAGGATAGAACATTTGAATACTGTAGCAGTCTAAAAAATGTTAATATTCCATCGAGTATCACAGTGATTGGAAATAATGCGTTTGCGTATTGCACTAGTTTAAAAAGTATAGATATTCCATCCAGCGTAACAACAATGAGAGGTGGGACATTTACAGGATGCAGTAATCTGAAGGATATAACTATTCCATCGAGTATCACAATTCTTTCAGAAGGAATGTTTGAAGGATGTAGCAGCTTGGAGAATATAATTGTTCCATCGGGTGTGACAACGATTGAATATGGCGTATTTCAATATTGTACCAGTCTGAAAAGTATAGATATTCCGGGCAGTGTGACGGAGATAGGAGAAAATATTTTTGTTGGCTGTGATAATCTGGAAAGTATTCATATAGCAGATGATAATAAAGTGTATGACAGTAGAGATAATTGTAACGCTTTAATAAAGAGCATAGATAATACGCTGCTGGAAGGCTGTAAGAATACTAAAATTCCATCCAGTGTAGTTACGATTGAAGAAGGAGCTTTTCATGATTGCACTATTACTACGATAAATATACCAGAAGGTATTAGAAATATCAAAGAAAAAGCATTTTGGAGATGTACAAGTTTGAAAACAGTTGAACTTCCAGATACGCTGGAAAATATAGGAGAAGAATGTTTTGAAGAATGTACCAGTCTGGAAAATATAGTAATTCCATCGAGTATTGAAAATATTGAAGGAAGAACATTTGTAAATTGTACTAGTCTTCAAGAAGTAAAATTATCAGAAGGAATAAATGATATAAGATATCGTGCATTTGAAGGATGTACAAATCTTCAGAAAGTTGAAATGCCAAGTACCATAGAGGAAATAGGAGAGGCGGCATTTGAAGGATGTATTAATCTGAAAAATATTGATTTACCAAATGCAATAGAGAAAATAGGGGAATCAGCATTTGAAGAATGTATTAGTTTGGAGAATCTTGATTTGCCAGAAAAAGCAAATACTATAGAAAAATATGCTTTTAAAGGGTGTAAAAATCTGACAAAGATTACAATGCCGATATATGTATCATATTTAGATATAGATGAAGAAGATGATGATGAAGATGACTATTCATTAAAAGATTTGTATAACGTATGTAAAATAGAAGAAGGAGCATTTTTACAATGTACAAAGCTGAAAGATATTTATTATGCCGGAACGAAAACAGAATGGGAGATTTTAAAGACTGGTATTAAAAATGAAGATAATGAAAATTTACTAGATGCGACCGTCCATTATGGGAATATTAGTTTGCCAAAGCCAACGCCAACTCCGGAACCATCAAAGCCACAGCCGTCTAATCCTTCTAAACCAGATAATTCTTCAAAAAATAATTCAGTATCTGTTATTAAGCAGGGAGATGTTGTGACAGTACAAAATGCAAAGTACCGTATTACTGGAACAGGGACAGCGAAAACAGCAGAATATAAAAAATCAGATTTGAAAACACAGGCAACGGTCAAAATCCCGACAACTGTGACCATAAACAAGGAAGTTTATAAAGTAACATCCATTGCGAAAAACTGTTTTAAAGGAAATAAAAAACTAAAGACCATAACGATTAGTAAAAATATCAAAACAATCGGTGCAAATGCTTTTTCAGGATGCAAGAACTTGAAAACGATTAAGATTACTTCAAACTCTCTGACAAAGAAATCAGTCGGGAAAAATGCGTTTAAAGGCATCCATAAGAAAGCGGTTATCAAAGTACCAAAAAAGAAACTGAAAAGCTATCAGAAGATTCTGAAAGGAAAAGGACAGGCAAAGAGTGTGAAGATTAAAAAATAGGGCGTAGTGTGAGTAAAAGTAATATCTGTTGGTTAACAATAGATGATGCTTCAAAGCAGGGGCAGAGATAGTTCATGGGAGTTACCTTTGCTCCTGTCTAAATTTACCAGGAAATCAGGAGGAGTAAACAGATGAAGAAAAACGTATGGAAAAAGAAGCTGGCAGTTATCATGGCATTGAGTCTTGTAAGTGGAGCAAATATATCGGGAAGGATCTTTATGCCTGTAACGGTGAAAGCAGCTG
>OGZL01002374.1_pt1 | contig 14026 bp, 9 predicted proteins | sample 1576761 | NCBI WGS metagenome assembly OGZL01 (sample SAMEA3541595, study PRJEB24748) | human gut metagenome | biome: human gut; feature: human-associated habitat; material: faeces | place: China | collected 2012
ATGAAAAAAGGTATTAGAAGATATTTCATAATCTTGATTGTAATAATAGTATGTATTGTGACATTGGTGGACTGCACCAATACTCAGACGAGACGGGAAGAAAGAACATCTGCTAGTCATTTGATTATAAATTGGGAGAATGAAGTTCAGATTTTTGATGCAGATGCAATGGAAAATACTGGAATGGTTGAAAATATAGAGACGCTTGCCTGGATTGCACCACGAGGCGGAGCCGGGATTGACACAGTGGGTATTGAACAAATACAGTCACAGAATGAATACATTGTAGAAAGCAGTCAGTATCTGAATCAGGATAAAGAAATCATTAATACCGAAGGATTTGATACATGGGTAAGGGTTGTACAGGAGCAGGTGATGCCCACAAAAGAAACATCAGAGACAGGACATGGAGACTATCTGATCTATAAGCACGGAGATAATGGATATCTGGCAATACAGTCTGGCGAAGATCGCACAAAGTGGACAGTCTGGGAATTACCGGGTTATGGGGAGTGGCTGGATAAGGAAGTAGCAATGTTTATAAGAATGGTAACTGGATTGTAAAAAATTAAAAATGAGTTTACAAAAATCAATAAATTTTCTTCTTAATTATTAGAATAATATTGGATAAGAAAGAAGTGTTCATAATTATCATTGACAACTTCCCCACAACCCTTTATACTTGGAATCACATCAAGGTCGCAGACAGATAAAGCGTCTTACATTTTCTTGTCTGCAAATCCAAAACCTATTTGAGGTGGAAGGATATAATCTCAATATTCACAGCCGGTTCGGCACGAGATTCCGTTTTGATGAAGAACAGCAATGCATATAGATTCTCATTTTTTTTGTTATATTTTTAACATAGAAAATGCTTCTTATGCGTTGAAAAACAAAGCAGATTCTATTATGATAAAGGGGGAACATGATTGAACACAGAAGGAGAAAAAATCCAATGGCATCCTGCATTTGATGCGGCGCTGCAGATTGAACTGGGAGAAGAGGCAAAGTATCTGACCTTTGAGCCGGAACATTTGCTTTCGAAGAAACCAATGCAGATCGATGTGTTGGTCAAAAACGAGAAGAAGGTAAAAATCAGGAAAAATATTGGAAGGATTTTCCGGCAGCATAACATTATTGAGTATAAGTCACCGGAAGATCATTTGAACATTGATGATTTTTATAAAGTCTATGGTTATACCTGTATTTACAAAACGGAAGTCGAGAAAGTGAACCAGATTCCAGCAGAAGAACTGACGATTACGTTTGTGTGTTATCATTATCCGCGGCAAATGTTACGAAATCTTCAGAATAAGAGAAATATAAATGTGAAAAATATCGAAAATGGTATCTATTATCTCTATGGAGATGCAATTCCAATACAGCTTATTATCGTACCGGAATTGTCAATCGAAAATAATTACTGGCTGAATAAACTTCGTAACAATTTAAAGTCTGGTGGAGAAATTAAATTATTTATGGAACAATATGAGAAAAACAGGGATTCAAAATTGTTTCAGGCACTGGCAGATACCGTCATGCGTGCAAATTGGAAAGAAGTGGAGGAAGAAGGAAACATGAGTGATGTAATAAAAGAAATTTTTGCAGACCAATTTCATAAATGCGAAGCGGAAGCGAGGGCACAGGGTGAAGCAGAGGGCAGAGCGGAAGGCAGAGCAGAAGGCGCAGCATCTAAAATAATCGAGCAGATCATGAAAAAGTACAAAAAAGGATGTTCTGTGGCTGAAACAGCAGATATGTTGGAAGAAAATCCGTCTGTCATTGAGCAGATTTACGATGTACTTCGTCAGAACGCACCGGATTATGACGTGCAGAAAATCTATCAATCACTTTTGGAAAAAAACACACAGGACAGCTTAATATAGGAGCTGTCCTGTGTGTTTTTTCAGATCTTAGATGAAAAACCTAAGAATATTAATACTTTTTTTAATATTTCTATGAAATCATCCAATAAGAGAGTGAAACAGTTTTTCTCTCCACATTGCGGTGATTTTATGTCTGTGCCGGAGGAGTCTTTCTTCATCTGAGCGGTATCAGGTAAAGAACTGTTGCCGGATACATTGGCAGATCCGGCTGTAGAAGCAGTTTCGGAAACCAAACCAGCCACAGTATCTGTAGATGAACCATCAGTGTTTGTATTACCTGATGCCGGTGGTACAGGTGTGGATGCCGGTGGCACCGGAGCAGGTGGCGCCGGGGCAGGATCTGAAATTACAGAAAAATCCGCCGTTGCCGTTCCGGTTGTTGATACAATGGCAATGCTGTGAGTTCCTTCGGAAAGACCAGCAAGGAAGGATGGAAGTAAAGTTATGATAGTACTTCCGGAGCTGGCAGTATAGTCTTTATCTTTCGTTAATTTAATACCATTTACCTCTACTCGAACTAATTCGTTGAGCGGTGCGCTGGAACGAAATACAGCACCGGAGTGATTGTCCGGATTTTTACTTACTTCTGTTTTGTCACCTTCCAGCATGACCGGTGGCTTATCAGGAACCACAGGCGGTATTTCCGGTTCCGGTTTTCCTTCAGGTGGAGTGACTGGTAATTTATCAATGACCTCACCAGTTTCGACTATGGCATTACAATCTGTACATACCAGATCACCGGTATATCCATTTTCCTCCTGTGTTGGCTCTTTAAAGCCCCGTCGCTGGAGATTCAAATGGCATGTTGGATCTATTTCTCCGTATTCTTTCCCACATTCTTCACAGACGGCTTTTTTCGTGCAGGTCGCCTGTCCACCGGAATGGACATGTTGTTCCATTTCCCCTTCGATTTGAAAGGTAAGGACTTCCCCGTCTATAGCAGTGACAGTCACTTTGAGTTTGTCTGTAACCTGAAGCGAATCATTTAAGCTAAGGGCTGCATCAGATTTAGTGGATTGTGTACTGCCGATAACTTCCAGTGCCCAATTTCCCGGTTTTCCATTTAGATTGCTTGGAAAGCGGATGTCAGGTTGTGCAAGATAACAGACTAAACCGGATTTTATGTTTGATGTTTCTGAATTGGTCAGCTGCTTCTCTGACTTATCATATTTGCTGCCATCTGTTGAGAAGTTTCTGTATTCCAGATACAGTGTCCTGTTCAGTTCCGGAATGCCTGCTTTATATCCGATACAGTCGTCAGTACCGGTGGCTGTGCCGCTGAGCTTTACTTTGTATTCACCCGGTTCTGTGATCGTCTTTAGAGTACTGTCGTCTGTCCATCCCAGAGCCTCTTTTTCTTTGATCGAAAGTCCCTGTGGAACAGGTGAGATGGCATTTGCCATGGCAGACATGAAATAAACCGGCGTTTGACCTGACGAATTGTATAAATCCAGCAGACCAAATATATGCCCCATTTCATGGATCGGAGACTTCAATGAAACGATCGGTTTTTGATCATTGTTTGCCATATACAGAGTTGAGTAGTTATTTATGACCTGTACATAATATTGGCTTTGAAGCATCCTGCCATCGCCAAGATTGATCTCCACATAGTCTGCATAATCCTTATAGTTCCAAAGCGGATCAGAGCGGTTTATCACAATATTTTGTGTCGTGTTTTTATAGATAACTGTAATGGAATCGATCTTTCCATCCCGGTTTTTGTCAAGATCCTCATAACTGTATGTCTGGCTGCCATCGTAATTTGTAATGGGGTTTCCATCCTGGATCGCCTTGTTTATGGCATCAGACCAATCGGTGCGCAGCTCGTACATACGGTAGGCTTTTTCACCACTTGTTTTATAACCGATTGGATTATCTGCACTGTAACCGGCATAGTAACCGCGTTCATGTTTCAACTGCAGGGAACCGCCGTTATCAAACAGATAAAGACTATTCATGCGCAATTTGTCTGAGGACGCATTCCGGTAGTAATCGCCCACGGAATAATAGGCAGTGTTATAGGAATTGTCTATGATCTCCCTTACAGAGACACCTTGATAAATATCATTCACAAATTCATTCTCATCTGCAAATCTGGCAAATACGATTAAATTTGTAAAGTTTGGATCAGAAGTCTGTTCTGTATTCCCGGCAGCTGCGCCCTTTACGGACAGAGAGCCAAAACCGACATTCAGCAGCAGACACATGGATATCAGCAATCCGAAAAATGTACATATTTTTTTCATACATAGTCTCCTTTTTGTCGTTGAATGTTGCATAGGTTTTTATAGTTTCTGGAAAAAAGGCGCAGAGCCGTTTTTTTATTTCTTAAAATTCGCTCTTTTTCTTAAAGTCGGATCCAAAATTCTCTTACGGATACGAAGGGATTTCGGAGTAACCTCCAATAATTCATCGACATCGATGAAGTCAAGCGCCTGCTCTAAGCTTAAAATCTTAGGCGGAACTAAAGTCAATGCTTCGTCAGCGGAAGAGGAACGTGTATTGGTAAGGTGTTTCTTCTTACATACGTTCAATTCGATATCCTCGTTTCTGGAGCAGGAACCGATGACCATACCTGCATATACTTTTTCACCAGGTCCGATGAACAAAGTACCACGATCCTGTGCAGAGAACAGACCGTAAGTGACAGATTCACCGGATTCGAATGCGATCAGCGAACCAAGCTGACGGTAAGCAATATCTCCGCGGTAAGTATCATAGCCATTGAAAATGGTGTTGATAATACCATTACCTCTGGTATCGGTCATAAATTCGCCTCTGTAACCGATCAGACCGCGGGATGGGATATTGAACTCAAGTCTTGTATATCCGCCGGTCAGAGGTTTCATATTGATCATTTCACCTTTGCGCTGGCTTAACTTGTCGATAACAGCACCGGTATACTCATCCGGAACATCGACATAGGCAAGTTCCATAGGCTCTAATTTCTTGCCGTTTTCGTCCGTGTGATATAATACTTCAGCCTTACTTACGGCAAACTCATATCCCTCACGACGCATATTTTCAATCAATACAGATAAATGTAATTCGCCGCGGCCCGATACTTTGTAGCTGTCCGGGGAATCGGTCTCTTCTACACGAAGGGAAACGTCTGTATTTAACTCGCGGAATAAACGGTCTCTTAAGTGGCGGGAAGTAATAAACTTTCCTTCCTGACCTGCCAATGGACTGTCATTTACGATGAAGTTCATGGAAAGAGTCGGCTCGGAGATCTTCTGGAATGGGATCGCAACCGGGTTCTCCACAGAACAGATCGTATCACCAATGTGAATATCAGCAATACCGGAAATAGCAACGATGGAACCAATATTTGCTTCTTCGACATCTACCTTATTTAATCCGTCAAATTCATATAATTTGCTGATGCGGACTTTTTTCTTCTTGTCAGGATCGTGATGGTTGACTACGACCGCTTCCTGATTTACTTTCAGGGAACCATTGTCGATCTTACCGATACCGATACGTCCAACGTATTCATTGTAATCAATGGTACTGATCAGTACCTGTGTCGGTGCTTCCGGATCACCTTCCGGAGCAGGAATGTAATCTAAAATGGTTTCAAATAATGGTGTCATATCTTTTTTGTTGTTTACAAGGTCGTGGATTTCACGAACGGCATAACCGTCTCTTGCGGAAGCAAAAAGGAATGGGCAGTCTAACTGCTCGTCAGAGGCATCCAGATCCATAAATAACTCTAATACTTCGTCCACAACTTCGTTTGGACGGGCTTCCGGGCGGTCTACTTTATTGACACAGACGATAACCGGGAGTTTTAAATCCAGAGCTTTCATCAAAACGAATTTGGTCTGAGGCATAACACCTTCAAATGCGTCAACGACAAGGATAACACCGTTTACCATTTTAAGGACACGCTCTACCTCGCCACCGAAATCGGCGTGGCCAGGAGTGTCGATGATGTTTATCTTTGTTCCTTTGTAAGTGATCGCTGTATTTTTGGAGAGGATTGTGATACCACGTTCCTTCTCAATATCGTTGGAGTCCATGACACGTTCAGCAACTTCCTGATTCTCACGGAATACACCACTCTGTTTTAAAAGTTCATCGACCAGTGTTGTTTTGCCATGGTCAACGTGGGCGATGATTGCTATGTTACGTACGTCTTCACGTTTCTGTTTCATAAAAAATCTCTCTTTCTTCTGTGCGGAAAAGAAATTATCTAGAAATAAATCCTGTCTTTTCCTATTAATATAGCTTATAAATTAACTCGAACCCATATATTCTATCACAATTTTATGAGAACGCAAGTAGGCAGCAATATTTTTTTTCAAAACAATATAAAAAACTTATCGACAAGTTACACGAAATTTTTTCTGGAAGGAAATGGTAAAACCATAGTTGTCAGGCAAATCACCGGTCGATTCCGGTGATAAGAGGAAGGGAGAAAAAATTCATGGCAGATAAAATTTTTGAAAATAACCAGGTGTCAATTGTGGGAGAGATTGTTTCTGATTTCAGATTCAGCCACGAAGTGTATGGAGAGGGCTTTTATGTGGTAGATGTCGCAGTCAACCGGCTGAGCAATTTTATGGATTACATACCACTGATGATCTCAGAACGGCTCATTGACGTGAATGAGGACTATATTGGTCAGACCATATATGTTATGGGACAGTTCCGGTCATTTAACCGGCACGAGGAAAAAAAGAACCGTCTTGTTTTATCCGTTTTTGTAAGGGAACTGGAATTGTTAGATGAGATCGACGAGGATATGAAGACGAACCAGATTTTTCTGGATGGCTACATCTGTAAAGATCCGATTTACCGGAAAACACCGCTTGGAAGAGAGATTGCAGACCTTTTGATCGCGGTGAACCGTTCTTATGGAAAATCAGATTATATTCCATGCATCTGCTGGGGAAGAAATGCAAGGTTTGCATCCGGGTTTGAAGTCGGAGGGCATGTTCAGGTATGGGGACGTATCCAGAGCAGGGAGTATGTGAAAAAACTGAGCGAGACAGAGACAGAAAAGCGCGTGGCATATGAGGTTTCTGTGAGCAAAGTGGAATTTATCGAAGACGAAGAGTAGATGTTAACAGGGAAATTATTCCTGAGAGTAGATATTGACAGGGAAATCGTGCATTGACAATGGAATAAGATGGTGTTATGATTTACGCAATGAAAATATTGCTTGGTAGAGGTCGCGTGCTTTATGAGTCGCTTTTTGGATGTATCAGGAACAGTTGATAAGAAGCAAAAGGAAAGTACGCCGAAAGGGTATGCAGCCTGAAGGCATATTACTTGGGCATAAAGTGAAGAACTTTATGACTGTCATCTGAATGGAGATCATTTGAGATGGGGAGCTATCAGATTCTAGGCAGATTTGCAAAGATGCAGAATGCGTATAATATTAGAATTTTGAGACCGGCTCGTCAGCCGGTCTTTTTTTACTTTACTGTAGCAACATTTTTAACAAAAAAAAATGCAGTGCGTATAATGACGATAGGAGGAGAATGCAATGTCTATTTTTAAAGGAGCAGGTGTAGCGATCGTCACACCGATGAAAGAAAACGAAGAAGTCAATTACGAAAAGTTACAGGAACTGATCGAATGGCAGATCGACCAGGGAACAGATGCGATCATCATTGCAGGAACGACAGGAGAGAGTTCCACACTGACCATGGAAGAGCACAGTAAAGTGATCAAAGCAGCAGTAGAATTTGCAAAACACCGTGTACCGGTTGTGGCTGGTTCCGGTTCGAACTGCACAAGAGAAGCAATTTATCTGACACAGGAAGCAGAGGAAGCAGGAGCGGACGGAATCCTTGCAGTGACACCTTATTATAATAAATGTACACAGGGCGGTCTGGTACGTTATTATTCTGAAATTGCAGAGTGTACAAAGTTACCGATCATCATGTATAATGTACCTGGAAGAACCGGATGCAATATTCTTCCGGAGACAGCAGCAAAGATTTTTAAGGAAGTTGAAAATGTAGTAGCAATCAAAGAGGCGACAGGAAGTGTTGCACAGGCATCACAGTTAATGTATCTGACCGATGGCAGGATCGACCTTTATTCCGGCGAGGATGGAATCGTAGTTCCGCTTATGGCGATCGGCGCAATCGGAGTGATCTCTGTATGGTCAAATGTTGCACCTGCCAAAGTACATGGCATGTGCCAGAGTTTCTTTGACGGAGACTTACAGACTGCAATGAAGATACAGAGAGAGGCACAGCCGCTTGTCAGTGCATTATTCTCAGAGGTCAACCCGATTCCGGTGAAGAAAGCTTTAAACCTCATGGGAAGAGAAGTTGGAACACTTCGTTCTCCTTTGACGGAGATGACCGATGCAAATGCAGCTGTTTTGGCAGATGCAATGAAAGCATATGGCATTTTAGATTAAAAGGAAGAGACTGTCGTATCCGGGTGCGGCAGTCTTTTTGGATTTATTGATAAATTATATCCAAAGATAAAATTCGAAAGGTGGATTTTTAAGTATGACAAAAGTAATTATGCATGGATGCAATGGAAAAATGGGACAGACGATCACGGCGATGTGCAAGGATGATCCGGAAATTGAGATCGTGGCAGGCATAGATCTGTATGACGGGATCAAAAATGATTATCCGGTATTTCCGAATATCTCCGTCTGCGACGTGAAGGCAGATGCAGTGATTGATTTCTCAAATGCAAAGGCAGTGGATGATCTGCTCATCTACTGTGAGGAAAAACAGGTGCCGGTTGTATTGTGCACGACCGGTTTGTCCGAGGAACAACTCGCAAAAGTAAAACAGGTCAGCGGACATGTGGCAGTTTTAAAATCAGCCAATATGTCACTCGGCATCAATATGCTGATGGAACTTTTGAAAAAGGCGGCTTTAACGCTCGCACCGGCAGGTTTCGATATGGAGATCGTGGAGAAACACCACAATCAGAAATTGGATGCACCGAGCGGAACGGCTCTCGCTCTGGCAGACTCCATGAATGAGGCGCTGAATGAGAAGTATGCCTATGTTTATGACAGAAGCCGGGAGAGAAAGAAGCGAGAAAAATACGAGATCGGAATTTCCGCAGTGCGCGGTGGAAATATCGTGGGAGAGCATGAAGTGATCTTTGCAGGACAGGACGAAGTGATCGAATTTAAGCACACGGCATATTCCAAGGCAGTTTTTGCCAAGGGGGCAGTGCAGGCGGCAAAATTTCTTGCAGGAAAGCCGGCAGGATTTTATGATATGAGCGATGTCATTCAGGCGCAATGATGAATGAAGTATAAATCAGTACACAGAATAAAAACAGGATGGTGACGGATGGAACAGACCGATTTACGTTATTTAAAAAGTCTTGCAAAGCAGTATCCGACCGTGGCGGCGGCCGCCACAGAGATTATCAATTTACAGGCGATTTTAAGCCTGCCGAAGGGAACCGAACATTTTATCACGGATATCCATGGCGAATATGACCAGTTTCAACATGTATTAAAGAACGGTTCCGGGGCGATCAAGAGAAAGATCGAGGACGAGTTCGGGAATGCCATCAGTCAGGCAGAAAAGAAATCGATCGCCACACTGATCTATTACCCGGAACAGAAGATGGAGCAGGTGATAAAGACCGAGGAGAACATGGAGGACTGGTACAAGGTCACATTGTACCGCCTGATCAGGATCTGCAAAGGAGCGTCTTCTAAGTACACCCGTTCCAAAGTGCGCAAGGCGCTTCCGAAAGATTTTGCCTATGTGATCGAGGAACTTCTGACCGGAAGACCGGATGTATCCGATCAGGAGGCATATTATAATGAAATCATCCATTCGGTGATCCGGACAGGCAGGGCAGCAGAACTTGTGGTGGCGTTCTGCAACCTTATCCGCAGACTTGTAGTGGATCATCTGCATGTTGTCGGCGATATTTTTGACAGAGGACCGTATCCAAACCTGATTATGGATACATTAATGTCACATCATTCCGTGGATATCCAGTGGGGAAACCATGATATCTCGTGGATGGGTGCAGCAGCGGGCAATCAGGCGCTGATCTGCAACGTGATCCGCATCTCTGCAAAATACGGCAATCTGAATCTGCTGGAGGATGGATATGGAATCAATCTGGTGCCGCTTGCGAGACTGGCAATGAACCGTTATGACAAAGATCCATGCAGCTGTTTTAAGCTGGATTACCGGGAAGAGGAATATGATGTCCGGGATGCAATGCTCGATGAGAAAATGCACAAGGCGATCGCCATCATGCAGTTTAAGCTGGAAGGACAGATGATCGTGGGACACCCGGAATTTGGAATGGAGAACCGTTTGCTGCTCGATAAGATAGACCCCGCAGCCGGTACAGTCCTGATCGAAGGGAAGAAATATCCGCTCCGGGATCTGAATTTTCCAACCATTGACTGGGAACATCCGTATGAACTTTCGGTGGATGAGGCAGATGTGATGGAACGTCTGACTGCCGCATTTTTAAATTGTGAGAAATTACAGAGACAGGTGCGTTTTCTTTTTACCAAGGGAAGCCTGTATCATGTATACAATGGAAATCTTCTGTATCACGGCTGTGTGCCGCTGAATGAGGATGGCTCTTTTACCAAAGTCAATATTTACGGCACGGAATATGCCGGAAAAGCGTTGTACGATGTGTTAGAAAGCTACGCCAGAAAAGGTTATTACGCCATTGACCCGGAAGAGAAGAAAAAGGGATCAGACATTCTCTGGTTTATCTGGGAAAATAAAAATTCACCGGTGTTTGGCAAAGATAAGATGACAACGTTCGAGCGGTATTTTGTGGCAGAGAAAGCGACGCATGTGGAACCGAAAAATCCGTATTACCGGCTGCTGGAAAAAGAAGAGATCGTAAATGCGATCCTCGCAGAGTTCGGACTGTCCGGCCAGGAGGCGCATATTGTCAATGGACATATCCCGATCGAGGCAAAAAAAGGAGAGTCCCCGGTGAAGTGCGGGGGCAAGCTTCTCATCATAGATGGCGGCTTTTCCAAGGCTTATCAGCCAAAGACCGGAATTGCCGGGTACACATTGATCTACAATTCATATGGACTTGTGCTGGCGGCGCATGAGCCTTTTGAATCCGTGGAAAAAGCAGTTTCGGATGGGAATGATATTGTATCACATACGATTCTGGTGCAGCATGTTGTGAGACGGAAAACGGTTGCAGATACAGATAATGGAAAAGTGATGCGGGAAAATATCCGTGATCTTGAAAATTTACTTCAGGCATATCGTGAAGGAACGATTGTAGAAAATCCTTAAAAGTGTTATACTACATTTATCTTACCATAATTTACCAGAGTAACGTATGGTCTGGGATAATATGATACCAAAGAAGGGAGTTTCTTATGAAAAAGAAAGTAACACAGATTTTATCCATTGCATTGTGCATGGTGTTATTGTTTGGAAGCACTGTTACGGCAAATGCAGCAAAGACATCATCGAATACAAGTGCATATCAGGCAGTATTTGATGCAGAATATTATTATAATTCCAACCCGGATCTTCAGGCGGCGTTTGGATATGATGCACAGAAGTTGTTCAATCATTTTGTATCTTCCGGCATTTATGAGGGAAGATCAGGCTGCGCTAATTTCAATGTTGCAATTTACAGAGCCAATTACCCGGATCTTCAGGCAGCATTCGGCAATGACCTTGCATCCTACTGTGCCCATTATGCGGCAAACGGTGCAGCAGAGGGAAGAAATGCAACGACACTGATCTCGGCTGGAGAGGGAGCACAGGCAGCGATTGTCCGTGGTTCCTGCACAACAAAGTTTGATCCGAGAGCTTCCAGAGCAACCAACATTGCAGTGGCAGCTTCCAGAATCAACGGTGTAGTCATTCAGCCGGGGGAAGAGTTTTCCTTTAACAGAACGATCCTGCCAAGAACGGCAGCAAACGGTTATGTGGAAGCGCCAATTTATGTGAGTGGTAAACATTCCACAGGAACAGGCGGAGGTATCTGTCAGGTATCTTCTACCATGTATTCTGCAATGTTAAACGGAGGAATCCCGGCGACTGAGCGTCACCCACATTCTCTCCCGGTTCCATATCTTCCGGAGGGCAGAGATGCGACAATTGCAGGTAATTATTACGACTTAAGATTTGTGAATATTTATAATACGCCATTGCAGATTTCAGCAGTAGCAGATTTAAGAACCGGTACAGTCAGTGTGACTTTGATCCAGCAGTAATTGTTAAGAAAAATAAGAAAAGTAAAATACGAAACTTAAGTTTATTAGGTTTCGTATTTTGTTTTCACGGAAAAGGGGGATTACGATGAGCGGAAAAAAAGTTATGTTAACAATCCAGGGGGAGAAAAAAGAGTATCCGGCAGGAACAAGTTTTTTGCGCATTGCGCAGGATTACAGCGATGCGTATCAGGATGATATTGTTCTGGTATTGTACAATAGGAGACTGCGGGAATTAAATAAGTGTGCAGATGGAGACGGAACCGTAGAATTTCTCACAACCGCAGACAAGACAGGGAAAAAGGCGTACCGCAGAAGCGTGACACTTTTAATGCAGAAGGCAGTCTATAATCTCTGGGGAAAAGGGAATATATCGGTGCGTGTAAAATATTCCATCGGACAGGGAAATTATTGTGAACTTGTGAAGTGGGAGAATGATACAGAGGAAGTTGTGAAAGTATCTGGGACAGAAATCAATAAATTAAAGAATGAGATGTATCAGATGGTAGTTTCCGATATTGAGATCCACAAGGAGAGTATCAATACGGATGACGCCGTGACACTGTTTCATGACCTTGGAATGACAGACAAGGAAAAACTGTTCCGTTACCGGAGAAGTTCCAGAGTCAATATTTATGAACTCGATCATTACATGGATTATTTTTACGGATTTATGGTGCCATCGACCGGATATCTGCGCTATTATGATGTGATCCCTTATGCGGATGGATTTATGCTTCAGTTCCCGGATAAAAATACGAGAGAGGTCGCACCGTTTGTTCCGGCAGAAAAACTGTTCCACACGTTAAAGACATCCAGAGACTGGGGAAAAATGCTTGAGATCGATACGATCGGAGCCTTAAATGATGCGATCGCAGCCGGAAAAACACAGCAGATGATACTGACGCAGGAAGCCCTGTTTGAGGAGCGTATCGGAAGGCTTGCCGAGGAGATTATTTCAGCAAAAGACCGGAAATTCATTATGATCGCAGGACCATCCTCCTCAGGAAAAACGACTTTTTCACACAGGCTGTCCATTCAGCTGGCTGCAAAAGGACTGAATCCGCATCCATTTCCACTGGATGATTATTATAAGAACCGGGATATCTGTCCAAGGGATGAGAACGGCGAACTGGATCTTGAATGTCTGGATGCGCTGGATGTGGAATTATTCAACCATGATATGAATGAACTGCTGGCAGGAAAAACAGTCAATCTTCCTATTTTTAATTTCAAGACGGGAAGAAGGGAATATAAAGATAAGCTTATGACACTGGGAAAGGATGATGTGTTAGTCATCGAGGGAATCCATGGCCTGAACGATAAGTTGTCCTATTCCCTGCCGATCGAGAGCAAGTTTAAGATTTATATCAGTGCGCTGACGCAGTTGAATATTGATGAACATAACTGTCTGCCGACGACTGACGGAAGACTGATCCGACGGATCGTCCGCGATGCACGGACACGCGGAACCTCTGCAAAAGAGACCATCGCCATGTGGGATTCCGTGCGCAGAGGAGAAGAAAAGTATATTTTCCCATTTCAGGAAGGTGCAGATGTGATGTTTAACTCCGCGCTCATCTACGAACTGGCGGTTCTTAAAATGTATGCGGAACCATTGCTTTTTGCCATTGACAAAGACTGCCAGGAATATTTAGAGGCAAAGCGTCTGCTGAAATTCCTGGACTATTTCCTTCCAATGCCGAGCGATGGGATCAACCAGAATTCCATTCTGCGTGAATTTATCGGCGGAAGTTGTTTCAATGTATAAATACAATTGAAAAAATTTTCTTGCGAAAAAATTTTCTTGCGAAAAAAATTTTCTTGCGAAAATTAAAGGAATAGTGTATATTAAGGAGCGTCGCAAAGTTTTTGCGGCGTTCTTTCAGTTTTTAAAATAAGTAGGACAAATGATCGCGGCTGCAAGTGTCGAAAGACCGCAGGTGAGGAAAGTCCGGGC
>OGZL01002389.1_pt1 | contig 13969 bp, 9 predicted proteins | sample 1576761 | NCBI WGS metagenome assembly OGZL01 (sample SAMEA3541595, study PRJEB24748) | human gut metagenome | biome: human gut; feature: human-associated habitat; material: faeces | place: China | collected 2012
TTGTATCTGGGCCGGAGCCTTGAGGATGCCGACGGTAAGGTGTGGCCCATGGCAGACGTTCTACCGGGCGATGGCATCCGGGTGGGAAGGCTGGTGCGCTTTGGCTATGCCGAAATGACCGCCAAGGCGGACAGTATGCTCTTCTGCGCCGGAGAAACGCTGCCCATCCACGAATTCCACCACTGGGATTCCACCGCCAACGGCACGGCCCTCGCGGCAAAAAAGCCGGTGGGCGCCGCAGAGTGGCGGTGCGGATTTGTAAACGAGCATTTCTATGCGGGCTTCCCGCATTTGTACTGGGCGGGTACGCCCCTGCCGCAGCGCTTTGCCGCCGCGGCTGGTGATGAGTTTTTCGTCCGGCATGCGGTGCACCTCCCTGCGAAATGTAATCCAATTTATTATAGCATACGCAGGCTTTTATTTGAAGTGCAAACGCGGGATGTCTTTTCTCTGCACCGGTTAGTCGGTGTCGGAATTTTTATCACTTTCTGCGGCAATGCCGCTCTCCCTGCGATTCTCCGTGAATTCTTCATCGCATTGTTTTTGTAGGATAACAAAAATTTTTTATAAATTCGCGCTTTAATTACCATGTTCTGTAAAATAATAAACTTTTCTAAGTGCGAGGTGAAAAAAGTAAATATTTTACGCAGTATTTTTGTACAAAAAGTCTGTTCAAAATTATCATTTTTCACAATAGTTGTTGATAATATTGATAAATACGCGAGATTTTTTTATTCATTCATCCAAATTGCACAAATACATCTTGACAAAGAATTTTAAAAGTGATAAATTTATCTCACGAAAGGACGAAAGGAGGCTGAGCAGGAAATGAAAAAGGTTATCTGTTCGGAACACGCACCCGCAGCCATCGGCCCGTATGCACAGGCAATTGCAGCAAACGGTATCGTATTTACTTCGGGTCAGCTTCCGATCGATCCCGCAACCGGTGTTTTTCCGGAAGGGATCGCAGCACAGACCAAGCAGTCGCTCACCAATGTAAAGGCAATCCTTGCTGAGGCAGGAACCGGTATGGATCAGGTGATCAAGACTACCGTCTTCCTGAGCGACATGAACAATTTCGGCGCGATGAACGAGGTTTACGCCACCTTCTTCGGTGAAGGCAGCTACCCGGCACGTTCCGCTGTGGAGGTTGCAAGACTTCCCAAGGACGCTCTCGTCGAGATTGAGGTAACCGCTCTCCTGCCGTAAGGCAAACCAAAAAGAAAAGAAAACAGCAAAAAAGAAAGGTGCTGTCCGCTAAGCAAAGCCGGAACCGGAAAACCGGCTTTGACAACCGGGGTACCTCCAAAACACACAACTGGAGGTAATTTATTATGAGCAAGCAGTATCCGCTGAACGTACCCGCACCCCATCATTTTACTTACGCAGTCCGTGATCTTCCGGAAGTAACCGTTGAGCAGCGTGAGCGCGCTCTTCAGGCTACTCATTACAACGAGTTCGCATTCCCGTCCGGCATGCTGACCGTTGATATGCTGTCCGACTCCGGTACCACTGCAATGACCAATCATCAGTGGGCAAGCCTGTTCCTCGGCGACGAGGCTTACGGCCGTAACACCGGTTATTACGTTCTGCTCGACACCTTCCGCGACATCTTCGAGCGCGGCGGCGAGAAGAACTGGAAGAAGATCATCGACCTCGTTCGCACCGATTGCCGCGACGTTGAGAAGATGATGGACGAAGTTTATCTGTGCGAGTACGAAGGCGGCCTGTTCAATGGCGGCGCAGCTCAGATGGAGCGCCCGAACGCATTTATCATCCAGCAGGGCCGTGCAGCTGAGTCCGTTCTGATGGAAATCGTTCGCAACATCCTTGCTAAGCGTCACCCGGGCAAGAAGTTCACTATTCCGTCGAATGGTCACTTCGACACCACCGAAGGCAACATCAAGCAGATGGGTTCCATTCCGCGTAACCTGTACAACAAGACCCTGCTGTGGGAAGTACCGGAAGGCGGCCGTTACGAGAAGAACCCGTTCAAGGGCAACATGGATATCGAGAAGCTCGAGCAGCTGATCACCTCTGTTGGTCCGGAGAACGTTCCGCTGATCTTCACCTGCATCACCAACAACCCGGTTTGCGGCCAGGCCGTTTCCATGGGCAACCTGAAGGAAATCAACCGCGTTGCGCATAAGTACAACATCCCGCTGGTATTTGATACCGCTCGCTGGGCTGAGAACGCTTACTTCATCAAGATGAATGAGGAAGGCTACGCTGACAAGTCCATCGCTGAGATCGCTACCGAGATGTTCTCTTACTGCGACGCATTCACCATGTCCGCTAAGAAGGACGGCCACGCTAACATGGGCGGCATGCTGGCATTCCGCGATAAGGGCCTGTTCTGGAAGAACTTCTCCGACTTCAACGAAGACGGCACCGTTAAGACCGACGTTGGCGTTCTGCTGAAGGTCAAGCAGATCTCCTGCTACGGCAACGATTCCTACGGCGGCATGTCCGGCCGTGACATCATGGCTCTGGCAGTTGGCCTGTACGAGTCCTGCGACTTTAACTATATGAACGAGCGTGTTGCTCAGTGTAACTACCTGGCAGAAGGCTTCTACGACGCTGGCGTTAAGGGCGTTGTACTGCCGGCAGGCGGCCACGCTGTATACATCAACATGGATGAGTTCTTCGACGGCAAGCGCGGCCACGACACCTTCGCTGGTGAGGGCTTCAGCCTTGAGCTGATCCGCCGCTACGGCATCCGTGTATCCGAGCTGGGCGACTACTCCATGGAGTATGACCTGAAGACCCCGGAGCAGCAGGCTGAAGTATGTAACGTAGTTCGCTTCGCAATCGACCGCAGCCGTCTGACCAAGGAGCATCTGGACTATGTAATCGCAGCTGTTAAGGCTCTGTACGAGGATCGTGAGAACATTCCGAACATGCGTATTGTTTGGGGTCACAATCTGCCGATGCGTCACTTCCATGCATTCCTGGAGCCGTACGCTAACGAAGAGAAATAATCCCCTGTTCCATCCTTTCGTCAAAGGCGATACCGCATAATTGTATAAATTGTGCGGTATTTCCGCCAATGCCGCAGCAAAGGCGCCGCGGCATTGCATAACAGGAATTTCTCCTGACCTTTTTATAACTTGATAATCAGGGCGTAACCTGTGCCGCGTGGAAAGTGCACAGGAAAGCAAAGAACAAAGGCGTTCTTTTTGCCAGAAAACTAAACAGTTTCTGCGGCAAAGAGAACGCCTTTTTTCTATCCATTTACACATTAAAGGGGTGTAAGATAATGAGTAAAGAGCCTAAAAACTTAGAACAGAGAGATGGTTTCCAGAGTAAGTGGGGTTTCATTCTGGCATGTATCGGTTCTGCGGTTGGTATGGGCAACATCTGGCGTTTCCCGATCATGGTGCAGAAGTACGGCGGCATGACCTTCCTGCTTCCCTATTTTATCTTTGTAATTTTGATCGGCAGTACCGGCGTTATCGAGGAGTTCGCTCTCGGCCGTCGTGCAGCCGCAGGTCCGGTTGGTGCGTTCGGTATGTGTACCAAGGAGCGCACCGGCAGTGATAAATCCGGTAAGGCGATCGGCGCAATCCCGATCATCGGTGCATTGATGCTGGCAATCGGCTACACGGTTGTTCTCGGCTGGATCTTCAAGTACACCTTCATGTCCCTCTCCGGCAGCCTGTTCAATCTCGGCACGGATATGGGCGCTATCGGCGGCACCTTCGGCATGACCGCACCGGAGGCAGAAACGCTTCCCGAAGCCCTCAAGGCAATGGCGTCGGCCGGCTTCTTCGGCATCGGCAACGGCGTATGGCAGATCGTTGCACTGGTAGTTTCCCTTGCCATCATGGTAATGGGCGTTGCAGGCGGCATTGAGAAGGCCAACAAGGTCATGATGCCGGTTCTGTTCGGTCTGTTCCTCGTACTGGCAATCTACATCGGCACGCTGCCCGGCGCATCCGAAGGCTATAAGTACATTCTGACCCTGAATCCGGCTGGTCTGCTCAAGCCCGACCTGTGGGTATTTGCATTCGGTCAGGCGTTCTTCTCCCTGTCTGTTGCAGGCAACGGTTCTGTAATCTACGGTTCCTACCTGTCCAAGAGCGAGGATATCCCGTCCTCCGCACGCAACGTAGCAGTATTTGATACCCTTGCAGCTCTGCTGGCAGCAGTCGTTATCATTCCGGCAATGGCAGTTGTTCTGGGCGAAGGCATCCGCGACGTATCCGGCGGCCCCGGCCTGATGTTCGTTTACCTCGTAAACGTATTCAACGCAATGCCTGCCGGCCGTATCATCGGCGCGATCTTCTACATCTGCGTACTGTTCGCAGGCGTATCCTCCATCGTAAACCTGTACGAAGCACCGATCGCTTTCCTGCAGGAGCAGTTCAAGTTCAAGCGCGCAGCAGCCGTTGGCACCATCGGTGTAATCGGTCTGGTCGTTTCCATCGCAATCCAGCCGTGGACCTCTCAGTGGATGGACGTTGTTTCCATTTACATCTGCCCGCTCGGCGCTGCTCTGGCCGGCGTTATGTTCTTCTGGGTACTGGGCAAGGAAAAGGCAATTGCTGCTGTTAACGAAGGCGCTAAGAAGCCGATCGGCGGCTGGTTCTTCCCGCTCGGCAAGTGGGTATACGTTATCTGTGCAGTTCTTGCACTGATCCTCGGCGTTATGTACGGTGGCATCGGCTAATCCCTCAAGCCGTCACCGATCTTTCAAAAGACGTTCATGGAGTTTATGAATCGTCTGTATCCCCCCTTTTGTCTCTGTCCCCCGTCACTGCTTTGTGACGGGGGACACACTTTTCTAATTAGAAATCAGTAATCAGCAGGCAGTAATCGCTGCATGCAAAGCAAAACCCCGGCTTTGCCGCACTTGACAAAACCGGGGCTACTCGGGTATAATATACCCAAGGGATGCTGTTCAGGCAGTCAGATCCTAATTGATTAGCGATTTTTAGTCACTGACCGTTCGAGGCCTAATCGAGCGGTCAGTGCGCTTTCATACAGAAAAGAGACGAGCCAGGCAGGCTCGTCTCTTTTTATTTTGCATAGAGAAGATTCAGTTAAAGTAAACGATATCTTCCTTCGCCTTTTCGGCGGGTTCTACCGTGATGGCATGCAGCACCGGACCGGAACCGCGGTACTGCGGCAGCTCCTCGACGGTGATGGACGCCGTTACCTTGACCCAGTCGCGGTTATGCAGCTGATCTCGGTCGGGATAGCGGCAGAGGAAGCCGAGGAAGGTGACGTCATCCGCGCAGCAGACCATGCCGAAGCGGCCGGGCACGAAGCTGCCGGCGGGCACATCCTTGCCGACGTAGGCCTGGGCAAGAAAGCGGACGGTCTTGCCGTCATACTTCATCGGGTCGCCGGTGGCGTCGATGTACCAGAGACCGTAGTCCTCCGGCTGGATGTCGATGATATCCGCATCCACGTCAAACGGCAGCGGCATATTGCGGGCGTAGTCCTCGGAATTGCCGTTCACATCATCCAGATAGATTGCCGCACGCGGGTTCATCGCCTTGATGTTCTTCTTGTACAGCATGTCCTTCAGCTCATCCGTGCAGCGGTTGAACACAACCAGATCCGCAGTGGTGATATGCTCAAACATCATCGGGCCGATGTTGTTGGAATACAACTCAAACGTGGTCGCATCGACCGTGGTGACGATCTGGTACAGCTCCCAACGGGCAGGAAATGCCTGCATCAGCTTTTCCAGCTTCCACATGCCGTTGTACTCAACAAGAATGCGGTCCGGCTGGTATTTCTGCTCCACGCGCTTGAGGATATTCGGCGTCAGACGGTCCTCGGACTCGATGGGCACAAGCGCGGTGCCGTAGTGCAGCAGCCACTTCTCGTCGTACTCCTCGATGCCCTCCTCGCACAGCAGCAGCACCGTGCGCTCGTTCTCGGTAAAGTTCGGGTCCGCGAGAATGTCCTGAATGAACTTGGTCTTGCCGCTCTCCAGAAAGCCGGTAAAGACGTATACCGGAATGGGTTCGTTAGCCATATCTGGTTACCTCACTTTTCGTTTACGCCGAACAGAGCAGCGATGCGCTCCTCATCCAGCTCGGAGCCGATGACGCACAGACGGCCGGTGTAATCGGCAGCGCCGCGGCGGATTTCGGGTGCGCCCGGAACGTAGTCAAAGTGCAGCCACTCGCCGCCGTCTGCACACGGAACGATGCCCTTTGCACGCAGTACGGTGCCGAGCGTAACATCGCCGAGCGCGGTAAGAGCCGCGTTAAGCTCTGCCTCGGTGTACTTGTGAGTCGTTTCCTTACCCCAGGAGGTGAATACCTCGTCAGCATCGTGATCGTGGTCGTGACCGCAGCAGCAGTGACCGTCGTGGTCGTGATGATGGTGCTCGTGGTCATGATCGTGGTGATGCTCATGCTCATGGTCGTGGTCGTGGCAGCCGCAGGTGCAGTGCTCGTCATGCTCGTGATGATGCTCGTGCTCCTCATGGTCATGCTCGTGGTCATGGTCATGCTCGTGCTCGTGCTCATGGTCGTGGTGGTGATGATGATGCTCGTGGTGCGGCTCGTGCGCGATCTCCTCGAGAACCTCCGCAACGAGGTCGCGGCTGCCTTCCATGGTGGAGAGCAGCTGCTCGCCGGTCAAATCCTTCCACGGGGTGGTAACGATGCGGGCGTGCTCATTCAAGCCGCGCAGCATGGCAACGGTCTCGTCAAGGCGCTTCTCCGGGCACTCAGCCGTGCGGGACAGCAGGATGGCACCGGCATGCGCTACCTGATTCTCGAAAAACTCACCGAAGTTCTTGAGGTACATCTTGGCCTTGAGCGCGTCAACAACCGTGACGAAGCTGTTCAGCTGAACCTCGAGGTGCGCGTTCTGTACCGCAGCGATAACGTCCGACAGCTTGCCGACGCCGGACGGCTCGATCAGGATGCGGTCCGGATGGTACTGGTCCACAACATCGTGCAGCGCCTTGCCGAAGTCGCCAACCAGCGAGCAGCAGATGCAGCCTGCGTTCATCTCGTTTACAACAATGCCGGCATCCTTGAGGAAGCCGCCGTCAATGCCGATCTCACCGAACTCGTTCTCGATCAGAACAACCTGCTCACCCTTGAGCGCATCGGCCAGCAGACGCTTGATGAGGGTCGTCTTGCCGGCACCCAGAAAACCGGAAATAATATCAATTTTAGTCATGCTTTGTCGCTCCATTTCTATGCACGGCACAGGGATTCCCGAACCGTACTCAAATTTTTCGAACGCTTATATTATACCACATTTATCGAAAAAAGAAAAGCTATTTGGTTAGCGGACGCTAATCTTTCTGACTGCGCGGCGCGTTTGAGAGCCGTGACGCAACAAAACCCCGGCCCTGTCGCTTGACAAGACCGAGGTTCTGCGGGTATAATATACCCAAGGGATGTTGCTAAGCAATCAGACCTTTCCGTATCATAGTTAAACTAAGATGACCGTTCGGGCCCTACTCCGAGCGGTCATCGTGCTTTTATACAGAAAATGTACAGCAAAATCACTGCACATATCAACAGCTGTACTGCCTTTTTCTGCATCCGCGCCACCTCCTTTCCTCCCCAAACCGAGGAAAGAAAGAAGATCTGACCGCTAATGGAACAACATCCGTTTATAGTATAGCATATCCTGCAGAAATCTGTCAATCAACCGCCTTTACAGGCGTTTTTTTATTTTTTGCACAAAAAAATGGAGAACGGAACGCATTTTCCATTCTCCACTTTCCATTCTCAATTTGAATTATTCTCCCATCACCTGAAAGACAATATCCCGCACGCGGTTGCGGGTATCGCACTCCACAAGGGTCAGATTCTGCCACGGGCCGATGGTTATCTCGCCATTCACGAACGGGATAACGATAAACGGGCTGAGCAGCGCCGCCTTGATATGCGACGAGCCGTTATCATCGTGCCAGGTGTCATGGTGGTGATAGTAAATGACGTTTCCCTGCTCATCGCGGTAGGGCGAAAAGACGTCCATCGCCGCCTTGAGGTCATGGTAGACCATGCCCGGCTCAAACTCAAGCGTGGTCAGGCCGGCAACACCGCCAGTGGTAAAGCCGGTGATCGTGCCGGACTTCATGCCGGTCTTGCGGCAAGCGTTCTGCACCGCTGCGCGGAAGTCGTCAGTAACGTCGATCATGCCCATGTGGGCCTTGGTGTGGTAGGTTTTGGTTTCGGTATAAACAGGCATTTGCGATTCTCCTTTACAGGCACTCGAGATAACGGCCATACAGGGTCTTATTCAGCTCTTCCGCATGACGGAGCAGCGTCTGACGGCTGATATAGCCGCGCGCGTACGCAATCTCCTCCGGACATGCGATGTAGCGGCCGGTCTCATCCTGCACGCGGCGGACAACCTGTGCGGATTCGAGCAGATTCTCAGCGGTACCGGCATCCAGCCAGACGAAATCCCGCTCGAGCTTTTCAACGTGCAGCTGACCGCGCTTCATGTACTCGATATTGACATCCGTAATCTCCAGCTCGCCTCTTGCCGAGGGCTTGAGTCCGCGGGCAATCTCCATAACCGAGTTATCGTAGAAATACAGACCCGGAATGATATAGTTAGACTTCGGATAGCGCGGCTTCTCCTCAATGGAGATCGCACGGCCCTGACCATCAAACTCCACAACGCCGAACGCACGCGGGTCATCGACATAGTAGCCGAACACGCAGGCGCCGGATTTCATCTGCACGGCACGGTCCAGATAGTTCTGGAAATTGGGGGAATAGAAGATATTATCGCCCAGAACAAGGCAAACCGAGTCATCCCCGATGAACTGGGAGCCGATGAGCAGCGCGTCCGCGATGCCGCGTGCAACCTCCTGCACCTCGTAGGTGATGTTGACGCCGAAGCGGCCGCCGGAACCGAGCAGACGGTAGAACGGGCCTTCCTCTCCGGGCGGGATGATGATGAGAATATCGCGGATACCGGCCTGCAGGAGCGCAGCCAGCGGATAGTAGATCATCGGTTTATCGTATACCGGCAGCAGCGGTTTGCATACCGGACGTGTCATCGGGTACAGGCGCGAGCCCTTACCGGCGGCAAGAATGATTCCTTTCATTGGCTATTCCTCTATCTATATGGTTTTGTGAGATTAGTATAGCACATTTCGGGCAAATAAGAAAGCCTTTTGTAAAGGCAGAAGTCAGGAGGCAGGAGTAATGGAAAATTGAAAATTGAGAATGGAGAATAGCGCTATCCTTGCGCAGGCTCCGGTCGCGCTGCGCCCGTAATGGCTTACCTCCTGTGTAATATTCGATTCCACGGATTTAATTGATAAATGTCCGCAGGGCGGGACACCCTCACCCCGCCCTACGATAACTCATTCACTCTTTCTCAATCGTCAGCACCGAATGATACGGCATCGGCTTTCCGTCCACGGCGTTATCGCGCGATGCGCCGCTGAATTCATACTCGTACCGGAAATCCAGCCCGTCGAGATGCGCCTCCTTGACGTTTTTCGTATCCGGTGCATCGTATTCCCAGCCGTCGTCAATGATGTCATCCCTCATGTGGTCGGCATACAGCCAGCTCCATTTGGCATACGCGGCCGCAAAGGCGTAATACACCGTCATGCGCTCCTGATAGCCGCACGAGCCGTTCTGCGAATCCGAAACCACCGTCACCGACTGCACATAGCCGTCCGCATCGGTTTCGACCGTCACATCGGATACAGCAGAATCGCCCAGCGAGAATCCGGTGTACGAGCCGCCCATTATGTCCAAATCCTTATTCCAGCTTCCGTCCGGCCGGACATACGGCGCCATGCCCTGATTATATTTCAGGCAGTCGTTGCAGTTCTCCACATACTCCGCAAGGGTCAGCTCGCCGCGATTGGGCGGCAGCTCGGCGTACAGGTCAATGCCGTAACCTGCGGCTGCTCGCAGCCCGAGCACCAGCAGGTACAGCGCCACGCGATACCAGCGCACCTCCCGCTCGCGGACAACGATGCTGCACCCGTTCTCCAAATCCCACGGCAGCTCCTCTTCTTTGCACGCGCGGTAGCACTTGTAATTGTAGTACCAGTCGAAGAGCGGCAGCGCATAGCAGTTGCCGTAGACGAACACGCCCCACAAACGGGCATATGCGGTGCGGATGGACAGCTTTTCTCCGTCCTCATCGCGGACGGACAGCCCGAAGATCCACTTGCCGGGCGTTGTGCCCCAGTAATGCAGCAGCACCGGCTCGAACACGAACGTCAGCAGCCAGCTGACATACCCGCACGCGAGCGTCCACGCCAGATTCGACATAAAATGATCCGGATTGATGCGGAACACCCACTGCGACAGCATCGACCACAGCAGCCCATACAGTCCGGCATCCACATTGCGGGCAAGGTAGCGCCGCCACGGACAGCCGGTCGGCGGGATGCGGTCTTTCTCGCGCGGGTCGTCTGCGGGCAGCACGATGGACTGGTACCGGTCTACATCCAGCCCGTTCCACTCCGCTCTGTCCTCGCAGATGGCGCGGCACATCGCATACGCCAGTTCGCTCTCGCGGATGTCCCCCTGCAATACGTCGAGCTGGCCTGCCGCCGCCTCGGGCAGCGCTTTCTCGCCGCTCTCGATGGCGCGGATGTCGGGCACGCTCAGGCGCAGCCGCCGCAGCAGCATGATCTTCCGCAGTGTCTGTACATCGTCCTCGGTGTAGTCGCGGTAGCCGTTCTCGCCGCGTGTCGGCTTGAGCAAGCCTTCCTTCTCGTAAAACCGGATGTTCGCCCGGGATAATCCCGTCCTGCGCTCTGCTTCCGCTATGTTCATACGATCACCTTCCCTTCTATTGATTACATTATAAGGGATAAAGTGGGTTTACAGTCAAGTGTTTTGGGGAAAATATTAAGAAAAAAGAGTGGATAAAACTCCACTCTTTTTATGCTTAGTTCAGCTTAATTCAGCGCTGCAATCGACTCTTCCAGCTTTGCGAGGTGCTCGCGCAGCTTTTCAGCCTTTTCGCGCTCGGCTGCAACAACCTTCTCGGGTGCCTTATCGACAAACTTCGGGTTGTTCAGCTTCTTCATAACGAAGTCGATGTCGGCCTCGACCTTGCTCTTCTCCTTGCCGAGACGGGCCCGCTCGGCCTCGAAGTCGATGAGGTCGCCCATCGGCATATAGATCTGTGCGTCGCCGGTGACTACGGATGCCATCTTGGCAGCGTCCGCCGGAACCGCGTCGATGAGTTCAATCTCGGAAGCGTAAGCCAGCTTCGGGAAGAAGCCTGCGCCTGCGGAGAAGGTGTCCCTCTTCTCGGTCAGGATGAGCACCTTGGCCTTCTTGGAGGGCGGTACGTTCATCTCGGCACGGCGGTTGCGGATGGCGCGGACAGCGTCCATCAGGCTCTCCATCTGTGCCTCCTCAGCGGCAAAGTGCAGCTCGTCCTTGTACTCCGGCCATGCGGATACCATAACGGACGGACCCTCATGCGGCAGCGCCTGCCAGATGGTCTCGGTGATGAACGGCATGAACGGGTGCAGCAGCTGCATTGCGCCGCTCAGCACATAGCACAGCACCTTCTGTACATTCTCGTCGCCGGTCTGCAGACGGGTCTTTGCAATTTCGATATACCAGTCGCAGAAGTTCTCCCAGATGAAGTCGTTCAGCTTGGCAGCTGCCAGACCCAGCTCGTACTGGTCGATGTTGCGGGTAACGTCGGCTACCAGCGTGTTGAACTTGCTGATGATCCACTTGTCCTCGATGGCAAGGTCGCTCGGCAGCTCGACTGCCTTGTCCTTGTCGATGGTCAGGTTCATCTGGATAAAGCGGGATGCGTTCCAGATCTTGTTGCAGAAGTTGCGGGAAGCCTGTACGCGCTCGTCCGAGAAGCGCATATCGTTTCCGGGGCTGTTGCCCGTTGCGAGGGTGAAGCGCAGCGCATCCGCGCCGTACTGGTCGATGACCTCCAGCGGGTCGATGCCGTTGCCGAGCGATTTGGACATCTTGCGGCCCTGCGCGTCGCGCACCAGACCGTGGATATAAACCGTCTTGAACGGGGTCTCGCCCATGTGCTCCACACCGGAGAAGATCATGCGGGCAACCCAGAAGAAGATAATATCATAGCCGGTAACGAGCGTAGAGGTCGGGTAGAAATAGTCAAGCTCCTTGGTCTTGTCCGGCCAGCCGAGCGTGGAGAACGGCCACAGCGCAGAGGAGAACCAGGTATCGAGAACGTCCTCCTCCTGACGGATGTTCTTGCTGCCGCACTTCGGGCAGGTGCATACGTCGGTCTTGGAGACGGTCATCTCACCGCAGTCGTCGCAGTAGAACGCCGGAATGCGGTGACCCCACCACAGCTGACGGGAGATACACCAGTCGTGTACGTTTTCCATCCAGCGCAGGTAGGTCTTGGAGAAACGGTCGGGCACGAACTTGGTCTTGCCCTCGTTTACAACGTCCATAGCGGGCTTGGCGAGCGGCGCCATCTTGACGAACCACTGCGCCGAGGTCATCGGCTCAACGGTCGTACCGCAGCGGTAGCAGGTGCCGACGTTGTGCTCGTGGTCCTCGATCTTGACCAGCCAGCCGCCTTCCTCGAGGTCCTTAACAACCGCCTTGCGGCACTCGTAGCGGTCCATACCCTCGTACTTGCCGCCGTTTGCGTTGACGGTCGCGTCCTCGTTGAACACGAGGATCTGCTCGAGGTTGTGGCGCTGGCCCATCTCGAAGTCGTTCGGGTCGTGGCACGGCGTAACCTTGACGCAGCCGGTGCCGAACTCCATGTCAACGTACTCGTCACCGAAGATCGGGATCTCGCGGTTCATGATCGGGAGGATGCAGGTCTTGCCGATGAGGTGCTTGTAGCGCTCGTCGTTCGGGTTGACGGCAACGCCGGTATCGCCCATGAAGGTCTCCGGACGGGTAGTCGCAACGACCAGATCGCCCGAGCCGTCCGCCAGCGGATAGCGGATGTGCCACAGCTTGCCCGGCTGGGTTTCGTACTCAACCTCAGCGTCGGACAGCGCAGTCGCGCAGTGCGGGCACCAGTTGATGATGCGGTGGCCCTTGTAGATAAGGCCCTTGTTGTACAGGTTTACAAATACCTCGCGGACCGCCTTGGAGCAGCCCTCGTCCATGGTGAAGCGCTCGCGGTCCCAGTCGCAGGAGGTGCCGAGCTTTTTGAGCTGGCTGATAATGCGGCTGCCGAACTTGTCCTTCCACGCCCAGACGCGCTTCAGGAACTCCTCACGGCCGAGGTCGTAACGGGTCAGGCCCTCCTCCTTGCGGAGGTTCTCCTCTACTTTGATCTGGGTTGCGATACCGGCGTGGTCGGTGCCCGGCATCCACAGTGCCTCATATCCCTGCATGCGCTTGGTGCGAATGAGGATATCCTGCAGGGTCTCGTCGAATGCGTGGCCCATGTGCAGCTGGCCGGTAACATTCGGAGGCGGAATAACGATGGTGTACGGTTTCTTGTCCGGATTGACCTCGGCGTGGAAGAAGCCGGAATCGACCCAGAACTTGTACAGCTTGTCCTCGACCGATTTCGGGTCGTAGGTCTTAGGCAGTTCGCTCATTGATCTATCTCCTTCAATTTGATTTACGATATACATGCGGGATACCTCTGTGCAAACAAAAAAGAGCATACTCCTCCCGACAACAGGACGAAGTATGCTCCGTGGTACCACCTGAATTCGCGTAAAGACGCGCACTCGTTGCCCCGTAACGCGGGTTAGACGGAACAGCTTAACGAACATTCGGCTGTTCTGCTCCAAAGCGACCTTCTTCTTCCCCGCCGAGGTGCTTGCACCGACCGCACCCTCTCTAAACGCGCAAAGGAAAAATACTCCTCTTTTTCACTGCATTTGTGCTATTAACTTTAATAGTATAGCTGTTAAATTCGGGTTTGTCAAGGGATATGACGTATTTGCCAATCGGTATGCGCTACTACGTTATACCGCACTTTACGGTCCTTGGGCGAACACTGTTCGCCCCTACGATTTACCGACTGCAAATTGTCTAACCGTAGGGGAGCACAGTGTGCTCCCACG